>PVMN01002629.1_pt1 | contig 17700 bp, 18 predicted proteins | sample 1853401 | NCBI WGS metagenome assembly PVMN01 (sample SAMN08533510, study PRJNA380276) | Human gut metagenome, whole genome shotgun sequencing project.
GAACTTTTTTCTTGTGTGACCCGCTTCCTGAGTGCCTGTATATAATACCAAAACCATCCCCCCATGTCAACATTATTTTTTACTTTTTTTAAAACTTTTTTGCTTATTATTCATGCCTTTTTCATGTGAATATTTAATCATAAAATTGTAAGCGGTTCATGTCCTGATTTCATCATCTTATGCTTAAATGCTCCTTTGATTTTACATGATCTGTGCCCTTTCAAGGATCGCTTACACAATCATTTGCTTGACAAAAGCAGCTGATAAGAAAAGGCAGCCCTCAATATTGAAGCACTGCCCTTAATTATTACATATCAGGATTCATAGTTGCCTGATTCAATTCATTATTGGTTAATTGCGCTAATGTCTTCACTTTCTCAAAATCCAAATTTGCGGCCTCACTAAACCTCATGCCGTATTCTTGATCCGCTAAGTAGCAATGCGCCGCATGACGATACTTAATATTCTTAGTAACCGGTTCAATATTACGGGCCGTATTATCAATCAGTATCCGGCGCTTTTCTTCACTCATTAACCGATATAATTAAAAAAGATGAAACAGCATGATTTCATCTTTTTAGTAATAAATACAATTGTAATGCAGCGGCAGATGCAGTTCCGTATAAATTCTTGGTGCTTCATAAACTAATTCAGAATCAATTAGGATTGCCGGCACATCAGCTTTAACTCCCTGACCATGCATATCATACCCATATATATGATAGATTGGTATCGCATCATACTGATAATCCTGATAAGCATAGGTTAATTCAACGGCTCTGATATCCATTGGCAAATTTAATTCAGGATCTATAACCTGAAGCTGCACAACAGCTTCATATGGATCAAGCAGCAAACCATTGCCGACATATTCACCATTCAGACAACTGATCGTAAAGCCTGTCAATCCTTTCTCATCAAATTCAACATCGATACGCTGGAAAGCCTGCGCAAGTAACTGATCAGTCATAGAAGACATTCTTTCATTATATATATAGCCATGATATACATTTTGAAGCTTGCCATCAAAAAGTCGGGTTTTCGTATCAACCTGGATGATTGGTTTTTCAAAATTCACAAGAACGTTTAGATATTGATTATAGAAAAACTCAGCTGCCGCCTTGATCCCCTGCTCACTATACTCATACACAAAGCCTTCATCATAAGGTACATTTAATTCCACTGCAATGCTGCCGTTTTGTTTAATCAAAAGATTTCCCTCTTTGAAAACAGCCAGCAATTCACTTTGGGTACTCATTAATTCAGTTTCATGAGCAATTATAAAATCTTCTGCATGGTAATCAAGCGGTTCATAATAGTCATAACTGATTATTTCCACATTTAAAGCGGCTGCCATTAAATCGGCTTTTATCCGCATCTGATCTTCATTCAGCGCAGTCTTATGATATACTGGCAAACTTGTCAGTGAATTGAAGTTATTAAGATTAAATTTGCTGTTTAAGGCTCTTTCAATATCAGCTTGACTCAGCAGGCGATCATCACTCATGCCAGGCTCATCATACAACGTATACCCTGCAGAAAAATAACTGTATTCTAAATTATCTTCAACACCCGGAATCGGGTTTACCAATGCATTCTTAGGTGCTTCCACTTCTAATTTCCATTCCGGCTCAGCCGCAGTACAAGCACTAAGCAGAAATGCCAGCAATACTACACAAATTCCTCTCATAAGAACTCCTTCTTTAATCATTATCTTATATTTTACCACAGATTTAAGAAGTTGAAACGGAAAGTTAGCATCATCATTTCATGTGTCACTCTGATTCATGTTTCAGTTGTATATAGAAAGCCTAGATTACTGATATTGATAAAATATATAAGGATACATATGCGGATAACCAAATCCGACATTTTCAAAAATCTTCTCGCTATAAAAACAAAGATTCTTATTTTCATCAATATAATAGACTAAATCAGCCGCTGACAGATCCTCTGCATAACAGTTTTCCTGCTTATCATCGCAGACACCTAACCCTTTAGCTTGCAGCTGATTAAACAGGCTCGTCTCGATACTCTTTTCATCAAGCATATATAAATCCAGCACTTCTTGATCATCAAGCAGCTTACCGCTGTACAGATCAATATTAAAGGTATTGAACTTTTTTTCAATTTCCCCATTCTCTTTATAATATGCGGAAAGCACAATTACAGAAAGGAAATCGCTGTTTTCCCGATATAGTGAGCGCGAAACAAATATTGCCGGTTCACGATCACCAGCAAGATCATTGAGTGTACTTAATTGAATTTCAATACTCAATTCCGCTTCCATCCTCTGGTTTAAGTCACTTATTTCCTGAGTATCTATATTAATATAAGGTATGTCCACAAGCGCGCAACCATTTTGACATAATTGCTTAAATGTTTCGTTTTCCAACTCTGTTCCGCACATTTCCGATTGTAACGTAGTAACAGTGAAGACATACGGCCGGCTTTCATAAACCTTAGCGATTTTCTCAGCCGGTTCATTTTCCTTTGGCGTATCATTTTCCTTAATATCCGGTTTTGCTTCCTTAGGCTGACTCGAACAGCCAGCAAAAAGCAGCAGTGCCGATAAACATAATAATAATTTTTGCATATTTTCTCCCCCTCTTACTTATGCTTAATTAGCTCGCACATTGCGTAATATTTTTGCACAATATAAGCAGCGGCACATGCGAAACCAAAGACTGCCATCTGAAAAATGACAAGATCTAAAATTGATGTCCATTGATTCAAAGCCATGCCAACCATCACACACAAAAGCAATTCTCCCAAAATAATTTTCATGTGTTTAACGATAAAGTCACGCCATGTTATCTGCTTCGTATATAGTTTCTTGCACCAGATTGATTCATATAACAGATAGGCAATGGAAAAGCCATTGATATAAACCTGAAGCTGGCTTATTCCCGCCTGCGCCTTAGCAACAGCGTCATAGCTTTGAGCAGTCATAAAATCATTGACCGCAGCACTCCTGAAGAATGTTAAAACAGCACCAATTAAAATGATTACAAAAACATCGGCTTCCTTTCTTAAGATCGTTTTCATTCCCTATCTCCCCCTGCAATTCACTTACTTTATGATCCAGAAACAATCAGCGGTATTAACCAGTATTTCATCATCATTCACTTTGATAATCCTGCTTCTAGTTTCAGGTAATTCATCAAATTCTATCTTTGCGCTCATAAGCAGCCCATCATTGACAGCCAGCATTGCATATGAAGCAGGAGTGCTTTTCGTAACATCGGACTGATCTGAATGGGCAAGCATTTTACCCTCAGTCCATGAATCAACAGTATTATATCCATAAAAATAATCATCGTTTTTTATTTGTTTAAATTCACCGGTTTCGGTATCAAGCAGCATATTATCAACTATTTTGATGCTTGTATCGATGGCATAAAGCGTATTTTCATCAACAAAACAGCTGAATTCCACTTCCTTATCACTTTGAAATTGTTTTAACTCAGACGTAGTAACGTCATAAATATAAATAGCCTGACGATCGTCAGAGTATATATATTTTTCAGATTTCTTGTTGTCATCCTCATAAGTAACCAGCTGCATATCCGGGGTCTGCTTGATGATTACCGCCAGCTTACTGCCATAGCTAAAGATTTTTTCATAAGCATTATATACGCCCATGAAATCCTCTGTATCTGCATTTTCAGAGATTAAATCTACTCTTTTATCGCCGTCAAGCATAACGAAACGGGCATTATATGCACTATCATTTTCATAATCTTTCGTATAATCCTCAGTAGCATAGAATACTTTCTCACCTGCTTTAATCAGCTGCGGAGAATGCATCTTTGCATTATATGAAATATAATCAGTCGTCAAGCCATGATCAATTTCACGGCTGCCTTCTTCTGTTTCCATCATAACAGTGAAACGATTGTAATTATCAATTTCCGAAACTGGCTCAATTTTACTGTAAATAAGCGCATCCTCTGTATAAACAAATGAATTGATAACATAATTTCCTTCCAATTGCTTTAATACTTCAACTGTATGATCAGTCAAATCATATCTGCATAAGAAATTAACCGCATTCTCATTGTCTAAATGAACAGCACTGTAATACAATTCATTATTTTCAACATACTATGCCATCAAATAATCATGCTCGCCCATATTCAGCATTTCGGTATCCAACAGTTTTTTAGCTGTATACACAGGCAGTTCAGTTTTAACTGATATTGGCTCCACCTTAGCTGGCGGCAAATTTTCAAGCTTTTCTTTTGCACATGAGGTAAGCATTAGAAAACACAGGAAACATAATAATGATTTACCTATTTTCATCTTGATGCCCCCTTTCAATTTTATTAACCTTGGTATCTTTTTAAATTTATACCGAGCAGTGTTATTCCCATGTTTGTCATTTCAATGCAAATAAACAACGCGATACTATTTCCAGTCTGAATAAATTGAAACTTATAAATAAGGAAGGCAGTAACAATCAGCATAACCACGGCTATTAAACTGATAATGTATATCACAGCCTTGGGCAGCAGCAAACTCATTTCACTATATTTCTTCATCGGTTTAAACATAACCAGATAGAAGATACAGCAAAGCACATATATTATAATGATTGAATATCTGGAGATAAGTTCCCTATATTCAGGAAATAACGAGCTTAAAAAACTTAGTTCCATGTCAAAAACTGGATAGCCATAGATACCCAATTGACCTAAAACTATATTTATTAAAGTAAGAACACCAAAAAGTATAAACGCATCATTCAATGCACCGACTAGTTTTATTTTCATGATTCTCCTCTTTAAAAATGAGTCTGATCAGACTTCTATTTTGACTTTTTTCTCAAAAATCGAATGATTTCATAAGCTGCTCTAAGCGCAACTACGCAGATAAGTAATAGTATTAATTCTCCCATGCCAATACGTCCGTTAAACATAATTATTCCTCCCTTTGAGTTAGTACCCACATTTCTTTAGATAATTTTATTATACAGTAATAAAGTAAAATATTCTACTAAAAGGGCTGTAAGGATGTTATGTAAAAAAACTGTAAGAAAAAGCATAATCACCAATTGTTATTAATCTAAATAAAACTTTTAATATTCCATATCTATTGATCAATGCTAATTTTAATCTGCATTTATACTTTTCTAGTCAAAACAAAAGCAGCTCTGAACTGTTGCCCTGCAAAATATTTCCGTCATTCATGTTTTAAGTGGTGAAGACTTCAATAGAAACGAAGATGAATTCTTTGCTTAAAAAAATTCCTATATAACTGCCTTAGAAGGCTAGTTCTAAAGTATAAGGCATCTCCCAAACAAAACAGCTTATGAAAGCCACTCACATGTTTGCTATCATAAGCTGTAATTTAACTTAATATATCCTTAATCTAACTATGGCAGCATTCTTCCAATAGCTTTAGTATAAATGTGATACCAATCTTCTCGGCTTAATTCGATTGAACAGCCAGCTGCCATTTCTTTAAGGTGCTTTGTTTTAGTTGTGCCAAATATGGGCTGCATATTGGCCGGATGACGTAAGATCCAAGCAATTACGATTGCTGATTTGCTGACGTTGAATTGATCAGCATATTCCTGAAGACAATCATTAAATGCGGCATAATTAGGGTTATCCAAGAATGTTCCTTCTGCCCAAGATGCCTGCATGATCGACCATGCCTGAATCGTAATATCTTCCATCCGGCAATACTCAAGGATACTGCCATCATGATCAAGAGACTGCTCCTCTTTCATGTTAGCAAATATACCGTTGGTAACCATTCCACAATGAATTGGACTGAATTGCAGCTGATTAAACATCAGTTTTTGATCTAAATGCTTCTGCAGCATCTGAATCTGCATACTATTCATATTAGAAACACCAAAGTATTTTACTTTACCACTTTGCTGAAGCTCGTTGAAAGCCTCTGCCACTTCATCAAATTCCATCAAAGTATCAGGGCGATGCAGCAGCAGCACATCCAGATATCCGCATTGCAATCTTTCAATGCTTTGATTTACTGAATGAATAATATGTTCCTTACTGAAATCATAATAACCAACTTTACCTTTACGAATAGCGCATTTACTTTGAATAATCATTTTTTCTCTGTATTCTGGGTGCAGCTTTAATACTTCACCAAACAGCACTTCAGACTTGCCGCCGCCGTAAATATCTGCATGATCAAAGAAATTTATGCCTTCTTCTAATGCACATTGTATCAATTCATCAAGTTCACTCACACTCATTTCAGAGATACGCATACATCCGAAAACTAGTTGTGATACTTCTAAATCATTATTAAGTTTTAAATATTTCATAAGTTATTTACCTCGCTGAATTTATTGTATCACGAATTGATTGAGAAAGATGATTTATTATGAAATCTAATTGAAATACTCATTTTTCACTTTGATTTAAAATTGTCTCTAATTTTCTAAACGCGAATATGCCTAATCCATAGAAAACAAGCAATACAAGAATGGTTTTAAATATTTCAGCTGAACTATTCAGTTCTGAATTTTTAATGAGCAGCAAGAGACAAAATATAAATCCACAAGATAATAGTTCTGGCAAGAGATTAGATTTTGTACCTGTTACTTTAGTAAAATTCTTATTTAATTTAAAAAATAAATATTCAGCTAATATACAAGCTGCCACCAGTATAACAACACATACAACCAATCCAGTGCCACTATTTAATTTTAGTATTCCTCTAAATAACACTAAGTAAATCGGTAATGTGAAAAAAATAATCTCAAGAAGATGAAGCTGTTTTCTACTCATCACCAAAACCTCCCTTATTTAAATATATTACGCTCTTCGATTAATTGAAATGTAGCACTTTAGATCATTTTAATTCAATCAATTCTATTACCGATATATTGAAACAGCCGCACCCGTATAATATTCCTGCTTACCATCATTCAATTTACTTTCATCAAACGAATACTCTACAATTGAAAATTCTGGAATTATTGTCGGTTCACCTTTGGTATGAAATGCAGCACCATCTTCACAGAATGATCCATCTAAAATAACAACTATATCATTACTATGAACCTCAATCAACAAAGTTCTATTTAAATAGTTTTGCTTAGTTTCATCATACCAATCATTCATATTTCATTTTTAGATTTCTCTATTTCAATCCACTTTTCTATCTTAATATATTTAAGATAGTCAGTTTCTTTACTTTCAAAAGATACTTTTAAGCTTTCTATACTTTCATCATCTATTTTAGATAATTCTTCAATCATGGTATCATAAGATACAATTTCAAATTTCTCATCTCTTATATAATATTGTTATATCAACAATAATCAGCACTAAACAAAGTGGTAATGTAAAGAATAAAACTTCAAATAATACCTATTAATAAAGCTTTATACATTTCAGCTTTACAATATTAAGCGTTTTATGTTGTTTTTCCACGCTTAATCAGCAGTATAGCAATCTTAACAACTAAAAATTCATGCGATAATTTCTATTCACTGTGATTCTTATTCTTTATTTGTATTATACCTATTATTCTTACTTATGTCTATCTTGCTTTTACATTAAACGGATTGATGTGAATAGGTTGCGTTCTATTATCAGCATCACCCACTGATAATCGGCGTTCAAACACAACTTTCTCTATAACAAAAAAAGCCTTCTTAGGCTATTTTTCAACTTTAATCAACGAGTATTTTCTATTATTCCTATTCACAAATATAGAGCTTCTGATCTTTAATTAACAAGATAACATCTGCCAAATCTTCCACATCATCAATATGGTGACTAGTAAATATTAAAATTTTATCTGGCTGTCTGATGAATTTATTTAATATATCCTTAACAACTTTTACCGAATTTTCATCTAATGCATTAAATGGCTCATCCAAAATAAGGATATCCGGATTTTCCATTAAAGCCTGCGCAAGTCTTAGTTTCTGCTTCATGCCTAAAGAATAGGTTTTATATTTCTTATTCAAAGCTTGATCAATCCCAAGCTGTCGGCATAAATTATGTATATCTTCATCGGTACATATATTCTTTATTTCGGCCAATGCTTTTAAATTTTCATAACCTGTCATTGTTTTGACAAATTCAGGAGCATTGATCGATACACCCGCATTGGGTATAAAATCATATTTTACCCCCAGCTTTTCACCATTAATATGTACAGTCCCCTGATCAGGTAAACTAAACCCGCAGATTATCTTCAACAGCACACTTTTGCCGCAGCCATTGATACCGGTTATTGCATAACTGGTGTTTTCCTTGAAGTCAAAATTGATATTGTCAAATATGAGATTATCCTTATACTTCTTTTCAATATTACGAAGATTAATCATTTTGTTCACCTCTGAATTTTAATGTAATGATGCTGCTTATCACCAAAACAACGATTAAGTTACCAATTTGAATACCGTTTCCAATCATCGACTGTGGAAAATGTATGATTAAATTAAAATCACCCATACACTCAATCAGCGCAATCGTTGATAGACCTATTAACAAATAATAAGAAATAAAATTAACTTTACATTTATATTGTATGATGACGATCAATTCCACAAACACCAATAAGAAATATACGAGACGGACTATGATCAGCAGCAGCAAGACAGCATCACTAGCTGAAGGAAAGCTGCCGATAAAACACCAAGTCCAAAATAAGATACTGACATATAAATCAATGGCAATTTGAATGCTGCTTCTTATTGTTGATTTTTGTATATGAAGCATAAAGCTTTTCATTGATCCATAACGAATCATATGAAGCGATCCCAGCTCATTAAATACTAAGCTGAATTGTTCTAGGAACAAAATCACTGAAAGAATAATTACCAACAACAAACATGCAATCAAAACAACATTGATTGTACTGTAATGATACTCCTGCAACACCTTGGGAAAGAGGAAGAATAGTTTTAAGCTGTCCACATAAGGAAGATTTTTAAACTGCATGCCAATATAACCAAAGGAAATCGCAGGCAGCATGAATAACAACAGATATTTTTTCCACATATCAATCGCCCATTTCCTTGAATCTAAGGGAAGAACACCAATAAACCAATAAATATACTAAAATAAGTACCGATGTCATTTGGAAGTCATTAAGTTCTCTCATATATAAGGGATAAGCCATAAAAAGATACGGCCGTAAAGTATCTGAGTACATGGCAAACAACGTTTGCAGAATGAATAGAATAATCAGTGTTATTTCATAAATCGTTCGCTTACCGATATAAGTGCTGTAAATATAGAAACAATTAAACAAAACAAACAACATACCACACCAATATAAATAATACAGCAGCATATCAAAGTCTAATTTTACTGACAAGATTTCATGTAAGAAGTACATTGTGATAAACAAGTATGCTAAGTAAATCACCGTCAGACCCAATTGTTCAACAAATCGTTTTTTGAAGTAATGCGTGAAATTTTTATATCTCACAATCTCTGTTTTATTAAATTCATATGTAGAAAACAATAAAGCAAAATAGAATGGCTGAATCACAAAATTCATCCACAAAGTCAGAAATAAATTCTCTGTATAATACAATGAATAATAATAACAAAGGGCAAAATTTAAAACGAATGAGCCGCCTATAATCAGGCACCAATTTGTGAGTGGTATCCTAAGTAAGACTTTTTTCTTTCCCATAACACAGTCTCGCTAGTATTAATATCATTGAAATAATAAATGGTATGATTAAAGCCAGAGGAAGCATTAACGTATTCAAATCATTAAATGATGACGCCGCCATAATAAAGCTTGGTGCTAAGTAATACTTTAGATTACCTATAGGTAGCAGCATCATAAGAGCGCTAAAACCTAAATAATAAAGTGTTGGTATAAAAATCACCATAAATTTTTTATTGGTCCATAATGAAATTCCTAAACTGAATAGTCCATATACAAAAGGTACTAGTATATATTTAGGTATACCTTCCATAAAATAAAACAAATACCGATGGTCTCGATATAGCCCATTCCCCAAAATATCTCTAAACATTTCTCGATAACCAGAAATCTCAACGTCGACTTTACTTGAAATTCTAAAAAACACAACGCCCACAACGTAATAAATTATATACCCTGCAAAACAAGTAGCTGCCGCAATTAAAGCATATTTAAGTATGGTTTTGATATAGAATTTAAAAGATGATTTATATCTTATAGCAAGTTGATCGAAAAAGCCGCGTTTCTCATCTATAAATTGTAATACCGGAAGTGATGAAAAAATTGGTAATAAGAACTGCATCGGCAATGCTCCCCAAATCATCATATAATCATAGTTAAACTCAGAATTCATGTATTCCCATTTATCCGGCCATCCTTCAGTAGGAACAAAGAAAAATAAATTTTGGAAGTATCCGAATGTAGTGCCGTAGTAAAGAAACATTACCAAAAACATACTGATGGCAGTTATAACTGTTATTTTATTAAAACACCTTTTCTTAGTAAGTAACTTCATATTCAATCTCCCTTTGTTTTAATAAAGCATACAGGAGGGGTTAACCTCCTGTAATGCGAGTAAAATAATTTTATACCTGCCAACTACCTTTTACAAAAGTACTAGGATCAATAGGATATTCTCTTGCACCTGATAATGTGTAGTATTTTCCTGTTACTGTACCAGAACTAAACGAGAAATTATCATGATGTTTCACACAAATACTCTGAGATGATCCATTTCCAGCAACTTTAAACCAAAGCTTAAATATTTTTGGAGTTTTATCGTCTTCTTCCCAGTTAATAATGGAATATCCACCAGCTTCTTCACATTTCACACCGCTTGAAAGCACTCCATAATTATAAGAAACACTTCCTTCGAAAAGATTTGAAGTTGCAGTTGACCCTGATTGTCTAGCAGCATTGACTTGCATACCACTAACAGCTAAAAAGGCAAACCCTGTAATCATAATTTTTGTAAGTAATTTTTTCATATTCTCTCCTTTCTACTTTAATTTAAATAGTAGATTCTTCAACAAACACTTGCAAGATTTGTTACCAAGATTAAATCATACTAATCAAAATTTATCAAATTTCTTGTATCGACACAAATTAATGATTTTTTGTTAAATTTACTTTCATTTCAAGATATTTTATTTTTTCTAATTCATTTCCACTACGATTTAATAAATCTAAAACAATGTCAATATAGAAATTAATTCTCTCAAAATCCTCACCTTTTTTAAAATCATCTACAATTTTCATAGCTAAATTCATTAATTTTGCAGAAGGAACACTCTCTCTACACTTCACTAGTAAAGTAAACAACTCATAAAAATCGCAAAAATTTACATCACTTTGTAAATGCTTATTATCACTAATCCATTGATCTGCTTCATCATAATTCTTCAATTTATAATTACACCAAATACCATAAAGCACTGTAAAACCATGCTTGGGTTCAAGTACTTTCGCTTCTTCAAGATATTCAAGTCCTCGCTTATAATCTTTTGCCAATATCATTGCCCAACACATATTACAATATACTCTTGCATTAAGTTCTTCGGGACAATCAATCATTTCTAATGATCTAATGGCAATATTAAACTGTGAAATAGCATCTTCATATTGTTGATTTGTTTTTAGTAAAAGTCCGCATTCTACGAAGCAAAAAGACACCCTTCTAAGCGATCCAAACTCCGAAAATATTCTGCGAGCCTTTTCAATAAAAAGCATTGCCTTAATTAAATTGCCACATTTTTTATAGGCTATACTTGAATGTAAATATAGCATACCCATATTCTTTCTGTTTATTGTCATAGTTTCTGCTTTTTCAAAACAAGTTATTGCTTCTTCGTATTGATTAAACTTCCGATACATAAGCCCCTTGTATTGATATAAAAGCGATTCACACTCATAGTTACCTTCAAAATACTCAAAAAGCTCATTTTCAATTGCTCTTGCTCTTTTGAATTCATTTTTCAATATGTATATTATGTATTCAATTAACTGAGCCTTTCCAAATGAAAAGTTTATAAACTTCATTTTTCCTTTTTCAATTTTATCTTCAAAAAAATTGTTATTATCGTCATAGTAAAATAATGAATCTAAAAAATCACTAAATATAATATCTATTTCTTTAGATGTTTCTATATATTGTTCAATATTTACATCTAAAACCTTTTCAATTTTGGAAATTATATCAATCGTGGGTACTTCTTTTCCACCTTCAAATTTACCCAATCGGCTGTAAGAGATACCAGTTTTCATCCCTAAATCTCTAAGTGTTAAACCACGATAGTTCCTAATCAAACGCAATTCTTTTCCTATATTTTGTTCCATATATCTTCTAAACAATGAAATAGCCAATAGATACTATTGGCTAATCAGGCATATTTCTATCACTATACCGCGTAATCTGATAACACTCATGTTTACAATTGATGCCATTCTCTCCACATTCTTCGGTATGCACATGAGTGCAGCCAAAGGTGCATAGACCAAACATCAATAGTGCAGACATTGCCATTGATATTATTTTTTTCATTGCTTTTCCTCCCCTCTATTCGCATTATAACTGATATTAAAACATTCGTCTACTACTGTTGTTTCGATACATATAAGTCAAAATATGCAATATTATCCCAAAACGTGAAAAAGAGCAGATTGCTCCACTCTTTTCATTATACCGTTAATTGTTTTTATTCCTCAGCATCAACGACGCTCAAGCTTTCATCAGCAAGCATTTCCTGAATGACATCTTCATTCACTTTTTCTGCTGCTGAGAAGTTCATAACTTCACTTTCATCTTCGTCGCTGCTTCTTGAAATACGTTCAGCTCTTAATTCTGCCGCTAATTCTTCAATCTGACGTGATGTTTCACGATCAGCGTTGCAGCCTGTTCCGGCAGGAATCAGCTTACCGATAATTACGTTTTCTTTCAGACCCATCAAGTAGTCTTTCTTACCCTTGATTGCAGCTTCCGTCAGAACCTTTGTTGTTTCCTGGAATGATGCTGCTGACAAGAATGAGTCAGTTTCTACTGATGCTTTTGAAATACCCAGCAATACTGGTGAGAATACTGCCGGCTGTTTGCCAGACAATAATGCGTTGCGGTTGATTTTTGTCATTTCCGGTAATGAGATTTGAACACCTGGGTTCAGGTTTGTACCATTGCCTTCTACAACAACAACTTTTCTCAGCATCTGACGAATCATAACCTCAATATGCTTATCTGAAATATCAATACCCTGACTTGCGTATACCTTTTTAACTTCCTTCAGGATGTATTTTTCTACTTCCTGAACACCGGCAATACGCAGCAGTTCTTTAGGATCGATTGGGCCTTCAGTGATCTTATCACCGGCTTCAATCATACTGCCCTCTTTCAGCCAAGAACGAATTGCCTGAGTCGGAGCCAGTTTGTGTTCCTTACTTTCCTTATCATTGGTAATAATTACTTCAACGCCATTGCTGTTTTCCAACTGATGGATTGATGTAATTTCACCGCTGATCTGAGCTAATACAGCTGCACCCTTTGGACAACGTGCTTCGAATAATTCCTCTACACGCGGCAAACCTTGAGTGATATCACCGCCGCCGGCAGATGCTACACCACCGGTATGGAAGGTTCTCATTGTCAGCTGTGTACCTGGTTCACCAATTGACTGCGCTGCCATGATACCGATAGACTCACCAACTTCAACAACCTTACCAGTTGCCATGTTGCGTCCATAGCACTTCTTGCAGACACCGTAAATTGATTTACATGTAAATGCGGAGCGAATATACATACCTTCAACACCCGCATCAACGATACGCTGTGCAATAATTTCATCCATGTATTCATCAGAATCAATAATTACTTCGTTAGTTTTAGGATCGACAACCTGCTGTTTTGAATAACGGCCGATCAAACGATCACGCAGATCCAGAACCACAGTTCCTGTCTTACGGTCAATAATAGTTTCTACCCAGAATCCCTTATCCGTACCACAGTCTTCCTGTTTAACGACAACATCCTGAGCAACATCAACCAGACGACGGGTCAGATAACCAGATTCAGCTGTCTTCAAGGCTGTATCGGTAAGACCTTTACGCACACCATGAGTTGAAATAAAGAATTCAGATACGTTCAGACCTTCACGGAAGCAGCTATAAATAGGAACCTCGATGATTGAAGGCTGATAGCCTTTTGCTGATTTAGACTGAGAAGGTTTACTCATCAATCCACGCATACCGGCCAGCTGTGTAAAGTTTGATTTATTACCACGGGCACCAGAAGTAGCCATCATGTTAATTGTATTCTTACGATCCAGGTTATCCATCAGTTCATCACCGATCTGATTTTTAATGCTGTCCCACAATTTATTTAAGTGAGCTTCCCATTCCTGCATCGTCAGCTTACCTTTACGGCGCAGACGCATTAATTCTTCCGCTTTCTGCTTACCGTATTCAATCTTATCATCCTTGTTTTCTACAACCTGAATGTCAGATAAGGCTACGGTAATACCGGCTACGGTTGAATATTTGAATCCCATGTTCTTGATTTCATCAAGAATTTCAGAAGTTTTCTCAGTGCTGTAACGAGCAAATACCTGAGCGATAACTAATCCTAACTGTTTCTTCTTCACTTCCGGAATAATTGGCTGTGAAGCGATAATCGCTTTAATATCTGAACCTGGTTCGATAAAGAAACGATCCGGTGTAGCGATGAAGTTTTCATCCGATACTTCATTCAGATATGGGAAGTCAGCTGGGAACATGTTATTGAAAATAACTTTACCCACGGTTGTCATCAGATATTTTTTATTCTGTGCTTCTGTAAATGAAGATTTCTTTAATGATTTAGCAGCAATCGCAATACGTGTATGCAGATGCACGATTTTGTTGTCATAGGCCATTAAGACTTCATTAACATCTTTAAATACATGACCTTCATTTTCCGCATAACGATCCCACAGTTCAGCTTCCTTCGGACAGCCGACGCTTCTGTAACGCTCAGCTTCCTGACGGAATTCCTCAGCAGTTTCTTCCATTGTTAAGTAGAAGTTACCGAGAACCATGTCCTGTGACGGCGTAACGATTGGCTTACCATCTTTAGGACCCAGGATGTTGTTTGAACCAAGCATTAAGACTAATGCTTCAGCTCTTGCTTCTTCACTCAAAGGTACATGGACAGCCATTTGGTCACCGTCAAAGTCGGCGTTGAATGCTGTTGTAACCAATGGATGCAGACGGATTGCGCGTCCTTCAACAAGTTTCGGTTTAAATGATTGGATACCCAAACGGTGCAGTGTAGGCGCACGGTTTAATAATACCGGATAGCCGTCGATAACATCTTCTACGATATCCCAAACACGCGGATCAAGACGATCGATCAGCTTTTCAGCGGTCTTTGGATTGCTTGCGATTTCACGGTTTACGATTTCGTTGATTACGAATGGTTTAAATAATTGAATTGCCATTTCACGTGGAATACCGCACTGATACATTTTCAGATCCGGTCCTACCGCGATAACTGAACGGCCTGAGAAGTCAACACGTTTACCTAACAGGTTCTGACGGAAACGGCCTTGTTTACCTTTCAGCGAGTGGCTCAGTGATTTCAGCGCACGGCCGCCGGCACCGCTGATTGGCTTAGAACGGCGTCCATTATCGATCAGCGCATCGACAGCTTCCTGAAGCATACGCTTTTCGTTTTGTACGATGATTGCCGGTGTGCCAAGTTCAAGCAGTTTCTTTAAACGATTATTTCTTGTGATAACACGGCGATATAAATCGTTCAAGTCGCTGGTTGCGAAACGGCCGCCATCCAATTGCAGCATTGGACGCAGATCAGGCGGAATAACTGGCAGCATTGTCAGTACCATCCACTCCGGCTTATTGTCTGAATTACGGAATGCTTCAATAGTATCCAATCGCTTGATCAGTTTCTTACGTTTTTCACCTTGCGCATTCTTTAATTCAGCTTCTACATTATTGAATTCTTTTTCAAGATCAACTTCTTTTAATAATGTCTCAACAGCTTCAGCACCAGTCTGAGCAGTAAATGAACCTGGGCCGTAAATTGCCACATTTTCACGATATTCCTTCTCAGAAAGCACTTGCTTATACATCAGCTTTGTATCCTTAGGGTCAGTAACGATCCAAGATACGAAATAAACTACTTCTTCCAATTGCTTTGGCGTCACATCAAGTAATAAAGCCATACGAGATGGAATACCGCGCAAGTACCAGATATGAGCAACCGGTGCCGCCAGTTCAATGTGTCCCATACGTTCACGGCGAACTGATGATTTAGTGATTTCAACACCACATCGATCGCAGACAACACCCTTATATCTTACCTTTTTGTACTTTCCGCAATAACATTCCCAGTCCTTGCTCGGACCGAAAATACGTTCGCAGAATAAGCCATCTCTTTCCGGTTTTTGTGAACGATAGTTAATCGTTTCCGGTTTCTTTACTTCACCATGAGACCATTCCAAAATTCGCTGCGGCGAGGCAAGCTGAATCTGGATTGAGGCAAAATTGTTTACACTCATCGTTTACGCCTCCTTCTTATTCCATGTCACTGTCGTCATCCAACAGTGCATCCACTTCATCTTCAATTTCTTCATCAGATTCTAATTCTTCATCTAACTCATCATCAACGATTTCATCAACAAGCTCTTCTTCCGGTTTAACTTCCTCAAATGGTGTAATCGGCGGAATTACCGCTGTTGCTTCCTCACCGTCAGTCTTAGAAATATCGACCTCGTTGCCGAACTCATCAAGCATCTTCACATCAAGCGCTAATGCCTGCAGCTCATGTTTCAATACACGGAAGGATTCAGGAATACCCGGTTCAGGAATATCCTTGCCCTTAATGATTGCTTCATAAGTCTTTGTACGGCCGACGATATCATCAGATTTAACCGTTAAGATTTCTTGTAATGTGTGAGCGGCACCATAAGCTTCCAGTGCCCAAACTTCCATTTCACCAAAACGCTGACCACCATTTTGAGCTTTACCTCCCAATGGCTGCTGAGTAACTAAACTATATGGACCAGTAGCACGCGCATGCAGCTTATCGTCAACCATGTGCGCCAGCTTGATCATGTACATTACACCTACTGAGATACGTTCATCGAAGGCATCGCCGGTACGTCCATCATAAAGTACCTGCTTACCATCCTTTGTCATTTCAGCCTCAGCCATGATTGAAGCTAATTCATCGTTATTGATACCATCGAATACCGGTGTCGCAAACTTAACGCCCAGCTTCTTGGCAGCGTAACCCAAGTGAATCTCCAATACTTGTCCGATGTTCATACGAGATGGTACACCGAATGGATTCAACATGATATCAACTGGTGTTCCATCAGGCATATACGGCATATCCTCCACTGGCAGGATCTTAGAAATAACACCCTTATTACCGTGACGGCCAGCCATCTTATCACCTTCAGAAATCTTACGTTTCTGAACGATGTAAACTTTAATTGTTTCATTTACGCCAGGCGGCAGTTCATGACCTTCACTGCGCTTGAATACACGCACTGAATGAACGATACCGGCACCGCCATGCGGAACCTTTAATGAATTGTCACGAACTTCACGTGATTTTTCACCGAAGATCGCCAGCAGCAGTTTTTCTTCAGGAGAGATTTCACTCTGACCTTTAGGTGTAACCTTACCAACTAAGATATCGCCTTCCATAACCTCAGCACCGACCATGATGATACCTCTTGAGTCCAAGTTACGGCATGCGTTTTCGCTGAC
>PVMN01002646.1_pt1 | contig 17571 bp, 15 predicted proteins | sample 1853401 | NCBI WGS metagenome assembly PVMN01 (sample SAMN08533510, study PRJNA380276) | Human gut metagenome, whole genome shotgun sequencing project.
TGAACATATCATTCCAGAAATAGACATCCACGAGGTTTCCCTGTTCGTCAACTACCGGCATACATTCAGCACGAAGCTTGAGCATCTTCTCTCGGATAACCTCACGAGGTTCAGCTGGTGAGACAAACTTCTTGTTTCTATCGAGAATGGTGGTAACGGATGCATTCATATCAATACCCTTGATGATGGCACGTTGGATATCTCCAATGGTAAGGATACTAAGGAATTGCTTTCCATCGAACACAAAGAGCATCTTCACCATCACTTCATCCATCGTCTTAAGGGACTGTAGTACAGTCATTGTGCATTGTATAGCGCGATTGTTTATCTTTTCTAAGACTGACATATAAATTACTATTAAATTGTTTCAAAAGTACCGACCGGTGGTATCGAACCACTAGCAGAAGCTATACCTGTACGGTCGGATAGATTTTATTTAGCAGGTACACCCTTAACTATCGTATTATCCGGTACATTCTTGATTACTACAGCTCCAGCTCCAACTGTTGCATGGTTTCCAATCATAACCTCTGGGAGTACAGTTGCATTTGCTCCAATATAAGAAGAACGACCAACGGTAATACGACCGAGATTAACTACGTTAGGTGCAATGGTTACATAATCAGAGATAGTGTTGTCATGCATTACATTAGCATTGGTGTTGAGCTTGACATAATTGCCAATTGTCGTGCAAGCAGACACATTTACACCATCCTGAATTATAGCACCCTTTCCAACGCTTGAAAACTTGGAAATTGTAGCCGAAGGACTAATAATCGTGGCAAAGTCATATCCTATAGGTTCGTAGTGGTTAACAAGTTTCTCTCTGATGCGCGGAGAATCTGGAGTTATCACCAACTTATACTTACCATATTCAGGGAAAAGGGCTTCAGCATCGGCATCAGAACCAATTACAGGATATCCAAAATAGGATTCCTGTAATTGGCCATCGATGATACCAACTATATTAAAGCCCGCCTTTTCACAAAGTTCAATCACTTCGTGAAAACCGCCAACCAAAATAACGTCTTTATCCATAGATCTCCTTTATTCCTGCCTCTACTACATCGCAGATTTCGTCAACCTGCTCCATGGTGAGGGCTGCATACATTGGGAGTGTTACCTCGTTATCTGTACAGTAATCGGTCTGTGGGAGAACTGCACCAAGTTCCTTGTAGGTAGAGAAGTGGTGAGCTGCAGGATAGTGAACCGAAGTCTGGATGCCTGCTGCATGAATGTACTCACGAAACGCATTACGCTTCTCCTTGGTAGAATCGAGGATAACGATTGGGAAAATGTAGTTGCTGGTAAACTCATCGCAATCAGCGAAAGGAACTGCAATGCGAGGGTTCTTGGTGAGACGCTCTACATAACGCTTGCGAACAGCAATACGTGTCTCGAGATCACCAGGAAGCTTCTTGAGCTGCTCGATAGCGATGGCTGCACGAATGTCATCCATACGGAAGTTGTATCCAAGGCAGGTGATATCGTACTCAGTAGCATGACCGCTGGCACGCTGGTAAGACATGGTGCTCATGCCATGTGAACGGATAAGGCGAGCCTTCTTCTCGAGTTCCTCATCGTTGGTGATGAACATACCGCCCTCACCGGTTGAGATGTTCTTGTTTGAGAAGAACGAGAATGCAGCACAATCGCCAATGGTACCAAGTTTCTTGCCCTTGTACTCGGAGAGAGGTCCGTGGCAAGCATCCTCGATAACCTTGAGGTTGTGCTTCTTTGCGATAGCCATAATAGCGTCCATATCAGCAGGGAAACCAGCCATGTGAACAACTACAATACCCTTGGTGCGAGGAGTTATCTTAGCCTCGATGTCCTTAGGATCGATATTGATATGGTTAGGACCAACGATATCTGCAAATACAGGAGTCGCGCCTACATAGCGAATGCAGTTGCAAGATGCTGCAAAGGTAAGAGATGGGCAGATAACCTCATCGCCAGGGCCGAAGCCACATACCATACAACAAACGTGAAGGGCATCGGTACAGTTAGACATGCTGACTGCATACTTTACCTTCCACATATCGATGAACATCTGCTCGAGTTCTGCATTCTTAGGACCGGTAGAGATCCAGCCTGACTTGATAGTGTCGTAAGCTGCCTGAGCCTCGCGCTCATCGAAGTTCAGATTAAATAAAGGTATTTTGTAAGCCATAATATTAACCTATATATTTAGTGAATTTGTTGTTAATTGAATTATATATTTTTGTATTAAAAAGTTTTTCAGATAATGTCTTATATGAATATATTCTTATTTGGTCAACGGCTACACTATAGAAAAGCACCATCAATAAACCTGCGAACCAGATTGGAATTAGAATAACACCGTCATACGAATTATATGTATCTCCAAAATACGCCTTCATCCAACCAGCAGTACTATAAGAGCCATGCAAAAGCAATACTGCAAGACATGATTGTGCTATGTAGTTTATCCATTTTTGATTACCAATCTTGAGATTCTCAAAGAAGGAAAAGAAAGCAATAGATGCTAACAATACTATTGGATTGTTATATCCATATGACAGCGTCGACAGATTTGTGTGCAATCCTTTACTTAATTGAAAATAAGCCATCGAGCCAATTAAGATGGAACATATGATATAGACAACAAGACTATACTTTTTGAAAATAAATGGCAATCCGTTCAATCTAATATAACGCGCAATAAGATACAACTTTATAAAAGATAAAACGGAATAACCATATCCATATCCGGGATTTACCTGACATAAAGCAGGAAACCATCCATAATATGTTTCAAATATGAACAAAGCAAGAATTACCCCCTCCAATTTACATTTGCTAACACTTTCGACATATGTATTGAGTATCGGTGCTATAAACAGTAATATAAGGTAGCTTACAATAAACCAATTTGATTTCGTAATATACAGAACCTCTGTTTCGACAAGATCATCATTGAAGAATCCGAAAGAAAGCCTTACAATTGCATAAAATAGGCAAATATAAGTAAGATTAATAAGCGATGGTAATTTGGGTTTTGCAGAAAAATAACCAGTTAGCATAACAAAGACATTTACGCCTATTATAGCGAAGGCCTCTGTATACAACGATGGAATAGAACATGTATTGATATCTGTTGGCCAAACCCTGCCATGCGTAATTTGCATGTACAAGAACAACTAGCAATATACTAACAATTCTACACAGTTCAAGATTTGACTGACGCATACCTACATTTTCTGGTCAAGGTTCTTACCCTTCTCCTCATGCTCGAAGTTAGGGATGAACTTCTTGATGGATTCAACAACCAGTGCCTTGGTGAAGTCTTCTGCCTTGAAGATATTCTCGAGCTCCTCGAAGAAGTTATCCACCTCGGTCATGTTTCGACGAGTAGTTTCCTCTACCACACCGAGAGCCATGAAGCGATCCATGTTGACCTTCTCGCCAGGAACATAGAACTCTTCGTATGCCTTCTCGCCAGTGGTATCCGACTTGAAGTAAACGACAGGATATTCCTTGGAATCGTATGAGATGGCACTTGCCCTAGCCTTTGCCTCTGCATCGTTGGCGCACTCAATCTTCTCGAGACCTTCTGCCTTTACGAAATCATCACAGATGGCAGAGAAGGTGAGCATCTGGTCTTCGCCCAACTTAGGGAAGAATACCTCACCTGCCTTACCGAGGATGCAAGCGAGCATACAGATCTGACCAGACTCCTCAGGAGAAACAAAGTAGCGCTTCACGTCTGAAGGTGCTGCAAGTGGCTGCTTCTTCTGGAGGCGGTAGATCCATCCGTCAGGAAGGGAACCGTTGGAGAAGGCCACATTGGCGAAACGTGCGGTGGTGACCTTGAAGTGGGTGTTGTAAGCCATCACGAGGTCCTCCATGATGCGCTTGCTGGCGCCCATGATGTTGACCGGATTTGCAGCCTTGTCGGTTGAGACGCAGAAGAAGTGCTTTGGAGGATAGACGGTCAGGAGCTCCATGAGTTTCTTGGCCTTGATATCGTTGTTCTCGATGAGTGCCTGAACAGAATATTTGTCCTTCTCGGAACGCACATGCTTGTGGGCAGAGAAGTTGGCGAAGATGTCGAAACCTTTCTCCTCTCGGAAAATGCGCTCGAAGATTGGGTCAGCAAAGTTGAGGGTGTAGCAACGGAACTCCTCGGGAACATAGAGGCCTTCGGTAGAGCGCACGTCACGTACGAGTTCGGCAAGTCCGTTCTCGTTGAGGTCAACGACAACTACCGATGCAGGTTCGAAACGGAGAAGCGCCTTGATGAAACTGGAGCCGATAGAGCCAGCACCACCGATTACACACACTTTCTTACCCTTGATTTCGCGGGTAAGTGTTTCTTTGTTTGCCTGAATGTCGGCTTCGAACATTGAGACTGGGCGACCCGTTACGTAATCGCCTATGAATTTACTGAGGTTGAACATTGTATATTAATGTTTTTTATTTTTGATTTGAACTGGCAGGTGGTATTGAACCACTAGCTGATGCTATACCTGTACTGCCAGTTATGCGGAGTTTTAGCGGTTATCATACATGTCTGAATAATAAGTCATATAGCCTCCCAAAGTGATGTTGTTCATCCATTCCTCGTTATCCAAGTACCATCGAACTGTCTTCTCGATGCCCTCTTCAAATTGAAGACTTGGCTCCCAACCAAGTTCTCTCTGCAACTTAGTGCTGTCAATCGCGTAACGGGCATCGTGACCGAGGCGGTCGGTAACATATGTAATGAGGTCAAGGTCTTCGCCCTCCTCACGACCCAAGAGTCGATCTACGGTCTTGATAACAGTATGAATGATGTCGATATTCTTCCACTCGTTGAAACCACCGATGTTGTAAGTCTCTGCTACCTTGCCGTTGTGGAAGATAGTGTCGATAGCGCGTGCGTGATCCACTACATACAGCCAGTGGAGAACGTTCGCGCCGTTGCCCTAGACAGGAAAGGGCGTGCGATTGCGGATATTGTTGATGAAGAGGGGAATGAGCTTCTCTGGGAACTGATAAGGACCATAGTTATTCGAGCAGTTGGTCACGATAGTCGGCATGCCGTAAGTATCGTGGAAAGCACGAACGAAGTGGTCGGAGCTTGCTTTACTTGCTGAATAAGGCGAGTGTGGATTGTACTTGGTATCCTCGTAGAAGAAGTCCTTGCCGTAAGCAAGATGATGTTCGCTGGAGCTTGCCGATGTTGTGAAAGGAGGCTCGATGCCTTCAGGATTGGTCATCTCGAGTGCGCCATATACCTCATCGGTAGAGATGTGGTAGAAGCGCTTGCCCTCATACTTCTCAGGGAGTGACTCCCAGTAGAGTTTAGCTGCCTGAAGCAAAGACAAGGTACCCATCACATTGGTGCGTGCAAAGGTGAAAGGATCCTTGATGGAGCGATCCACATGCGATTCTGCTGCAAGGTGAATTATACCATCGATCTTCTCGTCCTGCATCAGCTGGTAGAAGGCATCAAAGTCACAAATGTCCATCTTGACAAACTTGTAGTTGGGCTTGTCCTCGATGTCCTTGAGATTGGCGAGATTGCCTGCGTAAGTCAACTTGTCGAGGTTGATGATGTTGTACTCTGGGTATTTGTTCACGAAAAGACGAACTACGTGTGAACCGATGAAACCGGCACCACCGGTTATTACTATATTTCTTTTAGCCACATTTGTATTACTTTAAACGTAAATGTATCGTGAATTACACGTATATTATTTTTTCAAGTTAGCAATGCACTTCTTGAGTGACTCGGTCCAATAAGGAACCTTAATACCAAAGGTTTCCTTAATCTTGCTCTTGTCGAGAACAGAGTAGGAAGGGCGAGTTACAGGCGAAGGATATTCTGAACTGTAACAAGGTCGGATGTCACATTCGGTATTGCCACAATATTCAGCAATCATCTTGGTGAAGTCAAACCATGAACAAACGCCCTCATTGCTGTAGTGGTAGACGCCCTCAACAGGATTCTTGAGTGCTGCAATAATAGCAGTAGCAAGATCCCATGCGTAAGTAGGAGTACCGCATTGGTCAAATACTACCTTGAGTGCTGGTTTTGTGGCGGTTAAGTTCATCATAGTTTTGCAGAAGTTCTTCCCAAACTCAGAATAGAGCCAAGCTGTACGGATGATGATATGCTTGCAACCGGTAGCGATGATCTTCTCTTCGCCAAGGAGTTTAGTCGCACCATATACTCCAGTAGGCGTACCCTTCTGACTCTCCTTGCAAGGTGTGTTGTATGGTTCTTTACCGAAGACATTATCAGTCGATATTTGTACGAGCCAGCCATCAACCTCCTTCATAGCCTTAGCAAGCTTCTCGGGAGCAGTAGCGTTCAACTTCTCTACCAACTCGTACTTTTCTGGATCCTCAGCACCATCCACATTCGTCCAAGCAGCACAATTAACGATGGCGTTCACGTTGTTGTCTGCTACCATTTTGCGGATAGCATCAAGGTCAGTAATGTCGAGATAGGTTGTTTCAAGACCTTCCACCTGATTTACATCGGTAAAGATGTAGTTGTCTGCAGAATCCTTGGAGATGATTCGCATTTCATTGCCTAACTGTCCGTTGGCACCTGTTACTATTATATTCATGAGTTTCAAGTTTCAAAAAGTCTCAAGATTCAAGAAAACTCAGGGTAGAAATCCATATCTATGGTAAAAGGAGAGTCAAAATCCTTCAAACACTCGTGTAGTGTATCTTTCTCTGAGAGTAGTGCCTTCTCTACTGGAATCTTCCAATCAATGCCGAGGCTCTCATCTATGATAGAAATACCACCGTCAGCCTGAGGTGCATAGAAATTGTCGCACTTGTACTGGAAGACAACTGTTTCAGAGAGAACAGCAAAGCCATGAGCAAAACCACGAGGTACGAAGAACTGAAGACCCTCTCCTGTCTCCCTTAAAGGGAGATGATTCCAGAGCTCATGATATTTTTGTGCCATTGCCTTACCCTCATCATCACGTCCAGTGAGGAGGCAAGCTACATGCTGACCGTATGTTGGAGAACCTTTGCGAATATCTACAGCTACATCCAGTACGGCACCCTTCACACAACGAACAAGCTTAGACTGTGTGAATGGAGGGCGCTGGAAGTGCAAACCTCTCATCACACCATAAGAAGACATTGATTCGTTGTCTTGCACGAAGTTGATTTTGCGTACCTTCTCTTCAAATTCACGTTGGCTGAAGCTCTCGAAGAAATATCCTCTGGCATCACCAAAGACTTTTGGCTCGATGATTACGACACCATCTATTGCTGTTTTAATTACTTCCATTGTAATATTGTATATTGTTATTAGTACTAGCTGTCCGTATCGAACGGAATCTTTCGACCACCTGTGCAGCCAGTTATCCATTATTAATCCAAATTAGGATTACCGGTTTGTTCTACTTCATCAATAACTTTCAGTAAGTATTGACCATATTGATTCTTGAGCATAGGCTTAGCGAGTTCACGCATGCGCTCTTCTGTTATCCACCCCTGGCGATAAGCGATACCTTCCAGGCAAGCCACCTTGAGACCCTGGCGCTTCTCGAGCACTTCAATATAGGTGGAAGCCTCAGAGAGAGAATCGTGCGTACCGGTGTCGAGCCAAGCAAATCCACGACCAAGGGTCTGCACCTTAAGCTCGCAATCCTCAAGGAACTGCTGATTGACAGTAGTAATCTCGTACTCGCCACGAGCAGATGGCTTGATGTTGGCTGCAACATCAACAACCTTGTTTGGGTAGAAATAAAGACCTACAACTGCATAGTTGCTCTTAGGTTGAGCAGGCTTCTCCTCGATTGAGAGACAATTGCCCTCCTTATCGAACTCTGCTACACCATAGCGCTCAGGATCGCTAACCCAATAGCCGAAGACGGTTGCCTTTTTCTCTTCGTCTGCCGTACGAACAGCTTCCTTAAGCATCTTGGTGAAGCCTGCACCCTGGAAGATGTTGTCACCAAGAACGAGACAAGCAGAATCGTCTCCGATAAAATCCTTGCCGATAGTGAATGCCTGTGCGAGACCGTCTGGTGAAGGCTGCTCTGCATAAGTGAAGTTCACTCCATAGTCTGAGCCATCACCCAAGAGGCGCTTGAAGCTCGGGAGATCGTAAGGAGTAGAGATGATAAGGATATCACGGATACCAGCAAGCATAAGTACGCTGATAGGGTAATACACCATCGGTTTGTCGTAGATAGGCATGAGCTGCTTTGAGATACCTTTAGTAATTGGATACAAACGTGTACCAGAGCCACCGGCTAAAACTATGCCTTTCATAAGCTATATGATTTATGTATTAATCAATATGTGAAATGTTAATTCGTTAATTACAGCGTGCGGATGTATTGGACTTCAACCTTTGCCCTCTTGTGCGCACGCTTATAGAAAAGGAAGCATCATGACTTACAGCATCGAAAAGTTGCAAAATGACCATGCAGTATCACTCTGCTCCCTATGTGTATGCGATGCTTAATCGCGACGGAAAATGTCTCTCGTATACAGCTTCTCCTCAACGTCCTTCAGACAGTCGTCGAAGCGATTAGCAATAATGGCTTTACTCTGGGCTTTGAAGGTGGCAAGGTCGTTTACTACTTTGCTGCCGAAGAAGGTTTCACCATCGGTAAGCGTTGGTTCGTAGATGATGATCTCGGCACCTTTCGCCTTAATTCTCTTCATAATACCTTGGATGGCTGATTGTCTAAAGTTGTCGCTATTGGACTTCATTGTCAGACGATACACACCAATGGTACAAGACCCTCTCCCGTCTCCCTTAGAGGGAGATGATTCCCATTGGTTGTTGGTGGAATAGTCATACCAGCCTGCCATACGGAGAACGGCATCGGCAATGTAGTCCTTGCGGGTGCGGTTGGACTCTACAATGGCAGTCATCATGTTCTGTGGTACATCCTGATAGTTAGCGAGGAGCTGCTTGGTGTCCTTTGGCAGACAGTAGCCACCGTAACCGAAGGAAGGGTTGTTGTAGTGGGTGCCGATACGTGGGTCGAGACCGATACCGTTGATGATGGCAGCTGAGTCGAGACCTTTGACTTCGGCATAGGTATCGAGTTCGTTGAAGTAGGAGATACGAAGGGCGAGATAGGTGTTGGCGAAGAGCTTAACGGCTTCGGCCTCCTTGAGTCCCATGAACAAAGTGTCGATGTTCTCCTTGATGGCACCTTCCTGCAGAAGCTTTGCGAAGGTTTGGGCTGCCTCCTGCATGTGATTGCCTTGGATATTGCGGATGGCGATATTCTCTTCTTCAAATTCTTCGGACATCATCTTGGGAAAGCCTACGATGATGCGTGAAGGCCAGAGGTTGTCCTCGAGCGCCTTGCTCTCGCGAAGGAACTCCGGCGAGAAGAGGAGACGGAACTTGCGGTCGGATGCTGTCCAGCCCTTCTCCTTGAATAACTTGGCATACTTCACATAGAGGCTGCGACAATAGCCGACAGGTATGGTACTCTTGATGACCATAGTTGCCTTTGGGTTCACCTCCAGCACAAGGTCGATAACGTCTTCGATGTGATGGGTGTCGAAGAAGTTCTTGACAGGATCGTAGTTGGTAGGGGCGGCAATCACCACATAGTCAGCATCTGCATAAGCTGCACAACCATCCAATGTTGCTGTCAGATTCAGTTCCTTCTCTGCAAAGTACTTCTCGATGTACTCATCCTGGATTGGTGAGATGCGGTTGTTGATCTTCTCTACTTTCTCGGGAATGACGTCAACGGCTGTCACCTTGTGGTGCTGTGCCAAAAGTGTAGCTATACTGAGTCCTACATAACCAGTGCCTGCAACGGCAATCTGTAAATCTTCAAACTTTCTCATATTATATGATTGTTTTATTATTCATTTGAAGCAAGTGGATGATTCGGTCATCTGCTTCGCGCATAGGCACTTGCTTTAGAAGAAAAGCAGCGACTTTTCGCTTCGAAAAGTTGCAAAATGAGGCGAGAGTATCTCCTCTGCCGCTATATAATGTGTATAATGTCTGTAATAAAATAAAGTTTCCTTCTACAGAACACACGATTATTCCTTCACTACCTTATCAAAGAAAGTATCTGGTCTCTCCGGATTGAATATCTCATTACAGTACATTACTGTAACGAGATCCTGATTGTCCGAGAGGTTGATGATGTTGTGGGTGTAGCCAGGGAGCATTATTACCGACTGGATATGATTACCGGATACGCGATAATTGATTACCTCATCGGTTCCCTCTTTACGCAACTGGATAAGACCTTCGCCAGAAACCACGATGAACTGCTCCCACTTGGTGTGGTGCCAGTGCTCGCCCTTGGTGATGCCTGGTTTGCTGATGTTGATGGAGACCTGACCGCAATTCAATGTATGAACCAATTCCGTAAAGCTACCTCTGTTGTCCATATTCATCTTCAAGTCGAAGATGGCCTTCTCCTTGGGGAGATACGAGAGGTAGGTGCTGTAGAGGCGCTTTGCGAACGAGTCGGCAGGAATCTCGGGAATCATGAGAGTACGAGGCATTTCCTCGAACTGATGAAGGAGGTCAACGATTTCGCCAAGGGTTACCTTGTGGGTCACTGGGCAGAAACAATATCTGCCGGTTGAAGAGTTTAAGGGTTCAAGGGGTTTAAGAGTACCTTGTTCCTTTGGGATAACTTCGAGACCTTCGAATTCGCAATGGTGTTCCTGACCACGGAGGGCGGAGATCATCTCTTCTACGAGATCGTCGATGTAGAGTACCTCGAGTTCAACGGATGGGTCGTTGACGGTAACGGGGAGATTGTTGGCGATGTTGTTGCAGAAGGTGGCGATGGCGCTATTGTAGTTGGGACGGCACCATTTGCCATAGAGGTTGGGGAAACGGTAGACGAGCATCTTGACGCCACTGTCCTGTCCGTACTGCAGGAAGAGGTCTTCACCGGCTTTCTTGCTGCGGCCATACTCGGAGTTGCCAAAGCGTCCGGTGAGGGATGCCTGAGCGGATGAGGAGAGCATGACGGGTGCTTTGTTGCCGTACTTCTTAAGGGTGTCGAGAAGGGTGCTGGCAAAGCCGAAGTTGCCCTTCATGAAGTCTTCGGGATTCTCAGGACGGTTTACTCCAGCGAGATTGAAGACGAAGTCGCAATCACGGCACCAAGCATCCAACTCCTCTGGAGTCGAATCGATATCGTACTCATAAACGGCATCTACCACCAAGTCGCCATAGCACTTGGCCTTGCCTTCCTTTATATTGTTGAGTTGAGCACAGAGGTTCTTTCCTACGAACCCCTTTGCTCCTGTTACTAATATACGCATATCTTAGATTCCTTCTTTTCTCCAAACCATCTTATTTACTACTCCAACATAGCTCTGGATGATCTTCACTACCTTGGTTGAAATGCTATCTGTGTAGTTAGGTACAGGGATGCCATAGTTGCCATCCTTGTTCATCTCTACGGCCAAATCAACGGACTGGAGGAGACCCTTCTCGTCGATGCCAGAGAGGACGAAGCAACCCTTGTCGAGTGCCTCAGGACGCTCAGTGGAGGTGCGGATGCATACGGCAGCAAAAGGATGACCTACGCTGGTGAAGAAGCTGCTCTCCTCTGGCAGAGTGCCCGAGTCGGACACCACACAGAAGGCATTCATCTGGAGGCAGTTGTAGTCGTGGAAGCCCATAGGCTGCTGCTGCATGACGCGTGAGTCGAGCACGAAGCCGGTTGCCTGCAGACGGTTGCGCGAACGTGGGTGACAGCTGTAAACGATAGGCATATCGTACTTCTCTGCCATCTTGTTGATAGCATTGAACAGGCTGTAGAAGTTCTTCTCGGCATCGATATTCTCCTCACGGTGAGCAGAAAGCAGGATATACTTGCCTTTCTCGAGGCCGAGGCGCTGGTGGATGTCGCTTGCCTCAATCTCTGCAAGGTTCTCGTGCAGTACCTCAGCCATAGGTGAACCTGTAACGTAAGTTCTTTCTCTTGGCAAGCCACATTCAGCGAGATAACGACGAGCATGCTCTGAGTAAGCCATATTCACGTCCGAAATGATGTCTACGATGCGCCGGTTGGTCTCCTCAGGGAGACATTCGTCCTTACAACGGTTGCCGGCTTCCATGTGGAAGATAGGAATATGGAGACGCTTTGCGCCTATTACCGACAGACAGCTGTTGGTATCGCCAAGTACGAGAACTGCATCGGGACGGGTCTGGTTGAAGAGTTTGTAGCTGCAGTTGATGATGTTACCGCAAGTTGCACCCAGGTCATCGCCTACGGCATCCATATAGACTTCGGGATCAGCGAGCTTGAGGTCCTTGAAGAAGACGCCATTGAGGTTGTAGTCGTAGTTCTGACCGGTGTGGGCAAGAATTACGTCGAAGTACTTGCGGCACTTGTTGATGACGGCTGCAAGACGGATAATCTCAGGGCGAGTACCCACCACAATGCAAAGCTTCAGTTTGCCATTCTCTTGCCACTTAATGTCCGAATAGTCGAACTTAGGAGTTTTTTGTTCCATGTTTCAGATCTATTGTGTTATCGATTACTGAACGAAGTTGCCTTCGCCAGCAAGTTCTTTCTGAATATATTCGAGGGCTGCAATCCTGGCCTTGGTCTCTTCGAGGTTCAGGCGACGAGTGTTGTCGGAATTGAACTCGGTGAGGGTGTTGCGCTCTGCTTCGCCTTCCTTGAAGAACTTATCGTAATTGAGGCCACGGTTGTCGGCTGGTACGCGATAGAAGTCGCCCATGTCCTCGGCCTTGGCACATTCCTCGTTGGTGAGGAGGGTCTCGTACATCTTCTCGCCATGGCGGATCCCGATAACCTTGATGTCTTCCTTCTTGCCACCGAAGAGCTCACAAACGGCTTCTGCCTGTGTCTGGATGGTGCAGGCAGGTGCTTTCTGCACGAGGATGTCACCATTCTGACCGTGTTCGAAGGCGAAGAGGACGAGGTCAACGGCTTCTTCGAGCGACATGATGAAGCGGGTCATCTTAGGCTCGGTGAGGGTGATAGGGTTGCCGTTGCGGATCTGGTCGATCCAGAGAGGGATGACCGAACCACGTGAGCACATGACGTTGCCGTAACGGGTGCAGCAGATCTTGGTGTTGCCAGAATAGCGTGACTTGGCTACGGCAATCTTCTCCTCGATGGCCTTGGTGATACCCATAGCGTTGATAGGATAAGCTGCCTTGTCGGTAGAAAGGCATATCACGGCATCCACACCGGCTTCGATAGCCGCTGTCAACACATTGTCGGTACCAATCACATTCGTCTTTACAGCCTCCATAGGGAAGAACTCGCAACTCGGGACCTGCTTCAGTGCAGCCGCATGGAAGATATAATCAACACCAGGCATGGCGTTCTTGCAGGACTGAAGACTGCGTACATCCCCAATGAAAAACTTGATTTTATGTGAAACATCAGGATATTTTACCTGATATTCGTGACGCATATCATCCTGCTTCTTCTCGTCACGTGAGAAAATACGAATCTCACCGATATCGGTACGGAGAAAACGGTTCAAAACTGCATTACCGAAAGAACCGGTTCCACCGGTAATCATGAGGGTTTTACCCGCAAAAATGCTCATAATGATTTATTTTTTTATTCGTTATATCGTGTCAACATTAATATAAAGGATTCTAAATGTCTCTCAACGTTACTTTGAAGTCACATCCTATCTTTCCTTACCATAGCCATAACCATAGCCGTAGCGTTTGCCATAACCATAGTACTTGCCATATTTACCATAACCATAGTAATAGCCGTATTTCTTCTTCTGAAGATCCAAACCATTGATGGCAATACAGAGATTAGGCAATTTATTATTTTCGGCAAGTTCGTTAATCAAAGTGAACTCTGCCTTACGGGTATAATCTGCACGACATACATAAACGGATAAGTCCGCTACACGTCCTATTAGCAAAGTATCTGTTACCATGCCTACTGGAGCAGTATCCAATATCACATAATCAAAATTTTTCTTCAGTGTTTCAACAGCCTTCTCCAACCCGTCACGAGCCAACAATTCTGTCGGATTAGGAGGAACTGTACCACCAGGAAGAATATACAAATTCTTGTTTATATCAGAAAGCTGTACCAAATCCATCAGATTTATAGCAGGATTAGTCAGAAACTGGGTAATACCATGCTCTTTCTTAGATATGTTGAAGACCTTGTTCAAGCCTGGTTTACGAATATCAAGTCCTACAATCACAACCTTCTTCCCTAATAAAGAAAGGCTGATAGCTAAATTGGCAGATATAAAAGACTTTCCTTCACCACTAATGGTAGAAGTTACCAAAATTACATTCTTACCATTCTCAAGCATAAACTGAAGATTGGTACGGACATTTCGGAAAGTCTCGCTCATCAGATTATTCTGGTTCTCAAATACGGCAATAGAACCCGTCTTTTCATCTGCCAATGGAATATCACCGATAACAGGGAGTGAAGTCAGTTTCTCAACATCTGCACGACCTTCTATCTTGAACCTAGTCAGACCAATCAGATAAATGATACCTACCGGAATACCAATTCCAAACACCAAAGCCGCCAAATAAATCGTCATCCGCTTCGGGGAAATCGGAGCACCATCCGCCTGTGCCTCGTCTATAATCTTGGCGTTATTGGCTATAGCGGCCAGGACAATGGCATTCTCCTCACGCTTCTGAAGCAACATCAAGTACAAGCCAGACTTGATTTCCTGTTGGCGGGCAATACTCACAAATTGTCTTTCCTGAGTGGGTGCGTCACTGATACGACGGGAATAACGGCCTGCTTCACGGACCAAATCAGTTCTAGTGATCTCAAGACCTTTCAGCGTTGCATCCAAGGTGGTTTGTATATTACCGCGCATCGCACGGATACTGGCATTTAGATTTACAATTGCCGGATTGCTTTCAGTCGATGTACGCAACAGACGGTTACGTTCAGCCACCATTTCATTATACCTGTCAATTGCCCCCGCTACACCAGCATCTTGTAAACCGACATTTGAAGGTAGAACTTCATATTCGGTACCCTGCAGATATCTTTGCAGATCCGTGACAAGATTTATCTGAGTCTGATTCTCCACACGTTTCTTCTCATATTCAGCATTACCCGTCAAAGCAATCTGGGCTTCACTTGTCAAATCTGTGATACCCGCACTACGCTTGAAGTTCTCCAAATCGCGTTCCGTGCTGCCCAATTCTTTTGAAATGATACTGATACGCTCGTCAATAAACTCTGCCGTCCTCTGAGCTACCTCATTCTTGTCATTGTTGGCATTGATATTATACATCTCAAGCAGCTTGGCTATATAGTCCTTACCGCGTTGAGTATTGGAGTTGTTAAGTGAAACGGTCACTACGGAAGTAGCCTTCGAGGTAGGAGTTATCGACAGGGAACCGGCGTAGCCTTTCGCCACAGAAAAAGGTCTGTTAATATAAGCAGTAATATGACGTTCTTTTGTTACACTTTCCGGACGGATTGGTGACAGAGTATCGTTATTCGCAAAAAAAGCAACCGTACCTTCATCGGTTGGGAGTACGGCAGGCAATTTCTCAAAACGTTTCCCATACTCTTTTTCTCCCACTTTAATCTGTACATCCATCACACCGGAAGGTTGTAGAACCATACCCACTTCCATTGTCTGCGGAAGTTTGTCTGCTTCCTGTGGAGTCAGGCTTACCAGAACTGGGGAAGTACGATACAGTTCCTTTTTAGGAAACCTGTCCTCGTCCATATAAGTCACGAACAATCCCAAAGAGCTGACCACCTCCCTTGCCAATGTCCTGGAAGTCAAAACTTCAATTTCATTCTCTATATTACTCGATGAGGAGACAAAGCCGTTCATCCCCATCTTTTCCAGTTCGGAAGACATATTCGCACCACCGCCTTTCTTCTCATCCTTGATCAGGACTGTGGCGGAAACATTATAAATGGGTGTTGTCAAACGTAAATACCCCCATGCTAAGACAACACAGACTATTACCGAAACTACGAACCACGGCCAATGAATCAGATAACGGAAAAGGATTTCCTGAATATTGATCTGCTCTTCAGATTGTACTCCCGTTTTTTCTTTTCTTTCCTCAACCATATTACAATGCTACTTTTTGAAGATTGTTACTAATATACTTGCCAATGATACTAAAACAGAAGTAGCAGAGAACCATAGACTTGTACTGTTACTGATATCCGAATTACGGGCCTTCGCTTTGTTAGGAGTCACATATACAATATCATTCTGCTGCAACCAATAGTAAGGAGAAAAAAGAGTTTCGGCCTTATTCAAATCCAATGTTATGATCTGCTGTTTACCGTCAGCACCCTCACGAATCAATTTTACATTGTCACGAATTCCATAAATAGTCATGTCACCCGCCATGGCCAAGGCCTCCAACAGGTTCACTTTTTCATTGCTGATAGTGAATGTGCCTGGAGCGGCAACTTCACCCAAGACAGAAATTTTATAGTTGACCATACGGGCAGTAACAATCGGAGTTTCTTTGATGTAAGGTTTCAGCTTCTCCATTATCATTTGCTCCACCTCCTTTTTGGTCAGTCCACCAACTTTCAATATACCCAATACAGGGAAATTGATATTACCCTCATTATCCACCAGATAAGTCTGTGGGGAGGATTGGGAAGTACCCTGTGAGTTTCCGGCAGTCATACCGGCAGAACCGGTCGCGGTCAGGTTGAAAGGAGCCGCCAGTTCAGGGTTGGTACATGACACAACAACAGTAAGCTGATCTTTCGGCATTATCCTGGCATCGTACAGAGTTTCCTGTTGGACAGCCTGTCCCACCACTTCAGAATCCTGCAAATAAGGAACTTTCTTATAGGACTGGCAGGAAGCAAACAGAAAGATGGCAACTAAGCAGGAAAGTATTCCCCTAGCTTTTATCTGCATACTTGTAGCAATGTAAAATGATGTATTCATAATATATTCTAGTTTATTATTCTTTATCCAGTACCTCAAATCGCGGAGAATTCTTCGACTTGAATTCAGGCACTACTTTCTTCATCAGTCTGACCGTATCCATTATCTCTACAGCACGGGAAAGTCTCTCAAACTCTTCATACGTATCAAGAATATCGGCATATTCATAACGACGGACTTTGGCAATCATAATCTTCTTATTCCCGGTCGGAATCGTATTTTCCTTATCACTCAACACTTCTTCGTAAAGTTTCTCACCCGGACGTAAGCCCGTAAACTCTATCTTGATGTCCTCACCCGGACGGTAACCCGCCAATTCAATCATACGGGTAGCCAAATCCACAATCTTCACAGCCTTACCCATCTCAAAGACAAAAATCTCATTACCCTCTCCCATCGTTGCAGCTTCCATTACCAAGCGGCAGGCTTCAGGAATGGTCATAAAGAAACGGATGATATCAGGATGGGTAACTGTGACAGGCCCTCCATTTTCGATCTGTTCCCTGAAGCGGGGAATAACCGAACCGTTACTGCCCAATACATTACCAAAACGGGTCGTGATAAACTTGGTATGACCTTTCACTTTTCCCTCACGAATGGCACAACCCAAACTCTGTACATAGATTTCTGCCAGACGTTTGGAGCATCCCATAACATTCGTTGGATTCACGGCCTTATCAGTGGAAACCATGATCATTT
>PVMN01002660.1_pt1 | contig 17490 bp, 13 predicted proteins | sample 1853401 | NCBI WGS metagenome assembly PVMN01 (sample SAMN08533510, study PRJNA380276) | Human gut metagenome, whole genome shotgun sequencing project.
GCTTTTGGTTGAAGCCAAACCTTCTCCAGATGCACAGTTCCTATGTGGTCACTGATCCGAAAATAACTGAATTATAGGACAATAAATGCGGAGTCTTTATGATCTGAGGTTTCGCATTAGAAATACAAAGGACGAATGTCCGGAAACCCTTGAAAACAAAGGCTTCCGGGCAATTCTACATTCTATCAGAAAGGAGGTCAGCGCCAGCGTGAAGGAGAAAATCACAGCCCTTTATGAGCGTCTTTCAAGGGACGATGAGCAACAGGGCGAGTCCAATTCCATTACCAATCAGAAAAAGTATCTGGAAGACTACGCCAAAGCCAAGGGCTTCAAGAACATCCGGCACTTCACAGACGATGGTTATTCCGGCACCAACTTCAACCGACCTGGCTTCACTGCCCTTCTGGAAGAAGTCAAAGCCGGAAATGTGGGGACGATCCTGATCAAGGATATGTCCCGAATCGGAAGGAACTACCTGCAGGTGGGCTTCTATACCGAGATCCTGTTCCCGGACAAAGGAGTCCGTTTCATCGCGGTCAACAATAATGTGGACAGCGACAGCCCGACCGAGAACGAATTTACTCCATTCCTGAATATCATGAATGAGTGGTACGCCAAGGATACCAGTAAGAAGATCAAGGCAATTTTCCGCAACCGCATGGAGCATGGCATCCGGTGCAGTGGCGCGGTTCCCTATGGCTATAAGATGGCCGAGGACAAAACGCTTCTTGTGGATGACGAAGCCGCCGCAGTGGTGAAGAGGATCTTCGCCATGGCCGCCGATGGAACGCCGCTCGCCCAGATCGCCAAGACTCTGAAGGAAGATAATATCCTGATCCCCTCCGCGTACTGGGAGCAGAAAGAAGGGATGGTGTCCCGCAATCACCGTTATCATGACCCGTATATGTGGACCAACGCGGCGATTGCCTATATCCTCGATCGCAAGGAATATCTGGGGCATACCGTTCTGGGTAAAACGGTCCGGGACAGCTTCAAGTCCAAGAAGCGAAGAAAAGCCACTGAGGACGAACTTCTCTTCTTCCCGGATACCCATGAACCTATCGTGGATCAGGATACATGGGACCGGGCAAACAAGCTGCGGAAACGCGCACCCAAGAAGATCCGGCACAGTTCCACCTATCACAGGCTGTCCGGCATGGTCTTCTGCGCAGACTGCGGTTCAAGACTGACCTATCATTCACAGGCCGTGAAGGAAGGTGAAGCATGGGATCCGATGTCCGGAGGATTCCAATGCGGTAAATACCGTAATATCTATCAGGGCTGTGAGTCCCATTATGTCGGGATCCGGAATCTGGAAGATGTGGTTCTGAAGGCGGTTCAGGCAGTATCCCGGAATGTGCTTGAGGATGAGGACGCTTTTGTCGATCAGCTGATGTCCTTATGGCAACTGAAGCAGGAACAGTCTTCCTCTGAAGAGAAAAAGGAACTGAAGGCCGCCCAGAAGCGGATCAGTGAACTGGATAATTTAATTCAGGGACTGTACGAAAGCCAGATCAGCGGGACGATGCCGGAGCGTCAGGTCCAGAGACTGATCCGGCAATATGATGAGGAACAGGCGCGGCTCGAAAGCCGTGTCTCCGAACTTGAGGCCGTACAGGACGAGATCGCGCCTAAGAAGGCAGATATCAGCCGCTTTGTGGCCCTTGTCAGGAAGTACCAGAACATCACGGAACTGACCGATGAGATGCTTTATGAGTTCATCGACAGGATCGTTGTTCATGCTCCGAATGGCAAGAGGGGAAATGCCCGACAGCAGAAGATCGATATCTACTTCAATTTCATCGGGGATTATCTCCCGCCTATGCCTGAGATCAGTGAAGAGGAACGCGCCGCCGCGAAGAAGGCCGAACAGGAAGCCAAAAGGCTGGCAAAGAACAAGAGATCTTCCGAGCATAGGAAGGACAAGCTTGCGGCACTGAAGGAAGCCGCAAAAACAGATCCGGAAGCCGCCGCAGAATATGAGCGTTATCTGGAAAGCCGCCGCGAAGCCGGACGGAAATACCGGGCCGAACAGAAAGCCAGGAGGGAAGCCGATCCGGAGTATCAGGCAAAAAAGGAAGCACAGAGGATCGAGCGGAACCGTAAAAATAATGAGCGTTATCACCGGAAGCACGTGCCGATCGCTGAACTGGAAGAACTTGCGAAGACAGATCCGCAGGCCGCTGAAGATCTCCGGATCAGAAGGGAGAAGCAGGCCGAGCAGAACCGCCGTAACAAACAGCGCCGTGAGGAAAGGATGGCACAGGATCCGGAATACGCGGCACTAACCAAGGCCAGAAAGGCAGAGTCTACAAGAAAGCATACGGCCAAAAGGAAAGCCGCGCTGGATGACCTGAAGGAGCGGGCAAAGACAGACCCGCAGGCCGCCGAGGAACTTGAAGCAATCAGGGCCAAGGGTCGGGCCGCCGGACGGAAGTCTTACGCGAAGAAAAAAGCGGAGGCGGCTGAAGATCCGGAACTTTACGCGCAGATCCGGGCAAAACGGAAGGTTCATGAAGAAAAGAAGAAGACCGCAAGAGCCGAACTTGTCACGCTTGCCGAGACAGATGAGGAAGCGGCTGAGAAGCTTGCCGCTATCCGGGCCTATAATGTGCAGGCTTCGACAAAGAGCCGGAACAAGCTGATCGAGGACGCAAAGACAGATCCGGAAGCCGCAAAGAAGCTCGCCGGACAGCGGGAACGCCGCAACCAGAACGATAGGAACAAGCGGCAGGCCCTCATTGAACAGGCTGAAACAGATCCGGAAGCCGCCGCGAGACTGGCCGAGATCAGGGCCAAAGATGTTCGCAGACAGCAGGATTATCTTACAAAACTTCAGGAACAGGCCAAGACGGATCCCGAAGCCGCCGCCAGATGGGAAGCGCATCTGGAATATGTCCGGAACTATAATCGCGACTACAAATCGAGGAAACAGGCGGAGGCCGCCGGAAAGGAGCTGGTAGCAATATGAAGCTGATACGATGGATCGTGAAGATCATTCTTCTTCCGGTGGCATGTGCCCTGACGCTGATCCAGTGGATCGGGATTTTCCTGAACAGTATCTCCGGCGTGGTCATGGGGATCCTGTCGTTCCTCTTCGTCCTGACCGGGACGGCCAGTCTGCTCTTCGGGCTGGCCTCCGGGCCGGAGTTCCTGAAGATGATGATCACCGCATTTGCGATCTTCCTGATCCCACATATCGGAAACTGGGTGGTCGAGAGGATCGCCTTGCTTCGTTTTCTGATCGGTGATTTTATCCGGTCATAACCTGCAAAATTGAATATGGATTACATATCCGAGGCCGTCTGTCCGTCATGGAGAGGCGGCTTTTGATATGGAACAGCAATCAATCATTTTTACGAAAGGATGGTACAGATCATGAACAGAAACTTCAATCTCCCCAGACTCACAGAAACTCAGAAAAATGCTCTTTTCGCTTTCGGTGAGAAAACCAAGGCCGGGACCGGATGCAACCTGATAATCGCCGCCAGCATGTGTGAAGGAGAACTGACCAAGGCAATCCTCTTGAACCTTGCGGACGTGATTGAGACGGTTGGCATTACGGACGAGGAAATGGAGCAGCTTCTCTATCAGGTCCGGACGGAAACGGCAGAAAACATCATGAATATGGAAAGGGACTATGAGGGATGGACCGGGAAGAAGTCCGGCGCTCTTCCGTGGAGAGACTTCGCAAAGAAGAAAATCCTTGCCGCATTCGGCCATGATGAGTGTGGTGTAACTATCCGCAGGCTGTGCTATGTGGAGCATGTGACGGTGGATCCTGACCTGAAGCAGATCATCCATGATCTGTGTTCTCAGGTTGCCACCATGAATGTCTTCAGACCTGAAGATTATCAGGAACTCCTGACTGAAGCCCGGAAGGTCGATGAGCTTTGGAGAATCAAGACTGATGACTTGGGGTATTTCACTGTAAAGGACTGATGCGGAGAACTGAACTGCGGCAGTCAAGTGTACTGGGGCCGTCAGTCCCTTGCTGATTGGCGGCTCCTGACCTGCGTTTTTCAAGGAGAAAACGATGCTATGACCAAACTTACGAAATATGAGAAGGAAACAATTATCCTTACCAGTGAAGGCGATGATACTTACAGTGTCTATACTTTCAATCCTGCTCTTAAGCGACGCCTGGCTGACTTCGCAAAGAAGCATCCGGAACACTGCCGACTGGAATCTGAGGACAAAAAGCTTGGCTGTCAGAGCTATGTGATAGATAAAGGAAGGCTTTCGATTCGATTGACTGCACCATACAGCGATGCCAGACGGAAAGCGGCAAGTGAAAATGCTAAGAATCATGGAATTCATGTCTGGTGATTGTTTTCAGTAGTTATCTGTGGTATGATGTGGGGAGATGTAGCGCTGTGCATTCAATAATGGAGATAGTGACTATGGGTAGACCAAAGAAGAACGGAACGTACTTAAATATATGTATTGAAACGCCGATCTATGAGAGGCTGGAAGCACTCTGTGAAGATGCCGGACAGACCAAAACGGTCGCGGTTGAAAGAGCGCTGACAGCATATCTGGATGATTATGAAGAAAAGCAGAAAATGCTGAAAGAACTCGGCAAGGACAAATAAGGGAGAGAGTAAAAGCAATGGCAGTAAATGATCTTAAGTTCTTCACGAACGCACCAGAAAGAGATCTGTACAGTAGATTCTCTAAAATTCTGAAGACCAACACGCAGTTCTTTGATGTCCTTGTCGGGTATTTTCGCACAAGTGGATTTTTCAAATTATATCCGGCGATGGAAGCAGTGGAGAAGGTTCGTATTCTTGTTGGTTTGAATGTAGACAAATATACAGTCGATATCATTGATCAGGCTGAACAACTCACTCTGAAAGAGGCCAAGGAAGAATTCTCCAAGGAAATTGAAGGTGAATTTGAAAAATCTGAGACATCTGCAGAGATTGAAAAGGGAGTCAGACAGTTCATTGAGTGGCTGAAGTCCGGGAAGTTGGAGATGCGCATGTATGTGGATGCTCCTATCCACGCCAAGGTATATATCATGCGCAAGGACCCTTCAAAGGCTGACTACTTCGGCAGTGTTATTACTGGCTCCAGTAACTTCTCTGAAGCAGGCCTTGTAAATAATCTGGAGTTCAATGTCGAACTGAAAGACAGTGCCGACGTTAAGTTTGCGTTGGATCGGTTTGAAGAACTCTGGAAGGATGGTATTCCGATTCAGGATGCCTATGTTGATGCAGTTGAGAAGAAAACATGGCTTCGGAATGACATTACCCCATATGAGATTTATCTGAAGACGCTTTATGAATTCTTCCGGGAGGAAATCAATTCTGATAAAGATGTTTTGGCTCAGAACCTTTTGCCGGATGGATATATGAGACTGCAGTATCAGCTCGATGCGGTCGTTCAGGCAAAGAAGACTCTGCAGGCATACAACGGTGTATTTATCTCCGATGTCGTTGGTCTTGGAAAGACTTATATTTGTGCTATGCTTGCAAAGAGTCTCGGCAAAGGAAAGAAGCTTGTAATCTGCCCGCCAGTTCTGGTTTCTTATTGGGAAGAAGTCCTTCTGGAATTTGATGTCGCGGCAAAGGTTGTTTCCTTGGGAAAACTCGACAGTATTCTTGAGGGCAACATTGATTATGAATATGTATTTGTCGATGAAGCACACAGATTCCGCAATGCCGGAACAGACAGCTTCAGCAAGCTTCATGAGATTTGCTATGGCAAGAAGGTCGTTCTGATTTCTGCGACTCCGATCAATAACTATACCAGTGATATCGAGAACCAAATCTATCTCTTCCAGCCGAAGCACAACTGTAACATCGTTGGTGTGAAGAATCTGGAAGGATTCTTTGCTTCATTGAACGGCAAATTGAAGGGGTTGGAAAAGGGCTCTGCGGATTACATGACACAGCTCAGAGCAAATTCTGAAGAAATCCGTGACAAGATACTTCGCCATATCATGATCCGAAGAACGCGCACGGAGATCCAGCAATACTATCATGATGATCTTGAACGTCAGGGCCTGACTTTCCCAAAGCTTGGTGCTCCGGAACAGATCGTATATACCTTTGATGAAACAACTGACAGCATATTTAATGAGACGATTGCCGCCATCAAAGACTTTACATATGCCAGATATAAACCTCTGACATATTTGAAAGATACAAAGCGCTATGCCACCTTGTTAGCCGCACAGCATAACATGGGCGGTTTCATGAAGGGTATCCTTGTGAAACGATTGGAAAGCAGCTTTTATGCATTTCGGATGACGCTTTCACGGTTCATTGAATCCTATGAGCGCTTCATCGATATGTACAACAGGATCGGAGAGGTCTGGATCAGTAAGAAGGTGGATGTCTATGATCTTCTGGATTCCGGCGATATCGAGAAGTTGATGCAGATGGTTGAGGATGAAAACGGTTTCCATTTTAAAACATCCGAGTTTAAGCCTGGCTTTATTATTGACCTGAATAAGGATCTGTCGAAATTAAAGTATCTGCGGGATCTGTGGGAATCCATTACGATCGATCCCAAACTGGATACTTTCTGCGCTGAGCTTGAGGGCAATAAAAAGCTTCTTGGCAATAAAAAGATCATCTTCACTGAATCAAAAGAAACGGCTGAATATCTGGAGCAAAATCTCCGGAGGCTTTACGGACAGCGTGTTATAGCATATTCTGGCATGAGTGGCGCGAAGCTGAAATCGGATATCGAAGACAGCTTTAATCCCAAATATGCTGACAAGGAGAATGATAGATACGATGTCCTGATCACCACCGATGTGCTTGCCGAAGGTATCAACCTTCATAGATCCAATGCACTTATAAACTATGATCTTCCGTGGAACCCCACAAGGATCATGCAACGTGTTGGTCGTATCAATCGAGTCGGCACCGAACATCAGCAGATATATGTGTTCAACTTCTTCCCGACAGCGCAGTCCGATAAGCATATGCCGTTGAAGGACCGGATCTTGGAAAAGCTGCAGTCGTTCCACGATACACTTGGTGAAGATTACAAGTACTTGTCCGATGAAGAGGTTGTCAGTTCTCAGAAGTTATTTGAAGATCTGACTTCCAATCTGGATCAGGAAGAAGAAAGTACAAGTCCTGAGCTGGCATATCTCGCGATAATCCGACAGATCCGCGATAATGATAAGGCTCTGTTCGAACGGATCAAGAGACTTCCCAAGAAGTCAAAGACCGGAAGATACAGCGATCGGGTGAATGGTGCGGCAACGATCACATTCATTCGGAAAGGAGCTTTGAAGGATTTCTTTATAACAGGAAATGACACTCAGCAAATATCCTTTATAGATGCAATCAGGTATCTGGAGTGTACACCGGATGAACTTCGCATAAATGTCGGCAGTGCTTATTATGGTCATTATGACGCGAACAACTCCGCCTTTGATGATTCGCTGGTACAGGATGAGGTAATTGAAGTTGGAAAAGCTCCTCTTCGCGGCAATGATATGAAGGTGGTTCGAATCCTCCGTGCTATGCAGAGTGAGCCGACTCTGACAGACGATCAGGAAGATGTTATTAGCAGACTGCTGAGAGCATATGAAAACGGTGATATTCCGCAGAATATCACAAAGAATATAGTTAAAGAGCTGAAGACCATGGACGATCTTGGTGAGGCTTACTTCACAATTACAAATCTGGTGCCGGATCAGTACCTTTATGAGCGAAGAGATGCGGTGCTCCATACAGAGGGCGAGAAACAAGTGATCCTGTCCTGCTATCTGAAGGAGAAAACAGAATGAACGAGCAGAAACGAAAAAGATTTGAAGAAACGCTGACGAAAGCGTTTGATCATGATCGATATGTACAGTTCTTGAAAGAACTGCTGGACAACATGCAAATCGTAGCTCCTAACAAAGAAATCAAACCATATAGCACATTTTCAGCGGCAATAGATCATTATAGACATATCGGAAATTATACGGGTGAAGATAAGAGCCGAGTTGCCCTTTTTTCTGTGTGCCTGAAGAATGATAAGAATCTTGAAAATGCCAGAAGTATGCAAAGGGCATTTGTAAAAACCCTGTTAGAAAATAGTAATTGTGCTGGAGCATTGGTGGCTTTTTATACCGCTGATGATTTGGACAAGTGGAGATTGTCACTGGTAAGAATGGACTATGAGTTCTCCAAAGGTAAGCTTAGTGCTAAGCTTACCCCAGCAAAGAGGTACTCCTATTTGGTAGGCGATGGGGAACCATGCCACACTGCTCAGGAACGGCTTTATCCCATTTTTGTTGCGGATGATCTTGATCCGAGTCTGGATGAGCTGGAAGAAGCCTTTAGTGTTGAAGCCGTAACCAAGGATTTCTTTGATCAATACCGCGAAAAATATTTGGATCTTAAGGAGTTTTTGGATAGTAATCCTGAATTCACAGCAGAAGCCGAATCAAGAGGATTTGACAGCGAGCAGTTTGCCAAAAAGCTTATGGGTCAAATCGTCTTTCTGTACTTTATTCAGAAAAAAGGTTGGTTGGGTGTAAATGCATTTCCATTCAAACTAACTGAACGAGAGTATAAATCGGGTTTTTATCGTTCTGGACGCAAACCGAAGGAACTTATGCCACTGGTTTATAAGCAGAGAGCTGACGGTTTTTTCTATCGAGATAATAATGCACTGTTGAGCTTATCTCCGGAAGATGAGACTACACTTTCTACACTGGTTAAGGGTGATGCGTGGGGCGATGGTCCGAAGGATTTCATGCGCCAGATCTTTGAAGGTTGCAAAAGCGCCGGAAAGAACTTTTTTGATGACTATCTTGAACCGCTTTTCTACACAGGCTTGAATCAAAACCGTGGAGATAATGCGTTCTTCCCGCCTCTTCACAGAAGAGTTCCGTTCTTGAACGGTGGTTTGTTTGAAGAAATGGAAGGCTATGACTGGCGAAATAACGATTTCAGAATTCCAAATGACCTTTTTTCCAATGCTGATGTAAAAGGAAAACGAGATGCAGATGGAATACTGGATGTCTTCGATCGATATAACTTCACGATGGCCGAAGATGAGCCGATGGAGCGAGAAGTTGCAATCGACCCAGAAATGCTGGGAAAGGTATTTGAAAACCTGCTGGATGTCACTGATAGAAAATCAAAAGGAGCATTCTATACTCCGCGTGAAATTGTCCATTTTATGTGTCAGGAGACGATCATAAACTACCTTGCCAGCAAGACCGGTATATCGGATGAAGATATTCGGAAATTCATTCTATATGGCGAATATTTCAGGGACGAAGACACAAAGAAAACACTCCCGATTGATAATGAGACCGGACAGTTACTTCATGGAGATGAAGTATACTATCACAAACACCATATGGAATTCGACAAAGCAAAAGATCTTGAGATCCCTGCCTCAATTTTCAGCTATAGAAACAATGTAAACCGGCTACAGGAAATCGATGATTTGCTTGCGAATGTTAAGGTTGTAGACTTGGCTGTGGGATCTGGAGCATTTCCACTTGGTATGCTTACAGAAATCATTAAAGCCAGAGATACTATCACAACATATATGATCATTGATATGAATGGTTATCAGCGCCTAAGTTATAGATCCATGCGGAATTCCTATCGCATGAAACGTGAGACCATTAAGAACTCAATCTTTGCTTGTGATATTGAGGCCAGTGCTACAGACATTACAAAACTTCGCTTATGGTTGTCACTCGTCATAGATAATCAAATCATGGATCAGGAAAATGATGAATTCGGATATACCACAAAGCCAAGAGAACTGCCGAATTTGGATTGCAATATTATTTGTGGAAATAGTTTAATGGACGAATTCCATGGGATTCCACTCATTACAGAAAATGCAGTGCTTCGGAATGAGTCTAAGAACCGTCAAATGACTACCTACGATCAGGCACTAGGCGTTTTGATCAATGAATTGATAGAGCTGCAATCTAAGCTTTATGATGAGAAGGATCATGTAGCAAAGGATGCCCTTAAAGATCAGATACAGGATATCTATAACCAGATCGTCATGGAACAGCTTAAAGGTAATAATCGCATTATCGATGACTACTATCAGGCAATTCAGATGCCGTCGAAACCATTTGTCCTTTGGCAACTGTACTTTCCTAAGGTGTTCAGAGATAATGGAGGGTTTGATATTGCTATAGGTAATCCACCTTATGTAGGTGAATCTGGTCACAAGGAAATGTTCAGGGAGATAGCGAATACCGAGTTTGGAAAGAAATACTATTTGGGGAAGATGGACTTTTTCTATTTCTTTTTCCATAAGGGGCTGGACATTTTGAATGATACTGGCGAACTAGCTCTTATAACTACAAACTATTATCCTACTGCGACAGGGGCAAAAAGGCTCAGATCAGATTTTAAAAACAGAACATATATAAGAAAACTGATCAACTTTAACGAGGTCAGAGTCTTTGAATCGGCCCTTGGCCAGCATAATATGATCACCGTATTGACGAAGAACAAAGAATCAAAGATGCCTTGTATGTCTGTAATGTGTATGGAGTCCTTAACTGCAAACGCAGAGAAGATTAAGCGCATACTTCAGGGGAATGATGAAAAAACGTCGGTTGTTCTAGTGGATCAGGATAATTTGTATGATGGTGGAGACGATTATATCCGACAAAACGGAGTTAATTCCCAATCTGAGAATAGCATAGGAAGCATTCTTGATAAAATGAGTTCTTCAACGCTTCATATATCCGACTTATGTGAGGTGAATCAAGGTGTTGTAAGTGGGTGTGACTATGTATCTAACAGAAATGTTTCAGATTTAGATACTGCTCATAATGACATTCAGATGAAGGACGGAATCTTCGTTTTAGATCTTACAAACGCAAGAGATCGAGAAAGGTATGAATCGTTTTCAGAAAAAGAAAGACAGAAATTCTGCAAACCCTTTTTCAAGAATTCTGAAATAGCCAGGTATCACTGCAATGTTAAGAACACGAAGGTTTTGATTTACATCGGAAAAGAAACTGAATCGCTGACAGGATATCCAAACATTGAGGAACATCTTAATCGTTTCTTACCAGTCTTGCAAAGAAGAAGAGAGGCACAGAATGGTTCTATAAAGGCTTTTCAATTACAGTGGGCAAGGACAAAAAGCATTTTTGAAGGAGATAAGATTGTTGTCCCTTACAGAACCAGAGAAAACGCTTTTGCTTTTAATACAGGCGATTGGTTCTGCCGCTCTGATGCATATGTGATAACACCAAAGAAAAAAACAGTTAACCTGTTCACGATTTTAGGAATTCTGAATTCGCAGCTTTCATTTGTATGGCTTTACAATCGAGGGAAGAGAAAGGGTGAAATCCTTGAATTATTCCAAGTCCCATTATCAGAAATACCACTTCCTTTACTTGATGAGGAGAGTCAAGTGAGAATTGCGAACTTGGCTCAGACTATAACAGAAAGTAAAAACAATAAGTCTGGAGACACAAGTGATTTAGAGACTGAAATTGATAATATCCTATTCAATGCATTTGGGCTTTCCGAAGAAGAGAAAAACCTTGCAAGATCATTTACAGGAGGCGAAAGCAATGGCTGAATTCAAATATGAAATCACACAGGAACTTGGAGTTTTATCAGAGAGCAAAAGTGGGTGGACGAGAGAACTTAACCTTGTTTCTTGGAACGGAGCGGAGCCGAAGTTTGACATCCGTGATTGGTCACCAGATCATGAAAAGATGGGAAAGGGGATTTCTCTCAATGCGGATGAAGTGGACAAACTGAAAAAGATACTGGAGAAGTTCTCGTAAAACTTATGAGCAAATCAAAGGCGATCAACCGTAAAAATGTTGGTCGCTTTTGTTTTGCTCATTGATCAGGATCGGTCGCGCGGCGATCCTGTGAAAATCGAATATGACGAAAGCCAAGGCCGCCGCCCTGGCTGAGTCAGATGAGGAAGCCGTTGATGGTTTCGCTCCACCGCTCTCTTGCGGATGGCAGCGAAAATGTCAGCGGCTATTTTTGTGGAAACGTCCGGCGAACGGTTCCGCAAAAACCGGAAGAACTGAAACGAGCCGCCTGGCCAACGGCGAGTGTCAGGTCTGCCGGAGCAAGGGGTCAAGGGGAACGCGGTTCCCTTTGGCGGAGTTAAGAGGCGGCAGTCTCTTATCGGGGTGCCGGGGTGAAACGTCCGGCGCGGGTCGAGGGCAAGGCCCCGCCCAGTTAAGTGATGGGAACCGTCACTTAGTACTGGGTATTACCTGCCGACACGGTTTCGGTTTTTCCGGGTTTTAAGAGGCAGGGGAAAACATGGTTTCTCAAAAAATGATGAAAGGACGGTTATCTATGAAACTCACAAGACACAATGGAAGGTCCGGCAAGAACGGCGCTTATAATCCGAAGCACAACGACCGCCGTTTCGACATCGCGAACAGTGAACACATCGATGAGGACCGGGCAAAGCAGAATGTCTACTGGGACTGCTATCAAGGATTTCACTTTCCGAAGGATCAGGAACAGGAAGACAGGATCGTTTATTCCTTCGAGCAGGTCGAGCGTGCTTTTTATTCTGAGCGTTACGATGATTTCTGCGAGGGTCAGCATGAACGGAACAGGAAGACCGGGCATTCCAACAGGGATCGCACCTCGGAAGATCTGCGGCTCGATAAGAAGACCTGTCCGGAAGAATCTCTGATTCAGATCGGAACGATGGAGAAGTCAGTCTCTCCCGCTGTTCTGGCAAAGATCGCGGCAGAGTTCTTTGAAGAATTTAATCGCCGCTTCGGAGAACACATTCACATCTTGGACTGGTCACTGCATTTGGATGAGGCTACTCCTCACATTCATGAGCGTCATGTCTTTGATTGTGAAAATCGTTATGGTGAGATCGCACCGCAACAGGAAAAAGCTCTCGAGGCCCTTGGGTTCGATCTTCCGAATCCGGACCAGAAGCCGGGAAAGCTGAACAACAGAAAAATGACTTTCGATGCCGCCTGTCGGACGATGCTTTTTGATATCTGCAAACGTCACGGCCTTCACCTTGATCAGGAACCGGAGTATGGCGGCCGGGCCTATCTGGAGAAACAGGATTATATCCTGATGAAGCAGAAGGAGAAGCTGGCGGATCAGGATCAGCAGATCGAAGCAAAGGAAGCGGAACTGGAAGAGATCACGATCCGGATCTCCGACACGGAAGCATTTGTTGAGGAAGTGGCGGATGTGGCTTATGAGAAAGCTGTCGAAGCGGTGACGGACACGATCCGAGAAGAAGTCAGGAATGAAGACTTTGAGATCATAGCGGACACGCGGGAATCTCTTTTCCGCAGTTACACTTTTACTCCGGATGCGGCCCGGACCATCGAGGCAGTATTCTCAAATATAATGAATCGGTTCAAAGGGATGACACAGCATATCTCGGAGAGGCTGGCCGCTATTTTTCAGTCTCCGAAGAAGAAAGCCGAGATCAAAGAGCCAATCAAGGAATCAATCCGCGACAGGCTTGCGAGAAGTCAGAAACGAGCGGATGATCTGAATGCGCGAAGACGCGCCGAACGCGGTATGCCGCCGAAGCGGAAACAACAGAATATGGATCTATGATGAGCGTCTGTTTTTATCAGTTGTACCGATGAAGACAGGCGCTTTTTTTGTCAGAAGGTGTATCAAACTTGGGACGCCTTCTGGAAAGAGAGGTGATAAGGACGGGAATCTATTCACAGATCAAAGAACAAGTCAGCACCCGGGCAGTGGCTGAGCATTACGGTTTCAAGGTCAGTCGCAACGGCATGATGTGCTGTCCTTTTCACAAGGATAAAACTCCGAGCATGAAGGTCGATCAGAATTTCATCTGTTTTGGCTGTCAGGAGAAAGGTGATGTGATCGATTTCGCGGCGAAACTTTTTAGCCTGCCGCCGTATGAAGCTGCCGGAAAGCTGATCACAGATATGGGCCTGACAGTGACTTCGGAGAGCAGGCCGGACGTTCAGCCTGGCACTCGTCAGAGAGCCAAGCGCGAACGGATGGAGCAGGAACAATTCGAGCAGGCAGTCAGCCGGATCTATAACCTCTACTGCGATTACTTCCGGCTCCTGAATGAGTGGGCCGAAGAATATGCGCCGAGATCTCCGGACGAGGACTTTCATCCGCTGTTTGTTGAGGCGATGCATCAGAGGGACTATGTGGAATATCTGCTCGATCTTCTTCTCTACGGTTCAAAGGAAGACAAGGCATTCGTTCTGATCGATAAGGGAAAGGGGGTGGACGAACTTGAGAAACGAATCAGAGAATTTGACTCCGGCCACCGGGAACGCTCTTCACGCAGCGTTGACGGCAGTCTCGCCGGAGATGACAACGGAGCAGATCCGGGAGATGCTCGAAGTGACGGAAAAAGGACAGGTCAGGAACATGGTCACAAACGCGGAAACGATCCTGTCTTATGATCCTCTTCTTCGCGGCAGTATCCGGTACAACGAGCTGACACAGCGGGTCGATATCGTGAAACAGCTCGGATGGAACCGGGGAAGCTCCGGACCCGCACTTACGGACAATGACCTTTACAACATTCATCTCTACTGTGAGCGGACTTATGGGATCAGCAACCTGAAAACCATCGAAGAAGCCCTTCACATCGTAGCGGAACGGAACAAGTACCATCCGATCCGAGACTTCCTGAACAGCCTTGAATGGGACGGCAAGGAGCGGGTCCGCTATGCCCTCCGGCACTTCCTTGGGGCCGATGCCAGTGACTACACATATGAGATCCTGAAGTTCTTCATGCTCGGTGCGATATCGAGAGTTTTCCGGCCCGGCGTGAAGTTCGATTATATCATCTGTGTGGTCGGTGATCAGGGAGCCGGCAAGTCAACATTCTTCCGTCTGCTGGCCGTCGAGGACGAGTGGTTCACGGATGACCTGAAGGATCTGGAGAGCAACCGGGTCTTTGAAAAGCTTCAGGGCCACTGGATCATTGAACTGTCTGAGATGCTTGCGACCAACAACGCCAAGAGCAACGAGGCGATTAAAAGCTTCCTTTCCCGCCAGAAAGAGATTTACCGCACACCTTATGAGCGGTATCCAAAGGACAGGCCGAGGCAGTGTGTATTTGCCGGAACAACCAACAAGATCAGTTTCCTGCCGAGCGACCGGACCGGGAACCGCCGTTTCCTTCCGATCCGCTGTCAGGAAAAAGAAGCCGAGGTATTCATTCTGGATAACGAACAGGAATCCAGAGAGTACATCCGGCAAATGTGGGCAGAGGTGATGGAGATCTACCGCTCCGGCAAGGTACGGCTGAAGCTTTCCCCGGAGATGGAGGCCCAGGTCCGCGAAAGGCAGAAGGATTTCATGCAGGAAGATGTGGATGCAGGTCTGATACTGGCCTTTATGCAGGAAACCACGGAGCAGAAGGTCTGTTCAAAGCAGCTTTTCCGGGAGGCCCTTGGTAATGGACTGACAAAACCGCAGAGGTGGCAGACCAATGAGATCAACGACATTATGAACCAGCTGATCCGGGACGGCTCACTGCCGGGATGGCGTTACTTTGACAGTCCGCGCCGTTTCCTTGGGACGGATTACGGTACGCAGAAGGGATGGGAACGGATCAAAGAGGATTCTCCGCCTGCTGTCAACGAAGACGCGTCAACGGAGACAGAGTTCCGTCAGCTGGAGTTGGGTGAGGTTACTCCCTTTGATGAAAAGCCCTCTTCGTAGACCATGGTAGACGGTATGTTGACAGGAAAAAGCGGTCCGTCAGGACCGGAAACCCTTATATTTCCTGAATAGTTTTCCCTGATGTCAACGTGCAACGTCAACGGAGTATGAAAAATGAATTTGGGCGGAAAAGCGGGGTGTACGCCCTGTAAAGTGTTTGAGGGTTCGTTGGCGTTTTTCGTTGACGGCCCTCTTCTTATGAAAGGACAAAGATTATGAGAGTAGAGTTTTTTGACACGGCGCTATTGTTTCTTTACGGCGATGACAGCCTTTGCCGGACGATCGGCAACCTGATCTATGGCGGCCAGTTTGTTCCCAATGAACAGATCCGGAAGCAGATGATCTCACTCAGCACACGATTGTCGGACGATATGGATCCGGCGAAGTGGCCGGAGTTTCTCCGGAGAGTCAGGTCCAACATGGGGATCCGGCTCCAGAGGGAGAAGCAGGCTGAACAGGAGAATTTGGCCTTCATGAAGGCGGAGTTGAAAAGAATGGAGGCCGGGAATGAAAGAAACCATGATTGATGAGGTGAGGCAGGCCGAGGACGGTCTGTCAGAGGCGGGAACAACTGGTGTGGCCGGAACATCCCTGACTGAACCGGGAGACTCCGGCTTTATTATGAAGTCCGGGAGCACGACCTTTCTGGTGGGCCTGCACTTTAGCGAAACATGCAAGGATACGCTTGCGGACAAGGTGAAAAAGCTGGCTAAAAAGGATGTCGAAGACGGTAATTTCTAACCGAATTATGCATGAGCGTGATGCCGCTTTATTCTGTCCTAAAAAACAGTTGACAAAGGCAGCATCGTGATTGAGTGCGGCAACGCCCTTTTGAAGCATGGCTACACCATCAAGATTTTCAACACCATCAACTTTCGGAAGTCGATGCACTATAACCCTTTTGCCTATATCCATTCAGAAAAAGACATTCTGAAACTGGTGACAACGCTGATTGCCAACACAAAGGGAGATGGAAAAGCCGGTGACGAGTTCTGGACGAAGGCGGAAACGCTGCTCTACTGTGCCTTGATCGGATATATCCACTATGAAGCTCCGGTTGAGGAACAGAATTTCTCCACCCTGATTGAGTTCCTGAACGCAATGGAGGTGCGGGAAGATGATGAGGAGTTCCAGAACCCGGTGGATCTGATGTTTGAAGCCTTGGAAAAGAAAAAGCCGAATCACTTTGCAGTTCGTCAGTATAAAAAATACAAGCTGGCTGCCGGCAAGACCGCTAAGTCGATTTTGATTTCCTGCGGCGCTCGTCTGGCTCCTTTTGATATTCAGGAGGTCAGAGATGTGACTGCCTATGACGAGTTGCAGCTGGATACCCTCGGAGATAAGAAAACGGCGCTCTTTCTGATTATGTCAGATACGGATGCGACCTTTAATTTTTTGATCTCCATGATTTACACACAGCTGTTCAACTTGCTGTGTGAGAAAGCAGATGATGTGTACGGCGGCAGACTGCCGGTTCATGTGCGCTGCCTGATTGATGAGATGGCAAACATCGGTCAGATTCCCAATCTGGAAAAACTGGTAGCGACAATCCGAAGCCGTGAAATATCGGCTTGCCTTGTTCTCCAGGCACAATCACAGCTGAAAGCCATTTATAAAGACAATGCCGATACCATCATCGGCAACATGGATTCCCGAATTTTTCTGGGTGGTTCTGAGCCAACCACGCTTAAAGAACTGAATCAGGCATTGGGAAAAGAAACTATCGACACCTACAACACCTCCAACACCAGAGGTAACAGCCCGTCTTACGGCTTGAATTATCAGAAGTTAGGCAAAGACCTTGCGAGCGTAGATGAGCTTGCGGTTCTGGATGGCAGCAAGTGTA
>PVMN01002663.1_pt1 | contig 17476 bp, 9 predicted proteins | sample 1853401 | NCBI WGS metagenome assembly PVMN01 (sample SAMN08533510, study PRJNA380276) | Human gut metagenome, whole genome shotgun sequencing project.
AGACGGGCTTTAGCCGCACTTACAGCAGAAGCAATCAGTCCCATACCTGCCTTACGGCGTTCGGCTGCATACTCGGTCAGCAAGATGGCCGTTTTCGCGAGCAGACCAATCAACATAATCAAACCTGTCTGCAGATAGATATTATTCTCCAGCCCGAACATCCAGGCAAAGAGGAAGCTACCCATCAATCCGCAAGGTACGCTCAACAGAACGGCAAAGGGAATGATAAAGCTCTCGTACAGCGCACTCAGGATAAGGTAAATCATCAGGAAGCAGATACCGAAGATAATCATCGTCGTACCGCTCTGTTGGTTTTCCTCACGGGTGATGCCGCCGTAATCATAGCCGTATCCTTTCGGAAGTGCCTGTTCGGCAGTTTCCTGTACCGCCTTGATAGCGTCTCCGGTACTGTATCCGTCTGCAGGCATGGCATTCACCGCAATGGAGTTGTACATATTGAAGCGGCTCAACGATTCCGCACCATAGCTGCGAGTCAACGTTACAAACTGGCTCAACGGAGCCATTTCCCCATTAGACATACGTACAAACGCATTATCCAGTGAATTTTCGTCCAAACGGAACATCGGGTCTGCCTGAATCATTACTCTATACACTTTGGAGAAACGGTTGAAATTGGACACATACTGACCGCCGTAATAACCGGACAAAGTACTCAACACCGCATTCGGCGTAATTCCGGCACGCTTACATTTGGCAGCATCCACCTCTACCGTCCACTGCGGATAACGCACGTCGAACGTAGAATATGCCATTGCAATCTCCGGACGCTGATTCAGTGCACCCAGATATTGCTGGGTAGTCGTAAAGAAGTCGTTTACATCACTGCCCATTTTATCCTGCATATGAAGTTCCAGCGCATTACCCATACCATACCCCGGAATCATACCCGGAGAAATGGCAAAGACACTCGCATCCTTAATATCAGCCGTGCGACCGTACACCTGACCGATGACTGCCTGCACATTATCTTCATCATTCGGACGTTCGTCCCATGGTTTCAACTTCAGAATCAACATACCGAACGAGCTTCCCTGTCCTGCCAGCAATCCGTAACCAGACACTTTCTGCACGTGCTTAACCTGCGGAATATCCATCACTCGTTTTTCAATGCGTTCCATCACTTCGTCAGTAGTCGCCAGCGAGCTACCCGCCGCCGTACTTACATTGACAAATACCACGCCCTGGTCTTCGTCCGGCACCAGACTGGTCTTGGTCGTATTCATCAGGAATACCAGCAACACCACGGAACAAGCGAGCAACGACCATGCCAGCCACCTGCGTTTGATAAAGACCAATACGATATTCTTATATTTCTCTATCAGTATATCAAAAGCCGAATTGAAAGCCTTACGGAAGCGTGCCGCAAAATTATTCTTCTGCGTACCGTCTTCATTAATATAGGGTTTCAGCAACAGGGCACACAACGCCGGGCTCAACGTCAACGCATTGACAGCCGAAATACCTACAGCGACCGCCATTGTCAGACCGAACTGCGTATAGAACGTACCGGAAGTACCGCCCATGAAAGACACCGGAATAAATACCGCCATAAACACCAGAGATGAGGTGATTACCGCATTGCTGATACCTTTCATTGCATCGATACTTGCCATATAGGATGACCTGTACCCCACGTCGAAGCGTGCCTGCACCGCCTCGACGACAATAATGGCATCATCCACCACCGTACCGATGACGAGCACTAACGCAAAGAGCGTCAACAGGTTGATACTGAATCCCGCTATCGCCATGAAAGCGAACGTACCGATAAGCGAGACAATCACTCCCACCAAAGGAATCAGCGTAGAGCGGAAGTCCTGCAAGAACACATATACCACCAGGATAACCAAGATGATAGCTTCAATCAACGTCTTCACTACTTCATGGATAGAAGCGAAAAGGAAGTCGTTCGAGCTCATCATCTGCGTCAGTTTCACCCCTTTCGGAAGATCTTTGCGGGCTTCTTCGAGAAATTTATCAATGTTCTGGTTTACTTCGGTCGCATTGGAGCCTGCCGTCTGGAACACCATACACGAAATACCCGGATGACCGTCCATACCGCCATGATAAGCATAGCTGTCCTGTCCCAGTTGTATCTCGGCAATGTCCTTCAGTTTCAGGACTTCTCCATTGTCAGTAGAGCGGATGACGATTTCCCCAAATTCTTCGGGGGTAATCAGACGTCCTTTATATTTCATCGTGTATTGATAAGTCTCGTTGGAGTTTTCACCGAACGAACCGGTTGCCGATTCAATATTCTGTTCGGCAAGCACACCGGTGATGTCAGACGGAATCAGCTTGTATTGAGCCATCACGTCCGGCTTCATCCATACACGCATACTATACTCACCACCCATAATCATCAGGTCGCCCACACCCGAAATACGGAGTATCTCCGGTTTCAGATTGATGCTGATATAGTTGGAAAGGAAGTTTTCATCATAACTGTCGTCCGGACTCGAAAGCGAGAACATCTGCAAGATACTCGTCTGACGTTTGGAAGTGGTCACACCGACCTGGGTAACTTCCGCCGGAAGCTGTCCCGTAGCCCGCGACACGCGATTCTGCACGTTGACGGCTGCCATGTCCGGGTCTGTCCCCTGTTTGAAGTACACGGTAATGCTCACCGTACCTGCATTGGTAGCGGTAGAAGTCATATACGTCATATCTTCCACACCGTTGATAGCCTCTTCCAACGGTGCTATTACACTCTTCTGTAAAGTTTCCGCACTGGCACCATAATAAGTGGTACTCACCATAATGGTAGGCGGGGCAATATCCGGATATTGCTCAACGGGCAGACTGAACAGCCCGATGATACCCACAACGACAATCGTGATAGAAATGACTGCCGATAATACGGGGCGTTCAATAAAGGTTCTTAAATTCATGGATGATTCCTCCTTTGTTTAATTTTCAGTAGTAGTTGTTGCAGGTGCCGCAGCGCTCTTTGCCTTGATAGGCGTGCCTTCACGAAGCAATCCTACACCTTCCGCAACAATCACGTCGCCGGGAGCCAATCCCTCGTCTACAATAAATTCACGGCCGCCGTTCACACGAGTCACTTGTACCAGATTCGATTGGGCCTTACCGTCTACTACCTTATATACATATCTCTTATCCTGAATCTCAAAAGTAGCGCCTTGCGGAATTACCAACGCTCCCGCTTTCCGAACAGGAATAATCACATTTCCCGCACCGCCGCTATGCAACAATCCTTCCTTGTTGGGGAATACGGCACGCAGGCTGACAGTACCTGTCGAGCGGTCGATAACCCCGCTGATAGATTCGATTTGCCCCTGTTCGGGATAAGCCGATTTGTCATTCAGTTGCAAGTCGATAGCAGGCATGCTTTTCAACGCTTCCTCTTTCGAGCCATACTGGCGGATAAGTCCCAGTAACTGGTTTTCCGTCATTGAAAAATAAACGTACATATCCGAATTGTCGGAAACCGTAGTCAACGGTTCGGGGAGGCTGGAGCTTACCAATGCCCCAACACGGTAAGGCAATGTGCCTACCACTCCGTCCGCCGGACTTTTCACTACCGTATAAGAAAGATTGTTACGGGCGCTCACTTCCTGCGCTTTTGCCTGTACCAGTTGTGCTTTGGCGGACAGGAGAGAATTCTTCGCCGTATTGAGGTCGAAAGAGGAAACTACGTTTTCCTTATACAGTTCCTCTTTACTGTTATAAGTCAACTGTGCCGTAGCAAGAGAAGCCTCGGCAGCTTCTACATTGGCTACCGCCGTCTGCCAGGCAGCTTCATACGGCACCTGATCAATGATGAACAATGTCTGTCCGTTCTTCACACGCTGTCCTTCCGTCACACAGACTTTTGTCAGCGTACCGCCTAACTGCGGATAGATATCAATATCCTGACGTCCGCGGATAGTCGCCGAGTACGTGCTCGAAATCATCCGATCGGTCGGAGAAACGGTCATTACTTCATATCCTGTTTCCATTTGTGCCGGTGGAGCTTGTTTACAGCCTGTCGCAGCAACCAAACAGCAGAGTAACAATAGTCCCTGCTTCACTTTACTAATCTTTTTACTCATTGTATTACCTATTATTTTTTTGAACGCGGCAAAGGTAGACTCTTTTCTTCATAGAAAACTGGTCATAGTGTTTTGAGTTTTGTTCATTTTCGGAACATCAAAGCTAATATTTAGTAAAAATGTTCTATTTTTGCCGCCTAAACAAGAATTGTATATGAAAAAGAGAGAATCCATACTAGCCGTACTCCAAGAAGATTTTGTGGCAGGAGTCGACGAGGATCTGTCACCTATCATGCATCACCTGTGGAAACTGGAAGGGGGAGCTATCTACTTCTGCCGGAGCGGGTGGGCGCATGCCACGATTGACTTGAAAGATTATGAAATCGTAAAAAATACCCAAGTAGTGCTCTTGCCGGGAACCATTATCCGCATCAACGGCACCAGCAGTGATTTCAGTGCTTCTTTCTTCGGTTTCCCAAAAGAAATGTTCCGGGAAGCCTGTCTCCGGTTCGAACCTATCTTTTTCCGGTTTATTAAGGAAAAGCCGTGCTATGTGCTCCCCAAAGAAAATACCGGAGCTATCAAAGGGCTTATCCATGCGACAACGGCCATCTACAACGACCGCAAAAACCGTTTCCGAAGCCAGATAGCCAAGAATCATCTCCAGTCGTTCATGCTGGATATTTATGATAAGTGTTACCGTTATTTCGACAGACAGGAAATAGAAGGAGGAAGCCGCCAGGATGAAATTTTCAAGAATTTCATCGCACTGGTACACGAGAATTGTATCTCCCAGCGGGAAGTCGGTTTCTACGCCAACAAGCTCTGTATTTCCACCAAATACCTGACGGGTATCTGCCGCAGCGTAACGGGTGAACCCGCCAAGAAGATTATCGATGACTTCGCCATTCTTGAAATAAAGGTACTGCTCCAATCCGGCGAAATGACGATACAAGGAATAGCGGATAAACTCGGTTTCCCCGACCAGTCTTATTTAGGAAGATACTTCAAACGGCACGAAGGAATATCTCCGAAAGAGTATCAGAGCAAGTACTCGATATAAAACAGAATTAAATTCCACATACCGCTACTTTCACCATTGTCCGCCGTATTGCCCACAACGCGCACAGCAGTGAACAGACAGCACATACTACAAATGTCACTCCGGTAGATAAAAGTATATTCCCCAGTCCTACCAACGGAGAGACGATTCCGCCCGAAGCGAAGCAGAGAGCACCCAGCAAAGCGGAAGCTGCCCCGGCGTAGCGGCGTTCGCAATCCATAGCCAAAGTAGTGGAAGCAGTGAAGGTCAGCCCCATCATAAACAGCAGTGCAAACATAAGCAGTTCATACGTCCAAAAGCCACATCCGCCATACAATGCTATCATCATGCAGACCGACAGAACCAGCATGCCGATACATCCGGTCAGTGTTCCATTCTCCGTCCGCCGGAATTTCACTGAAAGGGCTGCCGCCACTCCGATAGCTACTGCATTCACCGCAAAGCAAATACTAAAAGCGAATGGAGAAAATCCGTAATGTTGCTGTACAATGAATGGCGAAGAAGCGATGTAGGCAAACAGGATGCCTTGCGCAAAAGCGAGCTGCAGCACATAAAGCATATACCGACGGTTATGGACAATGACGCCGAAACTACGGAAAGTGGAAACGACTCCTGCCTTTGAACGTTTCTCTATAGGCAACGATTCTTTAAAACGGATACAGCCAATGCCAAGTACGATACCGATAAACAGTAATATCACAAAAATGCCCTGCCAACCAACGCTTCCGGTCAGCAGTCCGCCAATGACCGGGGCAGCGACAGGAGCAACTCCGTTTATCGCTCCGATAACAGCCAGCATCTTAGCCAGTTCCTTTCCCGAAAACTTGTCCGTTGCCACCGAACGGGAAATAACGATTCCCCCCGCTCCTGCTATACCTTGTATGAACCTTAAAGTGACAAACGAATAAATGTCCGGTGCAAAAAGGCAGAATATGGTGGAGAGAACGAACAGCACCATTGAAGCCAACAACAACGGACGTCTGCCGTACTTATCACTAAGCGGACCGAAAAAGATTTGTCCGGCCGCCAGCCCTATCATACTGGTAGTAAGTCCCATTTGCACCATTGGCAGGCTTGCAGAAAAATAGTCCGCCATCACCGGCAGACTAGGTAAATACATATCCGTTACAAAAGGTCCGAACGCTGATAACATTCCTAACAGTATCAGCAAAAACACCTTTGAGTTCTCCTTATTTATTGCATTCATAATCAATTGTTTTTTTAATCGGAGACAAAGGTAAAGTATTTGTTCTGCCCGCTTATAGACTAATTCCGAACAAAACAGGGCTTTTTCAGAACAGACGTATTAATAAGTACTTCTTTCACCTGTAAGTTGTACTTGTTCCTATTAGTTTAAGTACATCATATACAGTATTCATGTACTTGGTTACAATGATTCTTGTACATCTTTCCCTCTTTTCTTCTACATGATATCCCCAAAAGGATTCGTTAAAAAACATTATATTTACGCATATACAAGGTCACAACTTAGCTATTTTTTTTCATAATTTTGCAAATCGAAAATAGAAAAGCAGGTATCAAGATGAAACTAAAGCATTATCAAATAGCCACTCGTTATAAAAACAAAATGGATGACTTCCACGGTTGGGGTGTAGCTGTACAGATTTGATAATTCCCCAAAGAACTACTCGCCATGATGCGAAATGCCACCTCACCGGAAATGGCATGATACAAGAGCGCATATTTATCATTATCAATTAAATTTCTTTTCATTTTATGAGCAAAAAAAGATGGCTCATAGTAGCGCTATGCGTAGTACTATGCAGCCAGGGTTCATTTGCCCAAACGCTTAACAGGAAAGTTTTGGGCATCAACGAAATGTTCCGTCTGGCAGACGAGAACAGTCAGAGTATTCAAACGTATAAAACCGGAAAGGAAGCTGCTGATGAGGCCTTGAAAGCTGCCAAGTCACAACGTCTGCCGGACATCGGCGCGTCGCTCTCTTTCAGTTATCTGGGTGACGGATATTTGTGGAACCGTGACTTCAAGAACGGGCAGAACATTCCGATGCCTCATTTTGGCAATAACTTTGCACTGGAAGCACAGCAAGTCATCTATGCAGGTGGAGCTATCAACAGCAGCATTTTACTGGCAGAACTAGGGCAACAAATGGCTGCTTTGGACTGGCAGAAAAACCGCCAGGAAATACGTTTTCTCCTGACCGGCTACTACCTGGATTTATATAAGCTGAATAATCAAGTACAAGTATTGCAGAAGAACCTTGATTTGACAGAACAAGTGATTCGCAATATGGAAGCGCGGCGTACACAGGGAACAGCTCTGAAGAATGACATCACCCGTTATGAATTACAAAAGGAAACATTGAAACTGCAACTGGCAAAGGTACAGGATGCGTGCAAAATCATGAACCATCAACTGGTAACGACCCTGCATCTCCCTGCCGGAACGGAAATTATCCCCGACTCAACTTTGCTGGACGAAGAGGTAAAAGCACTGGCGGAAAATGACTGGCAACTGCTGGCTTCACAGAGTAATGTAGGTTTGCAACAAGCCCTACTGGCTGTGAAAATGAACGAGCAAAAGGTGAAGTTGGAACGTTCGGAGTTACTTCCTAAAATTGCGCTTGTAGCCTCCGAGCATTTGGACGGTCCTATCACTATTGAAGTTCCGGTACTCGATAATAACTTTAATTACTGGTATGTAGGAGTAGGAATCAAATACAATCTTTCTTCTTTATTCAAGAGCAACAAGAAAGTGCGCCAGGCCAAACTGAATGTACGCAGGGCACAAGAGGAATATTCTTTAGCACAGGAACAGATAGAGAATGGTATCCAAGCCAATTACGTCAACTTTCTGACCTCTTTCACAGACCTTCGCACGCAAGAGAAAAGCGTGGAGCTTGCCGACCAAAATTACAGTGTAACCAGCAACCGCTATAAGAACGACCTTGCGCTGCTTACAGATATGCTCGATGCCAGTAATATGAAGCTGAGTGCTGACCTGAACTTGGTCAATGCACGCATCAACGTGATTTACAGTTACTATAAAATGAAATACATTACACATACCCTTTAAAAATATAACAAGATTATGATAGCTAGAAAAACCCAAAAGATTATATACAACATTCTGATTCTTTGTTTTCTCATTGGTGGTGCCACTTATGTTTGTTCCCGGTTCATTCATTTGGGAAATATCGAATATACCGACAATGCACAAGTGAAACAGCATATCACACCTATCAACACCCGTGTACCGGGCTTTATCAAAAAGATATGCTTTGAAGAATACCAGCAGGTACGCAAAGGGGATACGCTCGTTATCATTGAAGATGCTGAGTTCCGTCTTCGTGTAGCCCAGGCGGAAGCAGACCTGGCAAATGCTACTGCGGGACGCCAAGCAACCACTGCCGGTATCGCCACCACCCAAAACAATCTGAGTGTAAGTGATGCAAGCATTGAAGAAGTACGCGTACAAATGGAGAATGCCAAACGTGAACTGAACCGTTTTGAGAAGTTATTGAAGGAAGATGCTGTGACAAAACAACAGTATGATAATGTACATACAGCTTATGAAGCAGCCAAAGCCCGTTACGAACAAGTGTCACGCGCCAAACAATCCACTTCTTTGGTGAAAAATGAACAGACGCACCGCCTAGGGCAAAACGAAGCAGGTGTCCGCCTGGCAGAAGCAGCATTGGAACTTGCCCGGCTGAATCTTTCGTATACGGTAATCATTGCTCCGTGTGACGGTACAACCGGAAAGAAAGAGATTCTGGAAGGCCAATTGGTACAACCGGGACAGACCATGGTCGATATCGTAGACAGCAGCGACCTGTGGGTAATCGCCAATTATCGAGAAACCCAACTTTCCAATATCAGGGAAGGCGCCGAGGTAGATATGACAGCCGATGCAGTGCCGGGTGTTACTTTCAAAGGGATTGTGGAATCCATTTCCGATGCTACCGGAGCAGCGTTCTCAATGATTCCGCAAGACAATGCGACGGGGAACTTCGTAAAAGTGGAACAACGAATCCCCGTCCGTATCAGTCTGAAAGGGAACAAGCCGGAGGATTTAAAACGCTTGCGTGCCGGATTCAACGTAGAATGTGAGGTGAAATATTAACGTATGGGAGCACCTGTTTTAAATGGGCCTTTCGTGATGCCTATGTTCCGTAGCTTTGTGCCGCGGAAGATGCAACCGTGGATTTATCTGTTCATAGCCGTCACTTTCCAGCTTTCGGGTGGCGTGTATTTGGGAGCCTTGAATCAGATGATTGGTGGCATGGCACTGATGCGTGAGGATATATTGATGTGCTTGTACGCCAATCTCGCAGGCATGGCCATCTATTTCCCTTTGTTGTTCCGTATGAAGTTCCGTTTCACGAATAAGACACTGCTTACATCGGCGGCATTGGGAGTGCTGCTTTGCAACCTGATTGCTCCGCATATTACTTTCCTTCCGCTATTGTGGCTGATATGTTTCATCGAAGGTATATGCAAGATTCAGGGAACCTTTGAATGTATGTCCAACATTCAGTTGTGGATGACCCCCAAACGGGATTTTACCGTTTTCTTTCCCTGGCTTCATATCATTGTACTGGGCAGTATCCAGTTGTCGGACTTGATAACGACTTATTTAATGTATCATTACCATTGGACATACATGAATCTCTTCATTGCAGGATCGATGCTGATAGTCCTGCTGATACAATTCACCTGTGTGAAGCATTTCCGGTTCATGCGTAAGTTTCCCCTGTTCGGTATTGACTGGCTGGGGGCAGCACTTTGGGCAGCCTTATTAGCCGAGATAGCTTACCTCTTCAACTACGGCGACTGGTACGACTGGTGGAACAGTCCGGTAATCCGCCAATTGACGATAGCAATCTTTGTCACTTTAGGGTTCTGCATCTGGCGTATGATGACTATCCGCCACCCATTCCTTGAACCTAAGATGTGGAGTTATCGTTACTTTTTACCCTTGTTGGGTTTAGTCACATTGGTGGAAGCTTTTCTCGCAACCGAACACGTTTTAGAGGAAGTCTTTTATGAAGAGGTGATGAAATATGAAGAACTGGTAAGCGTACAACTAGACTGGTTTGCTATAATCGGCATAGTAACCGGTTGCTTGTTCTCTTATTGGTGGATGCACATCAGACAGTATAATTATGTACGCCTCATCATAGTCGGCCTCATAGGATTGATCGGCTATCTGGTCGGTTTCTATCTGACGCTCTCCACCGATATTCATATATCGCAGCTTTATATGCCGACGATATGCCGCGGTTTTGCCTATGCGGTGTTAAGCGCCACTTTCATGGTCTGCCTGGAAGAGATTATGACCTTTCAGCACTTTTTCCAGAGTTTAAGCGTGTTCAATATGCTTCACATGGTAGTCGGCGGCGTATTAGGTTGTGCAGTCTATGCACAGGGATTAGCTTATTACGTTCCTGACAACCTGGCACGTTACGGTTCGGCAATCGACCATGTATCTTTCAGCAGCAATCCGTTTAATCTCGGTCATTATATGGAAGAATTTATCAGTCAGATGATGGAAGTGAGCATCAAGCAGATCTATGGCTGGGTGGCTTATGCCTGTATCTTCCTCTTCCTGTTGTTGCTGCTTTATGATTTCCCGGTTCGACGCTCTCTGAAAAGTATGCCGAGTTGGAAAGAGGTGGCAAGGGAGGTGAAAAACACGTTCTGGCGCACTACACATACACCACCGTCAGGGAAAGAATAATAAAAAACTATAGCCCCGTTTATTGACTATATATTACAAAGCAAACAGAGTTTATGCAGATTCGTTACAAAAGCCAACCTTTGAAAGAAACTGCATAAACTCTATTTTTTTTCAGACCTTTCCTCTATATCTTTATAAAGATCCGCTTTTTGTATAAACCCCATACAATCAAATAATTGAATCCGATAAACAGAAGTCCGTAAATCAGAGAGGCCAAATGAGTATCGAGACCAACAGCTAAGATGAAAGTATAAATCTTCTCCTGTAGACTAATTCCACCAACTGTGATAACCTCAAGCAAAGTAGCCAACACACCGGCAACCACATAGATAAATAACGGATTCGTACCAAAGACATGGAAAAAATACCCCCACTTCTGTTGTTTACGAATATCGATAAGCCAGGTGAGAAACACAAGAAACAAAGAAGCAAAACCACAGGTCACCAGAACAAAAGTCGGACTCCATACCTTCTTATTCAACGGGCAGCCGTAACTAAGTAACCATCCTGCAAATAAAAGAACGATGCCCAGTACGGATATCTGTAACAGCCGGTGATGAACCTCAGTCTTTTCCCGCAATATATTTCCGCAGAAATAGCCGATAATCACTTGCGCAATACACGGTAAAGTACTTAACAACCCTTCCGGATCGAAAAAGATACGTCCGCCGTCCGGCAACCACTCCCGATACAGATGAGCTTCTCCGAACAAAGTCCGGTCTGTTACGGCAATAATATTCTGCCCGGAAAGTTCAAATCCGTGTCCCAAAGCCAACAAGATAGAATAAGCTATCAGAATAATCACAGATGCCCATGCCAATTTTGCTGTACGCCGAATACTCATAATCAACAAGGAACCAAAAAAGTAAGCCAATGCCAGTCGCTGCAACACTCCTAGAATACGTATATGCGAAAGAGGCTGTTCCACTCCTGCACACACCAACGAAAACCAAGAAAGAAAAAGTCCCAACGCAAACAAGACCACTGTGCGCCGCACCAGTTTGGTGATAAAGCTACGGCTGAAATGATGGTCGAATTTGGATAAGGCAAAGCTCATGGAAACACCCATTATAAACATGAAGAACGGGAAAACCAAATCTGTCGGTGTCAGTCCATTCCATTCAGCATGCCGCAAAGGCGCATAAATAGATTCCCATGTTCCGGGGTTGTTCACCAAAATCATTCCGACAATGGTGATTCCCCGAAGCACGTCTAATGAAAGTAAACGTTCTGATTTCATATCATTCTGATGACACCAGCATTAAATAAATCCCGGCTTGGTTAAATAAAATCCATTTGCATTCAACCATCTGACATGCCATTTCAGACGATTGGTAAAATCAATCCAGTTACGGTCACTTCCCCATGCCAACTCTGAAAAGGCCTGAAGAGAAGGGAATACATGCTGACCGAACTTCCGTTCATTAGGAATCATTTCTGTCCAGACACAAGCTTGGAAACCTAACACATTCTGCTTTATGATACCCGGGAACTGAGGTTCGAACTCAAAGTTATACAAAGAGCTTAACCCTTCGTCCGAAGGCGTCGCACTCAAGTAGAAACGAGACCATTCCATAAATATGATCGGATACCCTTTTTGGGTAATCTTTCCCGGTTGATCGGGCAACCAGTCGCGCCAATAAGTATAGATCAAGTCCTGTGGCTCTTTTTCAAGAAAAGCATCGTCCCATCCCATCACTTTCTTTCCTTTGCCTTTCACATAGTTCGTCATGATCTTCACAAAGCGGTTTTGCAGTTCATCCACTTTTTGATAACCTTCCTGCTGCATCAATCGCTGACATGCTTCACACTGTTCCCAGTTATCCTTTTCCACTTCGTCCGCTCCTATATGAAAATATTCCGAAGGGAATATTTCAACCATCTCATCAATAATGGACTGCACAAACTGGTAGTTTTCCAAGCGGGAAGGACAGATAGGATAAGAGAATTCTTCTCCCCAACCTGCTTCCCCCGTACACGACAATTCGGGATATACTTTGATAGCCGCGGAGAAATGTCCTGGCATATCTATTTCGGGAACAATATCAATACCTCTTTCCAATGCATAACTCACCAGTCCTTTCATCTCTTCCTGCGTATAATAGCCGCCATATTGTGAACCGTTTCTCACAAAACGGGGATCTATCTCGTAGTTATAATCCTGCTGTGCAAGTTCCACACATCTCTTATCATACTCATCGAAGTCACGCCAGCTTCCTTCCTGTGTCAGCAAAGGATACTTTTTCACTTCGATGCGCCAGCCCTGATCATCGGTCAGATGCAAGTGAAGCTTGTTGATCTTGTAAAAAGACAAACAGTCTATCACCTTTTTCAGATAATCAACCGTAAACATATGGCGTACCACATCGATATGGAATCCGCGCCAGTCGTATTTGGGAGCATCATTTATATCTACCACCGGAAGATATTTCGAGTTTCCCGAAGTGAAGGAATTAGCTTGTTCGAGTGCTTGCCTCAACGTCTGGACTCCCCAAAGAAGCCCGATTTCCGTTGAATAATAGATACAGGCTCCCTCTTTGCTAACGGTCAGGCGATATGCCTCTTTGGGCAAATCAGACTCTTGTTTCACCCGGATAAAAGCATCATCGTTGGAAGCATCACTTACTGAAAGAGACAGTTCCTCTTCCAGCGTGGTCTTCAGCAGTTGTGACGTAGAGGCCGGGATATTCCGGCTAACAGTCACATTCTGCGGAAGAGCGACCACCGACTCCTTATAATCAACTCTTTCCGGCAAAGGCATTACCGACAAGCGGGTCGGCACCCGGTCCGGATATCCCCCATTATTATTGTCATTGCATGACAATGATGTAATCGCACCTATTCCCAACAGGAATAATATACCACATCTTTTTATCTTATTATAGTTCATAATTTATCTACTTTTTGTGGATTAATTTACTTTGAGAGTGCCAGTCACACTTTCTTTATTCAAATAAAATAGTTTAGCCTTCACTACAGAAGCATCACAGGCTACAGGAACTGTCCAAAGCTCCGAATGGGGAGTAGGTTCTGTTCCATCAGTCGTATAGCGTATCTCTCCTCCCCGGACAGAGGTGTTAGCATAGAGTTTCCCCCCTTTGATGCAAAGTCCGGGATGAGGCAAACGGAAATTAATACTTCGGGACGCCCAATGAGGCATTTCCTTTTCACTCGCTTTCGAATAGAACAGAGCCAATGCCTTATTGAAAGCCAGACGTTCTTTCTCTCCTGTCAGTGTACTCCAAGCGGGAAAAGCATTCCACCCACGTTCCACCAGTCCGAGGATTTTAGGGAAAGTATAATATTCCACCCATTTAAAATCACGGATGGTTTCTGCAAACAGTTGCGCTTGCACTCCTTGGATATGTTCCTTGCCAGATGCGGTCAAAGTCGTTTTCCCTCTTCCCGCGATGTCCAAATCCACCGGATTACCTGCCATATCAGTACGCGAAGAACGATAGATATCATATGGAAGCATGGAAAAGCCTTTGGATTCATCCACATATCCGGCCCACGAAAGCCCTCTTTCATCGGGATGAGCATCATAAGCCAAATCCAGATAAAAGTTGTTCACGTTACAGAGAATCACCGGATAGCCTTTGTTGGCTACCTGATAAGGAATTTCATCCGCTTCCCATTCGGGAACTGTATTCCAGCAATATACACCTGCTGCCAATTTGTTCAGATGGCGATCGGCAGCTTCCGGATGTCCTAACGCCACTTCCTGCCAGCCGCTGAACTGCACATGATATTGTTGCAGATAGTCTGCCATTTTCGTTATGTAATATTCAGACAGTTCATGCGCACTCGTCATTCCATGTTCATCCATAAATGCCCGGCAGACAGGCGAACCCATCCAAGCTCCATCAGGCACTTCATCGCCTCCCAAGTGAATGGTAGTCAAAGGTACCTCCGCTTCTTCATACATAGCAATCAGCTCACGAATCACTTTTTCCATAAACCGATACGTGGAGGGCAATGCCACATTCATCACGTTATCCGTATAAGACTGTGCGGAAACATAGCGGGAAGTATCTTGCGCGTCACTCAACAAATATTCGACGGCCTTTTCAGGATCGGTGTTTATATATTTATGATAACGTGCTTTCATGGACACAATTGCCGCCCGTGCATGCCCCGGAGACTCTATTTCCGGGATCACACGCACATGTCTTTGAGCTGCATAACGCAATAAATCTATAAACTCTTCACGAGTATAATACCCGTTGCCAGAGGTAGACGCAGATGGATCATAGTTGCCATCGTAGCCCGGATACAAACATTCCAGTTCATCCGTGGTGTGTCCCCGACGTGCACCGACCGAAGTCAGTTCTTCCAGACCGGGAATCTGAAGACGCCAGCCTTCATCATCCGAAAAGTGGAAATGCAGCACGTTCAGTTTATAAGAAGAGATAGCGTCTACCAGTTTCTTTAATTGGTCTGCCGTCGTGAAGTTTCTGGCAATATCCAACATTTGTCCACGGTATGGCAAGTCGGGATAGTCCCGGATAGATACAGCTTCCAAACGAAACGGTTTCTCTTGTCCTTTCAAGAGAGAGAGCAAGGTTTGCGTGCCATTGAAAATGCCGTGCGAAGTAGGAGCTGAAATATTGATCAGACTATTTCCTGTGTCCATCCGATAGTATTCGTCATTCGCAGCCGTCTCCTGTTGCGGCAAATAATCCAGATGAACCGTTACCGGTGCTTCGGAAATGACTTCCAACCCATAGAGTGTTTCCAACTTTTCTTTCAGCAATCCTGCTTCGTTGGCAAAATCGGGATGAAAAGTCAGTTTCACCTTATTTTCTATGGTAACGTCTTCTTTACCGACAGCCGGAAACGCTTCCTTTACTGACGGGAAAATATCAGTTTGTTGCAACTTGGCAGTAGTCTCTAACGCCAAGTTTGAAGCATATATTTTATCAGGTGCAGGATACCAGCTTTCCGACTCCATTCCTTGCAGCGGATAGATAGTCAGCCCGACAGGCAAGGGAGTACCTTGCTTGCCGCCTGCCTGACTCACCCAGTAAGTACCTTCGGGAGCATGTGACAGTTTTTTCAGTCCATTGGTACAACAGAACGTCACAATCAGCGAGTCTCCCGGTGCCAATGGCTGGAAGTTTTCCGCCGGATACATCCGGAAGAAGTTCGCATTTACTACCTCTACCTTGACCGATGCAGATTCGTCTTGAAGAATCTCACGAGGCAACTGCGAATAATAGATGATCCAGTCCTTTCCCAAAGGAGCATCTGATATATTCCTCAGGATAAATGAGTTCTCATAGTAGCCGGGCTGCACTTCGGCAGCTCCCATCTCCCAAGTCAATGACACGGGGGCTTTCGCCCCGTCAGCCGATTTACAGCCGGTCATGAGCAGCAGGAGACACAGACTTCCCCCTATCGTATATAGTATATTTCTCATAGGCTTTCCTGTTATTCTATATATCACTCTTTCAGACATTAATCACTCAATCGTTCGATGTGCAAAGTTTCTTTGCCTACTCCCTGCGAAGTGTCGAAAGTCAGACGGTAATAGCCAGGTACGAAGCCGTCGCCACTCGTTATTCCATTGGAAGCCGATATTTCAATTCCATCCGTATCACCGGATAATGAACCTTCTTGCAGCAACATACCTTTATCTTTATTCCATTGCAAATCGCTATAAATTTCGATTTCAAAAGACTCCCATTTATGAGTATTACTCAAATATACGGTAGTCTGATACTTCTGTTCACCAATCGGGACAATATATCCTAACTGCAATATATCTTCCATATTCCAGCCATCATTGGTATCATAATCCGTATTCCAGATAGGAGCACTAGTGAATCCATGTCCAGCCAGCCAGAAGCAAGCAGGTGCCACATCGCCCATCCGGGCAACCCAAATATAGTTATATTTAGAAGAATAATAGATTTCCCAAGTACCTGATTTGCGCAGGAAGGTAAACTTACCATTGTCCGGATTATAACTAAAGAAATCGCGGTTGTAAGCATGTTCCACATCTTCAAATCCACTCATTTCAAATTCTTCACCTTGAGTAAAGCTAATCTGGGCACGGAAAAGTCCTTCACTGGCTATCAACTCGGTTTCTTTAATTTTCAGGTTCTTCTGGAAACCGACGACACCCAATTTAAAAGTCATCACGTCGAAAGTGATCTGTTCAACAAACCAATCCCGGTAATCAAAGGCAAAGCTGGGTCCCGATGCTTCAATAAGGACAGCTGTATTACTCTTTTCAGCAGCTCCCCAAATCAATTCCGCATCGTCCAATGATTCCGTAGTGGAGATTTTTCCAGTCAGCTCCATCGGATAGCCCTCTTCCGAGCCGGAAACTTCCGTAAGATACAGATAAGGATTCTCTGCGCTTCGGGCCATTTCTACCACCTCACCATTATAGTGAAGATAGAGCACTTCCGGAATCTGTGGACGGACGATATGGAAATCAAACGTTTGAGTGACTTCACTACCTTCCACATTGATGGCAGTCAATACTACTTTAGCTTCCTGGTTCTCTTCCAAGTCTGCCACAAACGGAATATAAATTCCTTTCTCAACAATCGACACATCAGTGCCTTTCGTACGGATCGACTGTGAACTTACCAAGGTTTCACCTACCATCAATTTCACTTCCAGCGTAGACAAAGGAGTCTGCGGATCGTGAATCTTCACA
>PVMN01002676.1_pt1 | contig 17371 bp, 15 predicted proteins | sample 1853401 | NCBI WGS metagenome assembly PVMN01 (sample SAMN08533510, study PRJNA380276) | Human gut metagenome, whole genome shotgun sequencing project.
GCCAACATGAGCATACCATTTATGATATGAAAGATTAAACTCCACTTGTGCAGAAGAGAATTCCACTGTATAAATGGAGGGTAGAATTAAACTTTGCAATTTTCACCAATAATATATAAGTACTAAATCCCTTGTTGCAATATTTTTTTCATGATATAATGAGCGTAAGCGAATTATATCAGCGCGAATGCGCATAGGTATCAGCCGCAGGCTATCATGTGCGTAAGCACATGATATAATGAGCGAAGCAAATGTTTTATTAGTTTATTCCAATTATCAGAAAGCAAAGAATATAATGAACAATTCAAAAAACAGACATCTTAAAACACTCAATAAAATACCCAGGATAATTTTTCTGTTTTCGATAATCGCCACTATAATTTCGATCATTGTTTTATGTTCAATCCCCGGCAACCTGGAAACTATTTCATGCGATTATGAAAGCTTTTCAAATGGATGGGTTACTGACAATGGTTCTAAAGCCGATCTGTCACACATAACCGGGAAATACATGGTTCACAATACTATTCCACTCTTATCACATGACAGTAAGTTGTTTTTCTTTCTGAAAACATCAAATGTATATGTTTATATTGACGATGAACTTATATACAAACCGGATTCCTACACAACACGCCTGCTGGGAAAAACTCCCGGTGCGTCTTTTGTACAGATCAATATAGATAAAAAATATTCCGGTCATACAGTCACTTTAGATATAGATAATCCATACTGTGATGGAAGCGGGAAAATTTCAGACATATACATCGGTGATGGTAAAGATATAATACTATCCCACATCCGGCAGAGACTGCCTGCATTCAGCCTCAGTCTGGTAATTACTGTGTTTGGATTATGTTTTATATTTTTATTTATCCCTCTTTATCGTAAACATATGATAGGAGCCGAAATGCTTTACCTTGGTGTTTTCGCCACTATTATAGGTCTATTTATGATAATGGACTGCAGGATAATGCAGCTGTTTTTCCAGAATGCACATATTTTCCATATGCAGGCTGAAATTCTTATGCCGCTGATCCTTCCGCCATTATTTTTATTTATGGGACGTATGTATAACGAATATTCACAACGAATTGTGAATTTAATAACGGCAATTAGCAGCATAAGCTTTATACTCCGCTTTATGCTTTCGCTTCTTAACATAAAAGACTTTCATGAAACTTTAATAATAACACATATTATATATAGTATATCTATTATTTTAGTTTTACATGCAGTTATAACCGGCATCCTTAGGAAAAACAAGAATACTATATACCATAATATCGGCTGTATCTGTTTTTTAATCGCCGTATCAATAGATATCGTTCTGCACTGGACAAGGCTCTCCGCTGAAACAAGCTTCTTTACACGAATCGGTGTGCTGCTTTTTCTGTTTCTTGATACATTGCAGATCATATCTTATCTGCGTTCAAACTATCAGGCAAATATCCGGATGAAGCTTTTAAGTAGGCTTGCATACCACGACGGACTTACAGATATGTTAAATCGTACATCATATATGGAGGAGATAAAGAACATCAGCAGCAACGGATATCCCGAGCTGCTTGTCGCAATATTTGATGTAAACAATCTTAAATTCGTAAATGATACATATGGACACATAAAAGGAGATGAGCTCATAAAGTCTGTTGCAGACTGTCTGCAAAACAATCTCAGAGACTTCGGAAAATGCTACCGGATAGGTGGAGATGAATTTGTATTTATATCGAAAGATAATGATGCCGAAAACAGGTTTAAGGAAATAACTGTGTCCCTTTCGCAATCCTATGGCGATCTGCATATTGATGATGATACATATATGCCTATAACAGTTGCGATGGGCTATTCTATTCTGCGTAAAGATATAAAACGCTCAATTGACGATGCTATACGTGAAGCAGATTCTAAAATGTATGAAAACAAACGCAAAATAAAGGATAGTATCAATATTTAAAAAGTGCCTCGATTATTTTACTTCTGTCCGCTACACGGTAAAGTGTCATCTTGATCGATACCACATCCGGATCTTCTGCGGCATCATTGAGCATTTTAATAAACGGATTCATACTTTCCTTTCTGCTCCACGCCTTGCTCTTTCTACTATAGTCTTTGGGTAACCGAGTATCTCAAGCAATGCTATGGCATTTGATTTTCCACCGATACCTTCATGGATCTTATAATCAAATACTATATCATCATTTAAAACCGTACTGTCAAAATAAAATTTATTGTACAGATCAGTCTCTGTAAGTTCCATATCATGTGTTGCGATCAGGGCAATGCAGTTATCTTTCGCAATATAATCAAGGATTGCCTTAGATGCAGCTATTCTCTCATGTGTATTTGTTCCCTTTAATATTTCATCTACTACACAAAGTACATTATTCCTGCTGTCGATCACATCTATCATTCTCTTTAGATATCTTGCCTCCCTGAAATAGTAGCTTTCACCCGAAAGCACATCATCCCGGAGAGACATACATGTCATCACATACATATGCGATGCTATAAAAGATTTAGCCGTACAGGTATTGATAGTCTGGGCCAGAAGCATATTTATCGCTGCCGCTTTCATAAATGTTGATTTGCCGGATGCATTTGCTCCTGTTATTATCGCTCTTGTTTTTACCGCAAAATCATTAGCAACCGGGTTCCCAAGCAGCGGATGGACAAGCTGCTCTGCCGAGATTCCCTCACTGTTATACTCCGGCCTGCACCAGCCGCCTTCCATACTCTGCCTATATGAAAGAACTGATATCTGTGCATCTATATCCCCTGCAAATTCAATAAGCCCTATGACATCTGTCTGTTTATTCTCAATTATCTTCATAGTCCTGTTAAATGCCGCAACATCTATAAGTGTAACGGCCATCAGATATTCTGCTACGATAGATCCCAGATCACCCGACATAGTTCCCTGCTTTCTGGTATTCAAGCTTACAATTGCATTTGTCATCCTCTTTAGTTTTTCAACAGATGCTTTCGTCTTATCGTCCGCAAATATATCGCCCAGTGTCTCATCTTTTACGATCCATCTTGCAAAATTATATATATTTTTAAAATTTCCAAGAGATTCAAAAAACACTTCGTATTTCTGTTTTATGCGCATATAAATAGATATATTTATAAATGCTGTCAGCACTGCCCCCACGCCCATAATATCCAGCCGGGTGCATGCAAATGATACTATGAAAAATACGAGAATGAACTGCATGATATACATCAAAATTTCATTTCCGACTTTCCATTTATCAGTATTTTTCAAAAATGACATCATGTAGTAGTCGTTTTTATTTTTGCCTATTGCGAAAAGATTCTGCTCGATCTCTATACGCTTTTTTTCATTTTCCTTTAGAAACTGCTGCCTTTTTTCAAATTTTTCCTGATTGCCGGCTGCCGATACATCATGCAGCTTATGATACAAAATCTGTTCTCCTGCAAAGCTGTCCGTATGGTTTATGCGCAGGAATACATCATCCATCTCCAGATCATCCCATGTTATATCATCAATATACGAATATCCACTTTCCATATCTACCGCAGCCTTATTATTGTTATCCACGATCTCCTCTGAAAAATCATCATGATATAAACATATTTTATCTATTCTCTGGGATGCATCGTAGAAACTGTGACATTCCAGTGGATTTTTTCCAAAATAACTTTTTATTATGGCTGTTGCCTGTTTTTTACTCAACATTATAACTTAACTTCCTCTCTTAGTTTTTTATCCACTATATATTTATTTTTTCCCGTACCTCTCTTATCGGCAGGCCCGTCTCTTTTGCTATTCTGGCAATATCTTCGTATTCCGCCTTAACCCTTTTCGTTCCATAGCCTTCTGACTTTTTCGCCTGTACCTTTCCATAACCGGTATCAATAACTATATTTTCACGTTTCAAAATATATCTGTTACACTCATACTCACGTATCCCAATCGTCGATGTATGTTTAAATATAAGGCCGGCAAACTTTTCCTTCTCATTCTGTTTACACATACAGCAGAGCATTATTCCCGGTCTGTTCTTTTTCATCTGTATATTTAGTGTGTAAACATCACAGGCTCCCTCATCCATAAGAAGCTCTGTTGCGTATGCGATATCTTCAGGTGCCATATCATCGAGATTGCATCTTAATTCTATAATTTTGTCATGTATCTTATCCTTTTCATATATACCATCTGAGTCTGCATTTTCCCCAATATATGCCCTGAGACAGTTTGCGATCGGAAAATTTTTACTACCCATACCATAGCCTGTATTTTCTATACTCATAACCGGCATATTTCCGTATTCTTTCACAAAATGTTTAAGAAGTGCCGCCCCTGTCGGAGTGCAGAATTCCCCCTCTAGTTCTCCCGCATATACAGGCATTTTCTGTAAAATAAGTGCTGTCGCCGGCGCCGGCACCGGAAGGATTCCATGCGCACAATGCACATGCCCATATCCCATGCGCACCGGCGATGCAATGATATTATCAGGATTTAATCCATCTATCAGATAGCATACTGCCACTACATCTGCAACCGCATCCAGACTTCCAACTTCATGAAAATGTATTTCATCCACGGTCTTTCCGTGTACGTTGCTTTCTGCTTCAGCGATAAGCTTATACACTTCCACTGCATTTTTCTTTACATTATCATTTACATCAAGGCCTTGTATGATGTTTTCTATATCGTGCATCGATGAATGATGATGTGCGTGGTGTCCCGGCTGATAATCGTGTACATGCTCATCGTGTATATGATCGTTGTTCATGTGATCGTTGTTCATGTCAGCGTTGTTCATGTCAACATTGTGCATGTGATCATTGTGCATGTGATCATTGTGCATGTGATCATTGTGCATATGATCATTGTGCATATGGTCATTCATTTCTTTATGTGCAAAAGTCTCGTCCATATCAGCCGGAGCTTCCTCGATTCCATCTACGAGTACTCTCACGTGCATACCTTTTATGCCGCATTTTTCGCTATCTTCGATTACATATTTTACTTTTGGAATACCTATACGGTTTAATTTATCTATTATCTGCTCCGGTTCTTTAAATAAATCAAGGAGTGCGGCTGTAAGCATATCTCCCGCAGCACCCATTCCACATTCTAAGTATAGCGTCTTCATTTTATAAGCTACCTCCAAGCTGTTCTTTTGATGCCTCCACATAGTGAAGGGCATTTTCCTTATTTGATCCGATCTCTTCCGGAGTCAGCTTTCTTATGACCTTTGCAGGGTTTCCAAATGCAAGTGTTCCATCAGGAATAATACTATTTTGTGTGACAAGCGCTCCTGCACCAATTATGCAGTTTTTTCCGATCTTTGCACCGTTTAGTATAATTGCTCCCATCCCTATAAGAGTATTATCACCTATTTCACATCCATGCACTATCGCACCATGTCCTATTGTCACATTTTTCCCGATATTTACAGGATGGGTAAGCTCCACATGGATCACCGCATTGTCCTGTACATTTGTACGCTCACCTATTACGACCGGATTTGAATCCCCCCGTATAGTTGCGTTGTACCATACACTCGCATCGTCTCCTAATGTAACATCTCCCTTTACGACTGCGCCCTCTGCTAAATAAAATGGCATATTGAATCCTCCTTTTAAAATAGAATGTGCTCTCAGAATCAATATGCCAATTATATCGCATTATTATATTTTTTTCACTACCTCGATCGCAATATCAGGATAATTCGTGATAATTGCATCTGCCCCGGCCTTTACAAGTTTCTTCATGTATTTCTTATCATTTACAGTCCATATATGCGTTTCGAGATCCCTGCCATGCGCCTTTTCGATATATTTTTCATCCTGCATATGATATACTGCCGGATGAAGAGCCTCCACATGAAGGTTATGAGCATATTCCGCAGGATTTACAACTATGTCAGAAAACAGCAGCCCACATTTCATATCAGGACATAACTTTTTTACCCTGACTATAGACTCATGATTAAATGATGAGCACCATATCCGATCCATCATTTTATACTTATCTATTAGATTTATAACCTTTTCCTCAAGATTTTTGTAAAATATCACACCGTTTTTCAGTTCGATATTTATCATCATATTTGTGTCTTTTAAACACTCGAACACTTCTTCAAGTGTCGGTATCGTTGTTTTCTTGTCATATTCTTTCATATGCTTTGATACATCAAGCGCCTTTAATTCTTTCAAAGTGAAATCTTTTACAAATCCGCTCTCACCGCTTACCCTGTCAATGGTTTCATCATGTATCACTACCATTTCATCATCTTTTGTAAGCTGCACATCAAGCTCTATTCCATCCGCTCCCATCTCTGCTGCTTTCAAAAATGCTTCCAGCGTGTTCTCCGGCACATATCCTGATGCACCTCTGTGCGCCCATACTTTCGTTTTTAGTTCGTCTGCCATGTTAATTTTCCTTCTTTCATTTGTATATACCGCCAGCTTAAGCTTTCTATTATTTTAGTATCATAACTTTGCAAAATCGGAGTTTTTTATGATCGTAGAATTTGTATTCTTTTCACCATAACGATTTGCATATTGGAGAAAAATAAATCCCAGCGCAAAAAATATTGCCTGCGCAGCTACCGCAACATTGATCGTACCTCCTGCAAATTTCACACCTGCTATAACAGCAGAGCCAAGAAACGATGCACCTTTTGCAAATATATCATATATTCCGAAATATTCTCCCGAATTTTCTGCCGGTATGATTTTTGCAAAATACGAACGTGACAATGCCTGGATCGCACCCTGAAAACATCCGACTCCAAATGCAAGTATTCCAAAACTGATCAGGTTTTTCAGCATAAGAGCATAAATACATACAACAAAATATCCTGCTATACATACATAGATCAGATTAATTGTGTCATATTTTTTTGACAATCTTCCAAATATAAGTGATCCTATACATGCAACGATCTGCGTAAATAACAGAAATATCACCTGACCTGCTGCATTAAGATTAAGATCCGTTCCAATATTTATGCAATTATCTATTATTGTTCCCACACCATCTATATATAAGAAAAATGCTATAAGGAATAGTCCGACTTTTTTATCTTTTGTTGCAATTTTCTTTATAGTCCGGAATATACTTATGATTCCATCAAATATGCGGATTTTTTCTCCGTCTGTGTAATTGATCTGCTTATAATTTTTCATAAGCGGGATCGTTACCGCAAGCCACCATATTCCGGTTACAGTAAACCCTATTATCATCGACGTCCTGTTTGAGATCAACCCTAGCATATCCGGACCACATATGTATGCTGCAAGTGCTGCAAGAAATGGTGCGCATGACCCAAGATATCCCCATGCAAATCCATATGAAGAAACCTGATCCATCCTCTCATCTGTCGTTATGTCGTTAATCATAGAATCATAAAATACCAAAGAAGCATTGTATAATATCTTTGTCGCAACATAGATCACAATGAAAAACATCCATGATGGTGCAAATCCGGTTAAGATGCATGCTGCGACTCCAAGTACTACGGAGCCCGAAAACATTATCTTTTTCATTCCCCGTCTGTCTGCTATTATACCACATACCGGTCCAATAAAAGCAGATATCACAGTCATTATCGATATTGCAAGCGAATAATATGCAGTCGCCTTATCTGATGAGATCTGTCCGCTTCCATTACCTATAGCAAGACTTTTATACCATATCGGAATAAGTGCACATGCTAATAATGTGTAAGCAGAATTTCCAACATCATAAAGCACCCATGACAATTCTTTTTTGTTAAGATTTTTAAATAATTTACTCATTATATACTCCCTTAAGTGCCTGTCTGTTTTTACAAGAGAATATATTATTACCTTTGAGTAAATAACACTATCACGTATAGGAAAAATCTGTGTAAATTATTCTATTCCTTCCATCATCTTCAGATAATCGCCTTTGTCTATATGCATCATTGATATCTGATTCTTAAATCTTCTGAATCCGTATACACAGTCCACGTTCTGTATAAGAGACTGCAGACGTTCATCCGGTACACATACTATCAGCTGCAGATCCATTTTGCGGGCATATTTAAGGCATACTGCACTACGCTCCTGATCCATTTTTGAAAAAGCTTCATCAAGAAGAACAAGCTTTATCTTCGAGTCTCTCTTGCTCTGCTGCATATATAACATTGCAAAGCCTGCTAGAAGTGCAACATATTTCGGGTTCTGGCCTTCACCACCCGAGTCCCGTCCTGCCATATCGTCAACAAAATTTTCTCTTATTACATTTCCATTTTCATCTGTAACCTGCTCATACATGCTGAATGATAAATAATTTCTATAGTCAGCATACTGCTCCATTTCTCTGCGCTTTTCAGCTCTTGTATGCTCATCCTCATCTTTTGGCGGCATAAACTTATCCGTCAGGAGCTTTATCTTCTGCTCATATTTCTTATAAAAGCTGTCTTCACCAAAGCTGAGCTGTCCCTCGAATCCTCCATCATCCAAATTTTTGCTGTCGAGTTCTTCTGCCATCAGCATATCATAAAACTGTCCGTTTTCATTTTTTGCCGGCTCAATCTTGATCTGATATGTGCTGTCCGAGAAATTTGTTTCACGAAGAAGCCTGTTTATCTCAAACGCATGGCGTTTGGCAGCTTTTATATCTCCATGTATAGTTGCTATTACATTTTCTCTCAGGCTCTTGTATATAAGCTCACACTGTTTATCGAATTCTTCCTCATAAGAAGGTTCATAGTCTGTCTCATACTCCTCAAGAAGCTTTTCATATGCTTCGTTTGACTTTTCTGAACCATTAAACTTTGCTGAAGGATATGTGAAAATATAGCTGTTCCTTGCGCTTCTTAAGCTTTCCTCATAATCCTGCTTTCTTCCACCATTTCCATCTGCTCCCGACAGTTCCAGAAGCTTTGTCTTAAGACTATTTTTCACAGACATGCTTGTACGGTTTTTTAGCTCTTCTTCAACTTCCTTTTCTATATCAGCATTTGCTATATATCCCTGGGTCATTTCCTCAAGCTGGATCATTCTCTGCTCGTTTGCACCTGAAATTTTTTCGTGCTGGCGTATTTTCTCATTGATCTGTCTTTGATTTTCATCAGACTCAGCCTGCAATGCTTTCAGGTTCTGTGCAAGAAGCTTTTCTTTTGCCTCAAGTTCCTTATACTCTCCAGCCTCAAGCACGCATATAAGCTCCTCAAGCTCTGCCCTCTTGGCGTTTACCTGTTCAAGTTCTTCCCGGGCTTTTGAAAGATTTACATAATGGGCAGCCTCGCCCTTTAAGCATTCAAAATCACGCTGTGCTTTTAATGCATTGATAACATTTGAAAGCTCTTCATATTCATCTTTTAATTTCTCTACATCTTTTTCATACAGAGCAAGCTTTGACTTTGAAACTTTACCACCGATACAGGCATTTATCGTGTAATCTCTCTTTTTTAAATGTCTGAATATAAAATTACTATATGAATAGCAGTCCGGTGTCACTCCATCTCTTACCTGCTCAAGTTCTTCTATGCTGTGACATTTTTTGATATGTCCCAGATATCGTTTCAGGCATGCTTCCACATATTCTTCTTTCGCCTCAACCGCTTCATATAAACTGTTTTCATCCGCTTTTGGATTGCTGTCTTCTATCGCCTTAGAATTTATGAGGTCAACTTCCTCGTATTGTTTCATGCTGCGGAAAATAGCAGCTGCTGTATCTGCATATTCCGGCTCTGTGATCAGCGAAAGCTTAAGCCTTCCCATCCGTCCCTCGACAGCATTTTTCCACTCCTCGTCTTTTACATCAAACAGGTCTGCAAAAATCTGCACTTTTACTGTGTCTCCATATCTGTCAGAAAGGCTTCTCTGGAGTGCCGCTCTTGCCGATCTTAACCTTTCGCTGTAAGACTTGCGGTTGTTCTTCATGTCTTCAACCAGCTGTTTCTTTTCTTTAAGCTCCCTGCCGACAGTATTTTTTTGTTCATTATAATCTTCTATTTCATTTTCTATATTCTGTTTTACAGATTCAAGTTTGACATGAAGTTCCCTGCATTTATCCTCTGTGATCGAGCCATCTCTTATATCATCTATAAGATTTAAAATGGTGTTGCTCACATAATCCGTTACAGCTTCATTTTCTTCCCATTCAGATAGTCCTCCCAATACCTTCTGCCATTGTCTGTTATTGTCAGAAAGCATTTCACTGCTTCTGGAAAGTTCAGAAAGCTGCTGCCTTTTACTTCCGAGATCACTTGCCTTTAGATCTGCGCTTACCTGGATGTATTCGTTATTGATCTGCTCTCTTTTTCTACTTATTTCTTCTGCTTTTTTCTGTAAGATTTCCTGATCATTTTCTATACGTTTTTTGTCATCATCTGCTGCATCTATCTTTGCCTTCATCTCTTCAATGTCGATACAGCGCATCATAGCTGATGTTTTGAAAATGTCAGCCTGCACATTTGCAAGATCCTGCCCTGCCTCCTTTATAGTCTTAAGAAGCTCTATCCGGTTGTGCATATCCTCTATTTTTTCTTTAATCTGTCTGTATGCATCAAGCTGCTCACTTATCGTTTCTATTGTCTCAGATTCGCTCTTTGGAAACATGTAATCACGTATAAACTGTCCTGTACCATTTGACATTTTAAGTGCGATCGCACTTTTTTCCATTGTGATAAAGCGGTTTGGATCAATATATCCAAGTATCACATCATAGAGTGTGGATATATACGCCTCTTTTGAGGCATATATCCTGTTCACATCCCCCTTGATATGCATCTGACCATTCTGTGATCTTTCATTTATCAGCCTTTTTATATCACTATTAGAATAACAATATCCGTCAGCTGTTATATATCCTGGTTCCGGCATCTTTCCTGAATGGCTGAAATATACAAATTTCTTTATCTCGGAATCATTTTTTCTAACTTCAAAAGCAATTCCAGCACATGTAAAATTGTGTGTCAGCTTGTCCTCTATCTCAAGTGCAATGACCGAACAGAAATCCATATCTTTACGATTTGCTGAACCGTCCTTCTGCTCCCCTCTTAAGTAGCTTAATACGCTTCGTTTGTTTTTAGCATCATCTGCTGCTTTATTTAAAAAGTTTGCGTTGAAGCTTCCATATAAAATCACCTGGATAGCATCCATAACCGTAGATTTTCCAGATCCACTTTTTCCACTGAAAAGGTTTACGTACTCATTGAACTGTAATACCTTGTGGCTTATCCCTCCCCAGTTGTTTATGCACATTCTTGTAAAAATTTTCTTAGAATCACTCATTTGTTTCTCCCATCTGCACAGCCGAGTATTGTGTTACCAGCTCATTTATATCCATTGCAGAACAATATATATTTACAGTGTTGTATATGTAGATTGGTGTATTATCTTCCAGATTCGCTATCGCTCCCGGAACCTCGATCATCTGATGCGTCTTCATCAGCACAAGTGCGTCATTCCACTCCTGTGCAGTAAGGCGCCTGTCTATAAGATTTGTATTTCTTCCATATTCTCTTATCTGCGCAAGTGTCGTGGTTGTCGCATTAAGCCCTTCGCCCATGATCTTATCCCTGTAGATAAGCTTCATTATTACGATAAGTTTCGTAGTCGTCAGACTCATTCTTTCAACAATAACGCCCTCTCCGGCAATCCTGAATATATGCTCCTGTGGATCATGAATGAGTTCACACCCAAGCACCTCCAGATAGTCTGAAATAAACTCACGGTTTCTAAGGCATACCTGATATTTTGGATTGTCATGCTGTGTCAATGTGACAGGATCGTATTTTACCTGAAGTATGCATGTCTGCCTGAACAGATCCTGTATCGTCTTTTTTATATTTTCAGCCTCACCCTGTGAGACGTTTTCTATGTATTCAAACATCTGTATCTCCTGTTTTGTACCACTAATCGTATTTGCTGTTCTGTGTTATCAGCTGTCTTTTTGCTATATGCCATCAGCTGGTTTTTCTGCTGTCTATTACCAGTTTTGAGTATGTAAATCCGTCCTCGCCTGTAATATCATCATCAATGCTTACCACATCATTTTCCATGCTCTCTTTAGTTTCTTCCTGCCATATGAACATAAGCTTTTCAAGATCCTCAACTGATCTAACCGTTGTGATATCTGCAATGAATTTTCCATCTGACATATTTAACTTCTTAAAGCTATCCAGTTCCTTTTTCGTATACAGAGGTTTTGGCACAAACTCTGCCATATCATGTTCAGTCTTTGCATCATCATTTTCGAGATGCTTTGGCGTGAACTCATTGATTTCCCGCTCTCTTCTCGCTGAAAAACTGTCATCTGTCACATTTTTAAACTGTGACGTAAACTTCATCCGTGATCTTAAATTTTCAAGCATCCTATCACGCCTGCTATTGTCATCAAGCATCGATACCAGCTTTAATATATTGTCATCATCCCCGGCACCTTCCTGTAAAATATAATGAATACGTGCTAATGCCCTTTTTGCAAAAATCGTTTTCTGTTCTATTAATTTATTATATTTGCGCTCTATCTGATTGAATTCCCTCTCTATCTGATACACAAGCGTTCTTGCTTTCTCACAATAATCTATCGAAAACTCATTTCGCCTGAATTCTATTGATCCTGATTCAAGACCTGATCTTCTTTTTTCAAACTCGTCCTTCTTTTTTTCATTCTCGTTCAATATCCTGCTTGTCAGTTCTTTTACAGCCTCTTTATAACGATAAAAGCTGTCTGTAGTTGTCAATATCGCATATTTACGGCTGTCGCTGTTGTTTATCTCCTCGACAAGCACCTTCTGGATTCCAATAAAATTTTTCATTCCGGATAGGTCATCAAAATATGATCTCATTCCATCCTGCATATTGGAAAGCATCTGTCCAAGACGCTTTGATGTCCGGAGTGCATTTTTCAGTATATCGTTATTTTTCTCGCTGTCAGAATGATATGTAAAAAGTGCACTATACACAGACAGCATACTCTCCCTTTCCATCCCTTCATCATCGCTTAACAGCTTCTTAAAAAGTTCTATATACAGCTGGCTGTATTCCGGAAATGATATGACGTATGTATTTAGTTTCTCGTCAAAATCACTCTTTATCCATCCCCAACGGATAAGTCTTTTTAATATAAATCCCGGAGAATCTGAGTATTTCTGTTCGGCACTCTCTATGTCCGGATCATTCTGGATCATCTGTCCGCTCTCATTTTCATTTATCAGTTCATCTCCGCTGACCCAGACTATCCGTGCCCTCTCAACGGTATCTTCTATTATAAGCTGACACTCTTCCCTTGTAAGTCCAAGTGCTGTAAATACTTCACTGTTTTCGTCATAGATTGCCACAAGGATCTGCATATATGAATCCATATTTTTGGTACGGAATAAACTATAAAATTCTTTTGGAATTCTCTGTTCTAAAATCATCTGTGATATCTCCATATACTTCGAAAACTCCCGGAATTGCTCCCGGGAGTTTTAATTATATATTTTCTATAGTCAATTGTAAATAAGATACTGAGCTGCTTTATGCTTAAACTCTTAAATGACGTATAAGTTCCTTAAGATTTTCTGCTTCGCTGCTCATCTGCTGGCTTGCCGCAGCACATTCCTGCGATGATGCAGAGTTAGTCTGAACTACATCATTGATCTGCTCTACGCCTTTATTTACCTCGTTTATAGCATTTGTCTGAGTTTCAAGCGCTTCAGCAATGCCGTTTACCTGTTCTGTTATGGCTTTTGAACTATCAGCTACCTCTTCAAGCTGTGTCGCCGTCTTATCAGCAATTACCATACCTTTTTCAACAGCCGCAACCGATGACTCTATAAGTGTCGCAGATTCTTGTGCTGCATTAGCACTCTGTTCCGCAAGAACCGTTACCTGATCCGCAACAACAGCAAATCCTTTTCCGGCTTCACCTGCCCTGGCAGCCTCTATAGATGCATTAAGTGCAAGAAGATTGGTCTGGGTCGCAATTTCATTTATTGTTGCTATGATCTTTCCGATTTCCTGTGATGATTCATTTATTTCATTCATGGATTTAACCATTTCCTGCATCTGGTCATTTCCCTGCATGATGCTATTACCAAGTTCATCCACCTGACCGCTGATTTCTTTTGCATGATCTGCATTTTCAGAAACCTGCTGTGCCACCCCTTCAAGCGTAGCTGTAAGTTCTTCAACGACAGCAGCCTGATCTGTTGCTCCCTGTGCAAGATTGCCTGCACTTGATGCCACCTGATCTGCACCACCTGACACCTCATTCGCCGAACTCTGTATTCCTTTTACTGTATCTGACATGCTGTTTTCAAATGTCATAAAAGAATCCTTGATTCCGACAAAATCACCTTTCCATTCAACTTTAGGCTTAGCTGCAAAATTTCCTGCAGAAAATTCTTTCATTGTATAGTCTATATCATCTACATATGATCCAAGGATCCTGATAGATTTCCTCAGGTCATGCGCAAGTTTTCCTATTTCATCATCTGAATGATAATCAAGCTGACTATGGAGATTTCCATTTGCAAGCTCTCCTGCAACAATCTCGATCTCTCTAAGAGGTTCCAAAACAGACTCTATAACTGTATCTCCGATCTTTTTTGAAACACGCATCGACATGATACCGCATATTATTATCGTTAATACTCCAGCTATAGTACACAAAAATGCAATTATAACTGTTGAATTCTGAAATACATTTCCTATACCATTTTTCTTGGTGTTTGCATACACCTTATAAAATAATATAATAATCGCAATTATAGACACACCACCTGATATAAGCATCATATTTGTTATGCGCTGGTAGCCAAATTTTAGTCTCTTTTTGAGTGGCATATCATTTATTTTCTGGACAAATGTATCATTCATAATCCCATCTCCTATTCATCGTCATGGAATTATTATAGCATTACCATAGTACTATTACAAGTATCGTGTTCAAAATATTCACGATTGTATCCTCTTATAGTTACTGTTCACACCTGACAGTGTGACCAGCAACCTCTTATACCATGTTTTTATCATAGAAATACATTACAAAACCAGTTTAACCAAAACAGATTTATATCATATTCCGGTTTCCACATAGTGGCTGTCTGCCGACACAGACATTATCCATTGCTCTATCCCGAAGCTCCGGAACCGGATTTGGTGCTACCTCGAATCTATAATCCTTTCCGTTCTTTCTTATATATTCTTCTATAAATGCGTGGCTCATTACATTTTTTAAGGGCTCATTTACTTTGCGCTGATATTCGATAAATGTATCAGGTGCATCATATCTTACATCTACGTAGTTTTCACGTTTTGCAGTGTTATTTACCGTATTTTTTAGTATACATCTTACATATTCTATATTGCTTTCAAGCACAAGCGGTGAAGGAAACTGTGCATTTGGAATAACCTGATTCCAGTCTTTTTTCTCATATTGTCTCAAAAGGTCACGGGCAATATGAAGATGCTTCAGTTCCAGTTCAAACATAAAATTCCATAGTCTCCTTATCCGAAGATCACACTCCGTCTCATAACAGCTCCAATACAGCCAGCACTCGACATACTGATGCACAAGCAGATTCTCAAGCCATGTCATGCACGGATCAAGCAGGCTTCCATACTGCGTTACATGCTGCTCCTCAACCATTCCAATCTCCTGATACAATCTGCGCCCCATCTCATCCGGCCATAATGCGGCTGTATTCATATAGTAATTCATCGTCTGCTGTTCCGCAGCTGTAATAACATTTGCCGCAAGAATATCCATTGTTGATGAACATTTTCCTTTCATACTATGCCTGATAGAATCGTATGGATGTCTGTGATGTGAAATCGTAGGACGTCCCGGCATTATTTCTGTATACCCTCCCACAAGTTTCTCTGCATGCTCACCGGATGTGGCCTCCAGATAGTCCGAATAACGATACAAATGATCAAAATCCTCAAGCAATGCAAAATCAAGTGCACCCTTTATATCTGCATCATCTACACGCTTTGCAAGATGTGCTGTGAGATCGACTGCAAGCTGTTCATATCCAATAGTATGCTCAAGTGCAGACTCATCTTCCGGTTTTAAATGCGCAAGGATCTTTTGCTGCTGCTGCTCGCTTCTCCTTATAAAAGCGATCCTGCGCCTCAACTCATTATCCGCTGAATTTCTTGAAAACTGATGTGAAAACCACACATTTTCAAATTCAGTTCCATTCATCAATATTATTCTCGTTCTCGTATATGGATTAACCTCATTTTTGTTATATGGTGCAACCCAAAATTTCTCCCAGTCAATAAATAAGCCAGACTTCATGTCTGGCTTTATTTCAAATGGATTCATAATAACCATACCTCCTTTTACTTATGATATGCAAAACGAAGTTATGTATGCATGTACATATAAAAAGCTCCACACATCCCTTATTTCTAAGAGTTCTCTGCTTAAGTTCCACCTCTTTATCTTTCAAATAGATTTCAACAAAAGACGAAAGCTTCATATCCATGTCTGCTTTAGCAACTCTTATGTACTCCGCTTCAAATTGCTGCGCTTCCTTCTTAGTTTTGAAACCTCTTTTGTTTTTCTTATCCTTTTTTCCGGTCCAATCTGTATAATAAAACTGAGCTCTCCATGTTCCAGAATTGCCATCCTTGTAAACTGGCATTTACATCCTTATGATATAAAACCGTAATATCGTTCTTCAAAGTATCTAACCGGTATCTTACCTGCAACCACGAGATATCCCTTATCTGATAACTCATTATTCATCTTCTGAATAAGTTTATAGGCATGTCCCTTAGAAACTCCAAGAATTTTTGCAACCTCAACAGCTGTAAAAAAAATCTTCTTATAACCCATTTTTGTGTTCTCCTTTTCTTAATATTAATTCATGTAGCCTTGTCGCTACAATTGTTATAATGTTATTATTTGTTATTTTAGTCTTTGTATATGTTAAACTTATAAAAAGCAAGGGTCTTAAAAAGAGAGGAATTGATTCTTTGCTTCAGCTTTTCAACGAGCGCATGCCGGAACACAAAGAATATTTCGAAAAAAATGATGTAATCTGTGAAAGCTATAGATTTACCAACAAAATTGTTAACTATTTCTGCAACAAATATCGCAAATAGTACTTGCATATTTTGATTCATATAGAGCATAATACTCATTGACGAACAAAAAAACTTTGGTTTTTTTCTGCGGAGACAGTGCCTGCATTGTTTCCGTATGTTTTTATTTTAACTCCAAGAGCCGCTACCAAATTTTGTCATTTTGATAGTAGCTCTTTCTTTTTGGCTCTAAACCTGAAAAAAATTTAGCCATTTTAGAGCCACAGAGCCTTTTGCTTTATTAAACTAAAGCGTGTTGAATGATAAAAAGGCGGGTAATCAAAGTTTAGTGGGGGCATCCTTTAGTAGGGTCTATAAGTAGGGAGAA
>PVMN01002728.1_pt1 | contig 16970 bp, 15 predicted proteins | sample 1853401 | NCBI WGS metagenome assembly PVMN01 (sample SAMN08533510, study PRJNA380276) | Human gut metagenome, whole genome shotgun sequencing project.
GCTACTATGACCTCTGCTGACTTCTGTGCGTTCAGCACTGCTTTTGGCAGTGGTTCTCAACGGAGATCCACTGATTTTTAGCTCTAACACCATATTCATTTACATAGTAGGTATTATCATCACTATTTTGCCAGAAAATAAACAAAAATGCGCTATTTGTTCACATCTTCCCGGCATCCGGCTAAGGCCATATAGAGAAATGTGAGCACAATTGGAATGGTAATCGGAGTACCGATGTTTACAATGGCTTGGACGGAATAGCAGATAACGCCATACATAAGAGCAATTACCGCAGGTTTTTCAGAAGCCTTTTTGATAATTGTGATAAAAGCTGTGATGTAAATAGCCAGGTATGCGATTAATCCCAGAGGACCATTGGTAACAAAAAACTGCAGGTATTCATTGTGTGCACTGTCAAACAGCATTTTGTATACATTTGCCATTTCATCAGCATTATGAAACAAGGTAATAAGTCCGAATGTATCTGGGCCGTGTCCAAGCAGTTTGTGGAGTGGTGAAAACTCTTTATAATTTTCAAGAGCGATTCTCCAGATATATCCACGGTTGGTTCCCCAGTTGTCATTGAATAGAAGAAAACTGGATGCAGAGCCGTATCGTTCTCCATGACCTAATACATTGACATCAAATAGCAGGAATAATACACCGATAATGCCGATAAAAATCAAAATTTTCCAGATTTTTAGAGGCCAAGGGTTTACATCTGATTGCATGCCGGTTTGGGATGTAGCTGAAGTGGCATTTATATTCATTTTACATAACTTGAAATCCCACACATATAAAATCACGGTAAGGATCCAAAGACCGATCATTGCATATACAACAAGCTTGGAGTGAACCAGAGAAACATAAAGGCTTTCAATAGGGAATACCTTGTCAGCAAAGATAATAGAAACCAGTTGTACTACTTTTAATGAAGTTAGGAAGCTGGCCAATAAAATAACATAGCGACGGATTCCCTGTCTTGTGTGGAATGCATAGAGTGGAATAAAGGCGAAAGAAGCAGCAAGAGCCAGGTAAGCATTTTCACTTTCACCGGTGATCAGTGCGAAGTAAGTGATCCATACATTCGCCAGGTACAGGGCGCTTTTCCATTTATTTCTGCAGGCAATCCACATGATGGATGAGGCACCCATATAAACGGATACAATGGCTGTATACATGTTGATATTGCCGATAAACGAGGTGAAGATCCGTTTCTGTGCATCGCTGATAGTTGACTTAAAATGGAGAAGATCCAGCTGGAAAAAGTCCGTGAGTCCGAAGAGACATACCAGCAATCCGGAAAATAAAGCCACATCCAGATACCAGGAGCGGAATTTCAGGTTTTTAACTACGCAGAAATAAGCAAGAGCGTAGAGGGTTAAAAGAAATGCCCCTGACAAACGACCTTCATTTCCCCAGAATGCCTCATACTTCCAGTCAGAAAACAAGGCTGAGAGCAGCGCCAGGGCTGCAAATGCGATAACAGCAAGATCTGTTGGTGTAAGGATCTGCATTATTTTTTTCCCTTTTAAATTAGAACGAAGCTGCTTAAAAGAGGATGGCATCAGCAGATACCCCGCAGTTAAAATGATGACTCCGATGGTGCAGACGCAGTAAAAATAATATTTTACATTAAGAATGTTGTGGTATTTATCCTGAAAAATGAGGGGATGGACAGCCAGTATCAGAATCACATAGATGGAAGTGATAAGAGACAGCCAATTTCGTTTCTGTTTCATAAATAGATCCTTTCTTTACTAAAATGATAGCGGACAAGTCCGATATTCTTATTTTAACAATTTTTCGAATAAAAGTATACTGATAAATACCTGTTTTTTCCATATGACGGAAATCTTTGAGAAGGCAACTGGTTTGTTGAATTTACGGGGGTTTCCGTGTATAATGGTAAATATATGTGCCTTCGTACAGGGAAGGAAAACAAGCTGCATAAGTTAAGAGGAGGAGCTGGTGTGAAAACCTATGAAAAATACAAGCGAATGATCAAATGGTCATTTGTTGCGATAATGCTGGTTGTGCTGGTTGCAGCATATGGTCATATCTGGATTGAATATTATAATGGAATGATGTTGGAGAGACCTTATTTTCGAAAAGGAAACTGGGCTGTTATCGCATTATATGGTATTGTTTTATTTTTAGCGATGAGGATCTATGGTGGTTTCCGTATTGGTGTTTTAAAACGAGGAAATCTGATCTATTCCCAGGTTTTATCTTTGATTTTCGCCAATATCTTTACCTATGGTGAGATCGCGGTCATTGATCGTCATTTCTTAAGTGCGGTTCCATTGGTGGCTATGACCGGAGTTCAGATCGTGTTTGTGGTGATCTGGACATTGGCATTTCAGACATTTTATGAGTGGATTTTTCCACCGAAGAAGCTTTTACTGATTTCAGGAGATCGTTCGGAAAAGCAGCTGGTGAAAAAATTACATTCCAGAAAAGATAAATATATCATTCAGGAAGTGATTGATTACCGGGAGATAGATGAGCAGCTGTTTGATCATATAGGACAGTGTGATGCAGTCATGATCGGGGATATTCCTTCCGAACAGAGAAATCATCTGATGAAGGAGTGCTTTGCCAGATCCATCCGTACCTATAGTGTACCCAAGATTTCTGATATCCTGATCCGGAGTTCTGTAGAACTGAATTTATTTGATTCACCACTGTTGCTGTCCAGGAATATTGATCTGACGGTGGAGCAGCAGTGGATGAAGCGGGCAGTGGATGTAGTGGTCTCCGGAATTGCTGCAATTATTACACTGCCGCTATTTGCGGTTATTGTCATAGGAATCAAATTGACAGATGGTGGCCCTGTTTTTTATACACAAACCCGAATGACGAAGGATGGAAAGCATTTTCAGATTTATAAGTTTCGTACTATGATTCAGAATGCGGAAAAATTAAGCGGAGCAAGACTGGCATCGGAGCATGATCCTCGGATTCTTCCGATCGGAAGAGTGCTTCGGGCGACCAGACTGGATGAACTTCCGCAGATTTATAACATTTTAAAAGGTGAGATGTCAGTGGTGGGACCAAGACCGGAGCGACCGGAACTGGCGGCAGAGATCATGAAGGAGATTCCGGAGTTTTCTTACCGCTTAAAGGTAAAAGCAGGACTTACCGGATATGCCCAGATTTATGGAAAGTACAATACCACATTTTATGACAAACTGAAATTGGATCTTACCTATATCCGAAACTATTCCCTGCTGCTGGATCTGAAATTGATCTTGATGACACCTAAGATCCTGTTGATGAAAGAAAGCACGGAAGGCGTGATTGAGGAAAATCATAATGGAGAGAAAAATTAAGGTACTTCATATTTTAAGCTCCCATGTTTATTCTGGGGCGGAGAATGTTGTATATCAGATTGTGAATATGTTTCGTGATGATCCGGAGTATGAGATGCTGTATTGCAGTCCGGATGGACCGATCCGTGAGGCATTGAAGGCAAGGCAGGTTCCATTCCGGCCGGTGGCGAAGGTTGGCTATCCGGAACTGAAGCAGGTGATCCGGGAATATCAGCCGGATATCATTCATGCCCATGATGTGAAAGCAGGAATTGTGGCGGCGGCAACAGCAGGAAAGATACCGGTGATCTCTCATATCCATGCCTGCTTTGATACGATGACCAGAGTATCAGTTAAATCATTATCGTATCTGGCGGTTTCCTGGAAATTTAAGAAGATTTTCTGGGTATCAGATTCTTCATTAAAAAGATATGCATTTTCTAAGGTGGTACAGGGAAAAAGCCAGGTACTTTACAATGTGATCGATAAACAACGTTTGACAGACCAGATTCAGGCGGATCAGGAAATGTATGACTATGATGTGGTGTTTTTAGGACGTTTTACTGACCAGAAGAACCCAGAGAGACTGGTGAGAATTCTGACATCGGTGCAGAAAAAGATGAAAGAAGCAGGGGAAGAGGAGTGGAGAGCAGAGGAGCAGAGAGCAGAGGAGCGGAGAGCAGAGACGCAGGACGAAGAGAAACAGAGAAAAGAGAAACAGCTGGTGAACCGAAAGAAACAGCGAAAGCTGCAGGCTGCCATGATCGGAACCGGTGAATTATATGATCCGGTCAAACAGATTGTAGAGACCAGAGGTCTTTCTCATGTGATTCTTCTTCCTGGATATATGAGTAATCCATACAAGGCATTAAAATCAGCAAAGGTATTTTTGATGGCTTCCAGGTATGAAGGAACGCCGATGAGCGTTTTAGAAGCGATGGCGCTGGGAGTACCGGTGGTCAGCACTCCGGTAGATGGAATCGCCGATGTGGTAGAACCGGGGGTAAATGGATACCTGGAAGAAGAGGATGACGCACTGACAGAGAAAATCATTTTTCTGCTGAACAATCCAGAAAAACAGAAAGAGATGTCAGCAGCGGCATCCAGACATTTTGATGAAATCTGTAATCTGGAACATTACAAAGAGATTTTGAATCAGACATACCAGACAGTTATCAGAGAATAGGAAAAAGCATATGATCATTGTATTTACGTCTAATACCAGGGGCGGCATCATCCAGTTTACGGTTCAACTGGCGAAGACCTTTCAAAAACTTGGAAAGGAATGTCAGATCATGGCACCAGAAGGCGCTTTGATAGAAACTGAGATGGAACATAAAACCATACGATACAAAAAAGTAAAGACATTTTCGGCAAAAAACAGGGATTTTCAGGAAACTATTAAACAACTGAAAACCTGTGAACCAGAACTGGTTTTTTATACAGACAGCAGTATTATGAGCATGCGCGTTCTGATACATTCAGGGATGGAAAAAAGGTCTGTAGTAGTCATGCACGACGTATATCCCCATGTGACCAGAGAACGGCTGAAAACACGGCTGGTGAATTATACCGCCGATCGTCTGGCATATTCCGCATGCAAAAAGTGCCTGGAGATTCTGCTTCTATCAGAAAGCTGCAGGAATGAGTATAAAAAGAGATATCCCAATCTTGCAGAAAAGACACTGCTCATGCGCCTGGGAGCCCATGTTCCATCCAAAGGAGATTGTCTGCCTGCTGAGCTTGCAGATATAAGAGATTATTATCTGTTTTTTGGCAGAATCGATCAATATAAAGGAATCGAAATGTTATTAAAAGCGTTCCAGAACTATCGAAAAAGCGACGCCAGAAAATTGGTGATCGCAGGAGCTGGAGAATTTTCCGAACACGAGAAAGCGTTGCTGAAAGAACTTCCGGAGGTGATCCTCATCCATCGTTTTTTGGATGATGGAGAGATCGGACCGTTGTATGAAAACGCCAGGGCAGTGGTCCTTCCTTATATAGAAGCATCCCAAAGCGGCGTACTACCCATCGCCTATCATTATGGAAAGCCAGTGATCGTAAGCAAGCTTCCGGGTCTGGTTGAGAATGTCCTGGATGGCGAGACCGGAATGGTTGTGGATTCCCCGGAGACGTTGGCAAAAGCGATGCTGCAGATGGACGATGCGCAGGTGTATGAGCAGATGCAGAAGGCGGTTGAACGGTATTATGAGGCAGAGTTTAACTGGGAGAGAAATCTGGGAGTGGTTTTGGAGAAACTAGATAGAAAAGGTGAAAGATGATGGAAGAAACAAAGAAAAAATCGGTGATCAGCCAGGTGATGACAGGTGTTTTGGCGTTATGGTTTGCAGCAGCATGCAGCATTCAGAAACTATTGGATCCGGTACTTGGAATTGAGATTAATGAAAAAATCTGGCTTTTAGGTCTGGAGCTGATTTTACTTGTACTTATGCTTTGTAACCGACCGCTAATGAAGCTGTGGAAGCAGGTAAAATGGCTATGGGTGATCAGTGGTCTGGTGTGTATTCTTCTTCTGGGAAGTATTTATCGTTCAATGATTGTAGGTGGAATGCCGCTTCGGATGACGATTTTTTATTGTGCCCCATATATTTATATGTTCCTGGCACTTCCAGTGGCCTTACTTTTGATACATGGTGATTTAAAGTTAAATACCATGCTTTGGTGGATGATACTTTGTTCTGCGATCACATATGGTGTACGGATTTATATCAGCTGGAACTATGGGAAGACGGGAATTGTTGCATTTCATTCAATTGCAGTTGAAGGCGCTGCAGAAGGATGGATCAGAAATAATACGTTAAGAGTAAATCCGTCTGTATTTGCAGGAATTATTGTTCCGGTAGCTGCATATCTCTGTCTGGAAGCAAAACAGTGGTGGAAAAGACTGGCGTATCTGGCAGTGTTGATCCTGAGTATCTATTTTACCTTCCGGATACAGCTTGGCAGATCTTCTATGATATACCAGGTATCGGTATTGGTGGTATTGTATTTTACCAGAAGAAAAGCCACTTGGAAAGAATGGCTGATATTAGCAGTCGTAGTTGTGGGATTGTTCATGACTCCTAAGTTCCAACATTTTTTATATACTCTGAGTCCGGAATATGTCGGAGAAGGAGGGACGACAGGAGTGCGAATCAATGCGATCCGGTATTTTGGAAATGAGTTTCTGAAGCAGCCGCTTTTTGGAATCGGATACCTGGATGGATGGGCCGCGACAGCAGAAGGCGGTGGTCATATCACGGATATCGGAATTCTGCAGACAATCTACACGGTGGGTATTCCTGGAATCATTTATATGGCAGTAGTTTTGGTTCGGAATATCGAGATCAGCATCCGATGCATGAAAAAGCAGCCCTATACGAATTTGACAATGCTAGTAGTGGGAATGGCGGCGTGCTTCTGGATGTTTAACATCAATATGGATAGCTTTGGATCATTTCTGGCGGAAGTGACTCCGGTTTATCTGGCAGTGATGGAATATGTAGGAAGAAAAGTGCAAAGGTAACAGGCAATGGCAAAGAAAAATAAAAATGATCAGATTCCAACACCGGTTGAATATATTCGGAACATGTTGGATCAGATTGGCTATACACAGAATGTAGTAGGAAAGAAAATATTGGAAAATTCATGCGGACGTGGTAGTATTTTGCGGGTGATTGTAGAACGTTATCTAATAGATGCTGCTGCACAAGGATTGTCAATAGAGGAAACTCGTGAAGGATTGGAACGTGATATTATAGGATTTGAAATAGATCCGGTAGAATGCGAGATATGTAAAAATCAGCTGAATGTTTTATGTGCAGCACATGGAGTTTTTGATATTCAATGGAATATTTATATAGAAGATTTTTTAAAGCATACGTTTGAAAAACAAGATATTGCATATGTGGTGGGAAATCCACCATATATTACCCATCATGACCTTTCGGAAGAAGAGAGAGTTTATTTAAAAGAAAATTTTGAGGTTTGTAAAAAAGGACGCTTTGATTATTGTTATGCGTTTATTGAAGCTAGTATAAAAGCGTTAGCACCGAATGGTGTTATGATCTATCTGATTCCATTTAGCATATTTAGAAATCGATATGCAAAAGAATTAAGAAAATATATTTATGAGGGAATGACAGGAATTACGGATTACAGTGGCATTGATGTATTTTCTGGGATTACCTGTTCTGTGGCGCTTCTGCAGTATGAAAAAGCAAAAAAGAGTGAGTATTTTTGGTATAAAAATGTTAACGAGGAGAGACTTGTTAAGTATTCAAAGGATATTTTGCCTAAGGATGGAGAAAAGTGGATTTTTTCCGATATCTGTATGAGAAGGAATCGATTTGGTGATTATTTTGATGTACATAATGGAATTGCTACATTATATAATCGGGCTTTTCTGGTTCAAGAAGAGGAACAACTGGAAGTAGAACCAGAAAGTTGCCTTCCAGCGGTGAGTACAAAAAGTTGTAAAAAGGAAGAAGTAGATACGTGGATTATTTTTCCATACAAAAGAGAGAATAACGAGATTACCAGATATATGGAGTTGGAATTAAAAGAAAGATATCCGAAAACGTATGCACATCTTTTGAAATACAAAGATGCTTTGAAGCAACGAAAAAAGGATAGCAGAGCAAGATGGTTTGAATATGGTAGAAGTCAGGCGTTAAATTCTTTGTGGGAGGAAAAATTAGTACTTCCAATGGTAATTACAGAAAGTGCCAAGACATATTATGCCGAGCAAGATGCAGTTCCCTATGCAGGGTATTTTGTGACCAAAAAACCTGAAGTATCCTATTCTCTTGAATTTGCTGCCGAATTACTGGAAAGTTCGGAATTTTATCAATATGTAAAAGCAGTCGGGACACCAACGACTAGAACATCGTATCGCATTTCTGTGAATGACATAAAAAACTATAGATTTGATTGAGAGGTGGTTGTATGGTAAGAAATCTTCAATTTAAAACGAATTCCAGGCATATAGGGCAGTTGGGTAGGGAACTGGTAACAGATTTTGTCACAGCGCTTGTAGAGTTGGTAAAGAATGCGTATGATGCAGATGCAGGAAGTGTAAGAATTAAAATTGAAGAGGCAAATACACCACAAAGCCGGATTATCATTACAGATACTGGTTCTGGAATGTCGCAGAAGGAATTTGAAGAACGGTGGATGGTGATTGGTACAAGTAATAAGGTCAGTAGTCCATATACGCCAAAAGGAAGAAAAAAAGCTGGAAAAAAGGGAATTGGCCGTTTTTCAGTAGAACGTTTGGCAGAGAAAATTACGCTGTATTCGTATACAAAGGATGAAAGTTTTAAAGTATCAGTTAATTGGAACCAGTATGAGGAGATTTCAGTAACGGGACTGCAGCAGCGAATTGAGATTTTAAGAAAAAAGAAAGACATCGCGGCAGCAAAATATATTGCCAATCAAATTGAATACTATATGTCATTGAAGTTAAAAGGAGAGGATCAAAAAAAACAGGAAACTGTAAGACAGAAAGTTGGAACAGTTGGAGATAATTATGAAATAGCTTTTCAAAGTGATTTTTTAGATAAACTAGAGTGTGATATATTACCGATATTAAAAGAGAAGGAAACGTTAGAATTACGTTTGGAAGACATTGATAATCCGTTAGAAGATATTTCGGATCGGTTTCAGGAGGAGACCTTTCGGGAATTGGCATTATTAAAAAGTAAGGAAGAGAAATCAGAAGAGAAAGAAAGTGAGCCGATTACCGGATTAGTGATGGTTCTAGATTCTTTGCGTGATAACTGGCGGCAAAAAGATATAGATAAACTGCAGAAAGAATTACGCCTTTTAGTAGCACCAGAGTTTATTGAAAAAGATCCATTTCATATTGAATTGATTGCAGATCAATTTCAGATTCCAGAAGAATTGTCGGTTAATTCTATTCTGGATTTGAGCTTTGCAAAAGTGGAAGCAAAAGTTTTTGATCATGGATTGCGAACTGAGATTTTGTATAAAGATATAGAAGGAAAACGGGAAAAAATCGAAAACGGGTATGCAGAACCTTTACTCTGCGGCGATTTAACTTTTGAATTATATTTTTATTTGAGAGATTCGGTTCACATGACCAATGAAACTTACAATCAGAGATATGCGATTCAGGTATTAAATTTATATAGTGGTGTAAAAATATATCGTGACAACTTTCGTGTTAAACCATATGGTGATCCTGGAAATGACTGGTTGGGATTGGATAAGTCTAAAATTAGTGATACACACAGCTATCGGGTAGGAAATAACCAGACGATTGGTGTCATTCGTATTTCGGATGAAAAGAATCCACTTCTGTGTGATGCTACGAACCGAGAGGGTATTATTGAAAATGAAGCATATGAGCAGCTGAAGAGTTTTGTGATGCAGGCAATTCTGCTAATTTCTGAGATTAGAAGTAAAGAGGCTCAGAAAGCAGAATCAGAATTGAAAAGGGCAAAAGAGGCTCAAAAGAAGCAGCAGGAAAAAGAAAAACAGCATCAAAAAAATCAGGATATTCAATATCAAACCCTGGTGAAGTTATTAGGTAAAAATAAAAATGGAAGTACCGCTAAAAAGATATTGGATTATTATCTGACCACAGAAAAACGTTATCAGGAAGAAAAAGAAAAAACTTATAAACGAACAGAATCCGCTTATCAGAAAGTGGTGGATCATCAGGAAACAGAACTTTCCATGTACAAGAATCTTGCGACTCTTGGAATTTTGGCAAGTAATTTTGCTCACGAGACTCAGGATATTATCTCCAGAATACAAGGATCCATGGCTTTTTATCAGGAGTTAGCGCCACTGGTGGAGAATGCATATTTTAAAACTATCACAGAAAACATGGTATCAGATTTTAAGAGAATTTCTGGGTATAGTTCTATGATTCTTGAATTTTTAACGAAGAAAAATAGAAGTCCGGTGGTGAATCTAAATCTAGGCGAAGTGTTGAGTGGAGTGTGTCATCTTTATGTAGATATGTTAGATGCATTTGGAATCAGCATTGAATGGAATTCCACGAGCAATATGGTTATGACCATGCGACAGATAGATCTGGAATCCATTATTATCAATATGATTACCAATGCTTTTGAACAGGTTAAAGGAAGGGCTAGAAGGAAAATTCGAATTCGATTTGTACAGAGAGATATGGATATTGAGATGATCTTTGAGGATAGTGGATCCGGAGTTCCAATGGAGAACAGGAAGAGAATTTTCGATGCTTTTTTTACAACAAAGGAAGAGGATGGAATTGGACTGGGATTGAATATCGTAAGAGATATTGTGGCATCCTATCATGGTGTGACCTATGTGACAGACTCAGAAGAATTAGGTGGAGCGAAATTTATTGCTCATTTTGAAAAGAAGGAGGACTCTTGATGCAGCAACTAGTGGGTTTGTACATTGAAGACGAGGAAAAAAATATTATACTTATGCAGGGCAGATTTGCCTTAAAGGGAATTCGAATTATTGGCTTAGGTAAATTTCCGCAAGATTTAAAGAATATATACGATTATGTGATTGATAATCAGGTGGATTTTTTGATTGTCGATCATGAATTAGAAAAGGCATATGTTACTTACAAGGGAATTGATATGTTAAAAGAGATTAGAAAACATGATAGTAATATCTATGCAGTATTATTAACGAATCTTTCAACGGATACTTATCGAGATGAATTAGGGGAATATGATTTCCAGCTGACGAAAAGTGAATTAACCAGTCCAAAGAAATTTGATGAATTGACTGCAAAAATAAAGAGAGCTTGCATGTTAAGAAAAGACCAGGATATGTTGGCTTCCATGGATATGCAGAGACAACAATTAGAAGGATTATTGAAGCAATTAAAAGATGTTGTAAAGAAGGAGCCTTAATGCATGATTCACAGCAGGAAGAGACATTGGGTGAAGTACCGGTCGGAAAAATGCAAGTTATATTTGAGAAATGATTTCCATTTTAAATGTGCATACTGCGAAGTTCGTGAACAGGATAATCCTACAATGCAGGAAACTGCATTTGAAAAAGATCATTTTGTATCAAAATTTACCGATGTGCCATGGGATGTAGATGATTATAGTAATATGGTTTATGCCTGTCAGAAGTGTAATGGGACAAAATCTGATCAAAATGTGACACTGCTATTGGATCCATGTAAGGATGACATATATGAGGGTGAACATCCACATGTTCAAAAAATGGGAGAAGAGCAGAATTATCGTGTAATCGGCTTAACCGATAAAGGAAAGCAGTTTATTGAAAGTTTACAGCTGAATAGTGGATACTATCGCCAGATGCGAAGAAAACAGTTTGAAAAGCGATATGTCAGAGAACAGATATCAAAGTTTTTGGATGTATTAGCTCCTACAGATAGCCGAGAGAAGAGTGCGGTAGAAAACTATGTAGATATGTTGGTGGAATGTGATGAAACGGATGACCAGTTCAGATGTGGAATCTCAAAGGCCGGAGAGCAATTATATCAGATATTGCTAGATTTGAAAGAGAAGCAGATTCCATATCGATTATTGTTGGAGCATGATGATTTAGATGTAGAAATACAGTTTCAGGGGCGTACATATTGGTGTGAAGTCAAATGCAGTGATTATGAAGGAGAAGATGGACGTGGCCCTAGGTTGAAAGAAGAAAAGAGAAAGGCCTGGGAGGCGTATGCACAACCGTGTGGGGTTTTGTACTATTATCAGAAGGTGGGGCAGTTGGAATTGCATGTTCTGACGGGGGCACAGTATGGAAAATATGTATTGTGAGAAAAAACGATCAGAAAAGAGTGAACGCTTCACATGTAGAAAGTGTACATGTGAAGCGTTTTATGAAAAAAGCAGGATTTTTATTTCAGAATTAGAGATCTGAGAATAAATCACAATTGTAGTATCTGGCAGCTAACATTGCTTTAAAACTTTCCCTTACAGATGCGACATCCTCTTTATAAGTCATCCCATACCAAGTATCATCGGTAGGCAATACCTTTACAGAAATTTCTCCCTTAGATAATAATTTTCCAATAAAGGTTGGAATCAGATATTCAGCTTTTAATGGATTAGATGGAACTTCTTTCTCAAAGAATTCTGCAAAACCAGCTTCTAAAATAGTTAAAAAGTCAGGTGTGAGTCCCCACATATTCATGGACACAAGGGAATCTTTATCCAGTGGATTGCCGTCAGCAATCGCGCCGTTTGCGGTTTTGATGATATTTTTGGTTTCAATCACTTCAGTCAGGTTGTTGTGAGTATCCATTTTACAGATACCACGGGTTACGCTGCCGTTGTCAGATAGCGTGTTTTTTAATACGAAACCAGCCATACATGCCTGTCCACCATTGATCAAGTATTCGTGGACAGAGCGAAATCCATCTTTTCCATAATAATCATCTGCGTTGATGACAATAAATGGATCCTTTAACAGATCCTTAGCGGCCAAAACAGCCTGACCGGTGCCCCATGGTTTCGTTCGGCCTTCCGGTAAAGTCCCTGGAATATCAAGAAGGTTCTGGAAAGCATAGTCCACCGTGACATGATGTTTTTTACAAATACCAGCAATTCGATCACCGATTACTTCCTTAAATTCACTTTCAATATCTTTGCGGATAATGAATACAATATGGTTAAAACCGGCTTCAATAGCATCATGAATGGAGTAATCCATAATGATGTGCTTGGCGTCATCAATAGATTCTAATTGTTTGATTCCACCGCCGAAACGGGAACCGATTCCAGCAGCCATGATAAGTAGTGTTGTTTGCATAATTTTCCTCATTTCTTAAAATTAATTCAGTTCTTTTTCACAACGATCCAAAACAGTAGCAACGGTTTGATCCATATCATAATATTTGTATTCGCCCAAGCGACCGCCAAAAATAACGTTTGGTTCCGTGGAAGCTAATTCTTTATATTTAGCATATAAACTACTGTTTTTTTCGTCGTTGACTGGATAATATGGTTCATCACCAGGTTTCCATTCGGAAGAATATTCTCGGCTGATGATCGTTTTTGGTAAATCATTGCCATCAACATCTTTACCAAACTCAAACCATTTATGTTCAATAATACGTGTCCATGGTGTTTCGCGGTCTGTGTAATTGACAGCTGCATTGCCCTGGAAATTTGGAATATCAAGCAATTTTGTTTGCAAGGGAGTCGAATTCATATTTATTTTCTAAGTAGTCTGTATTTAAACGAACTTCAATGCCATTCAACAGATTAGAGATTAATTTGGTGTAACCGCCGACAGGAATACCCTGATATAGTGCGTTAAAATAATTGTTATCAAAGGTGAGACGTACAGGTAAGCGTTTAATAATAAAGGAAGGAAGCTCTTTACAATCACGTCCACACTGTTTTTCTGTATATCCTTTGATTAATTTTTCATTGATATCACGTCCAACGAGGGAAATAGCTTGTTCTTCCAGGTTTTGCGGTTCACCAGAGATTTCTTTGCGCTGCTCTTCAATTTTAGCGAGAGCCTCTTCAGGCGTTACAACTCCCCACATTTATGAGCTTCATGAGCGAAAATCGCACCATATAAGCCAGAGCCAACTACTAAATAATCATATTTCATGTTATCCTCCTTATGGAACAATTCTTTTTATAATAGGCATTTTTTGCATAAGCCAAATAACGATTGCGCTTAAAAGAAATACCATTCCTGCACCGAAAGTTCTCCACTGCAGACTTGAGGTATTAAGTTTTAGCAATGATGATAAAAAGGACATTACATAGTAATGAATTAAATAAATGCCAAATGTTCTTTTAGCCAACCAATTAATGAAACGCAGTATGTAGGTATTTTGTGGAACGTGGTATTTGATCAGAATAAAAATACCACAGGCCTGTAGAACAGCTGGTGCATTTAAATAACCTTTAAAGGTCTGATCAATCATACCTGGATCAGAAAATAATAAAGTTCCACCAAAGTGCAATCCCCATCCAATCATTCCCAGAATATAAATGATCATGCGCTCTTTTTTAGAAAAATCTCTGTTAGCTAAAAGATATCCAATGATGGGATATATGGTATATCCTGCAACAATACTTGGTATTAGTTCTCTATTATAGCTAATAGAAAAAAGAGAGAATATAAGTGGTAGGAATGCTACAAAAATAAAACCAATTACAGATATATACAAAAAGGTTCTTTTTTTATTTGTAATTTGTGCAAGGATTGGTATGGTCATATATATGGAAAATAATGGATAAAAAAACCAATAAATACTTAGATAACGGTTGTTTATAATATTATCTAAAATTTGAAAAATATTACAGCCAGAACTCCCCCCCGGATAATGCCATAATATCCGAAGGCGATTAAACTCCATATTCCAAATGGTATTACGGCTTTTTTCATTCGTTTTTTGAAATATTCGCCTGTAGAATATTTTGACGGATAATCTAAAAGTGTAATTCCAGATATCATAAAAAAGATTGGAACAGCAAAATAACATACTGTCTCAATAAAATTGGAGGTTATCCATAACGTTCCCTTTGGACGATTCCAGAAGACCCCGTTGCAATGTAACATAACAACACACCAACAGGATAGAACATTTAGTGTTGAGAGATATGGTATTTTAGTATTAGATATTGTTTGATTTTGCATTTTATCATTTCCTTATATTAAACTTTTTAAGTAATTGCTGTTCAATTTCCCATACCAGAGGTTCTTTGCAAATGGATAAGATAATTGCATATATTCCAAAGAATAAAAATGCGGATAGCAGCAATGAACAAAAATTGCCAAGTGCTAATCTTTTAATCCCTATTACAATGATGGTAGAAACTAACATGGCACCTAAAATGGTTGTATAACGAATTTGTCTGTAAGTATTTATGATATCCTTTTGAAGGAAAATAAATTGGACAAGAAAAACTATGAATTCAGCAGCCAAGGTTCCAATTGCAGCTCCGGAAGATGCCATCGATGGAATTAAAAGGAAATTCAAAAGCAGATCAATGATCGCACCGGCAATTTCTGAATATAATACCACCTTCTCTTGTCCTAAAGGTACTAATATCTGGATTCCCATAATATTAGTTAATGGAAAGTTCTATATGATCATCCCGTACTTTTGCACATGCGCGAATGCCATATGTTGGAATGCCAAGCTGCGCAAATAAAGCAAAATAGGCAATCACTGATGTTGCAAATGATACCTTTCCCGTTCCTTCTGGGAGAAGGATACGTGATACGTAGGGAAAGGTAATTAATGGAAATATGAAGGATGACATCGTAAGGATGGCATTCATTATAAAATTTAGTTTTAGTTAATTATATCCAAAAACTCCAGAAATACAATAGTTTTTGATCTTTAAGTCAGATACTTTTTGAATTTTGATATTTTTAGACATGAAAAGCCCCTAAATGATATTTGCGAATTCTGTTTCCCCGTGCTATCCTATATCCATAAAGTACACGGGAGGACTTGCCATGGGACGGCTTTTTATTATTGGGAATGGATTTGACTGTGCGCATGGGAATCATACGGCGTACCGCTATTTTCGTGACTGGATGCTGGAGCAGCTGCGAGAAATTGGTGTTTCGGAGGAACAGATGGAGGAACTTCCGGAGATTCCATTTGCCGGTATGGGAAATCATGAACTGGAATATGATCGTCAGGAACTGATGAAGTTCCTGATGTGGCTGCTTCAATATGGGAGCGATATGGATGAGGAATGGAACCAGTTCGAGTCGGCATTAGCAACGTTAAAACTGCAGGGGATTTTTGATGAAAATACCTGGCTGGTGCGGGAAAATACGGCAGAGTCAGATGGATATGAAGACGATCTACATAGCGATCCATTTAAACGCGCCCAGGATTATGAAATGTATGCAGCGGCGATCAAAGAAGCGCTGCAGATGATTCCAGAGCTGTTTGCTCAGTGGATTCGGACAGTGAAATTGTCTAAAAAGAAGATTTCCTTTGGCTGGGATATTATTTGCGAAAATTCACCGGCTCATCATCGGCCAGATGATCTGTTTCTGGTATTTAATTATACAGAGACCCTGGAATCTCTATACCATGTGCCAGAGAACCAGATCTGCCACATCCATGGAAGACGAAATTGTGGTGAAAGGCTGATCATCGGACATGGGGAAGAAAAACTTCAGGAATTTGAAAATGAAGATCCTTTGGCGGTGGATCTATTGGAACAGGCGATACGGGGATTGAAGAAGGATACGGAACATGTGATTGCAGCTCATGAGGATTTCTGGAATAAGATCAGTCAGACTGAAATTACGGATATTTACAGTTTCGGATTCTCTTACGGGGATGTGGATCTTCCTTATATTCAGAGAGTGATTCAGTGTCTGAAAAGTGATGGTCAAAATGTTACCTGGCATTGGAATCAGTATGATCATGGGGAGAAAAATGAGCAATATACGAGAAAAATTTTAGAAGTTGGATTTGGTGGTAATTTTACAGAGTACGATAATTCTAAGATGCTGTTATCGACCGATGAGATTGTTCCAATTGTTCTTGATTCGTTTGATCGCAATGAGGAATACACATTTTATTATGATGAAACGAACTATTTTGGAAAGTTTTGGATGAAGCAGAATAAGAGGGGAACGTATGAATTCAACTGTGATATTGATAAAGACTTTGTATTGGCAGGGCTTGTGGTAAAACCAGAG
>PVMN01002736.1_pt1 | contig 16914 bp, 16 predicted proteins | sample 1853401 | NCBI WGS metagenome assembly PVMN01 (sample SAMN08533510, study PRJNA380276) | Human gut metagenome, whole genome shotgun sequencing project.
GAGAGATGGAGGCAGAAAATGAGTATTCCCCAGGATTATGTTTCTGTAGACCTGGAAACTACGGGCTTAAACCCGAAAATCGACAAGATCATCGAGATCGGCATGGTGATCGTGCGAAATGGCCAGGTGGAGCAGGAGTATTCCACTTTAGTCAATCCTTACCAGCAGCTTCGGCCAGAGACGGTGGAACTGACCGGAATCCGGGATGAGATGCTGACGGACGCGCCTGGAATCAGCCGGGTGATCGGAAAATGCCTGGAACTGTGCGGGGATCTGCCGTTGTTAGGGCATAAGATCCTATTTGATTACAGTTTTTTAAAGAAAGCGGCAGTCAATGAAGGGATGGAGTTTGAAAAACAGGGAATTGATACATTAAAATTATGCCGGAAGTTCATGCCGGCGGTGGAAAAGAAGAATCTTTCCAGTGCCTGTGCCTATTATGGTGTGGATTTAACAGGGGCTCACCGGGCTTCTCATGACGCGTTGGCCACGCATAAACTTTATCAGAGGCTGACGGCAGCTTATGGGGAGGCAGCAGAAGAAGATTTTCTTCCTAAACCGTTGATTTATAAGATCAAACGGGAACAACCAGCTACAAAAAGGCAAAAAGAAGTCTTGCGTGAACTATTAAAATATCATAAAATAGGTGTAACTGTGCAGATTGACCATCTGAGCAGGAATGAAATTTCCAGACTGACAGATAAGATTATTTTACAGTATGGAAGAATGTCAAAGAGGTGAAGGAATCATGATGAATTTTAATAATAAAAGAACCAGAAAGATCGTATCTTCTGTGATCATTATTCTTCTGGTATTGGCGATGGTAGCGCCGATGGTGCTGGGAGCACTGTCTATGTAGAGAATGATGCCGCTGTCTGGCGGCAGTGATAGGAATAGAGAGGACTTCTTATGAAGAGTAACATGTGGCTGACAGGAGCCTGTATGATCGCCCTTGTCGGTGCTCCGGCATTGCAGGCGGATGCGGCAGTCATACCGGAAGGTATTTACGCGGGAGAAAGAAGCCTTGGCGGAATGGAAGAGGATGACGCTTTAACGGCAGTGGAAGAGTATGTGACCGGATTAGCCGGTCAGCAGATCACCATGGATGTGAATGGCGTGGCTGCAGTGACCACGGCCCAGGAGCTGGGCTTTTCCTGGTCAAACAGGGATCAGGTGAAGGCAGATCTGGAAGAATACACCTCTGGCAATGTGATCCGTCGTTATTTTAAAAAGAAAGATTTGGAGAAAACTCCGCAGAAAGTCGATATCCGCATTAAATTAGATGGCAGCCGGGTGGCAGAGTTTGTCCAGAACCAGTGTGAACCGCTGGTACAGGAAGCTGTGGACGCTACGATCCACCGGGAGAATGGAACGTTTGTCATTACCCCGTCCCAGACGGGGCTGACCGTAGACCAGAACGCCACCATTAAAACGTTAAATGAAGCTCTGGCCCAGGGGCTGGAAGAACCGGTAATGATCGATGCGGCAGTGACGGTATCAGAACCGAAGGTCACGGAAGAGATGCTGGGGACCATCCAGGATGTGCTTGGAACCTGTTCCACCAGCTTTTCCAGCAGCGGTGCGGCCCGCAGTAAGAATCTGAAGGTAGGCAGCGGCAAGATCAATGGAACGGTATTGCTTCCGGGAGAGACACTCTCTGGTTATGGGGCGATGGCTCCATTTACACTGGAAAATGGCTATGCTTCAGCAGGGGCCTATGAAAATGGACGGGTGGTGGACAGCGTTGGCGGCGGTGTCTGCCAGATTGCGACCACATTGTATGATGCGTCCCTGTATGCAGAGCTGGAGATCACCCAGAGGCAGAACCATTCCATGAGCGTTAGTTATGTAAAGCCGTCCATGGATGCGGCGATCGCAGGAACCTATAAAGATATTAAGGTAACCAATCCTTATGATACCCCTATTTATATTGAAGCGGGGACTTCTGGTAAGACGCTGACCTTTACCATTTACGGAAAAGAGACCCGTCCAGCCAATCGGACGATCCAATATGTGTCGGAAACCCTTAGTGTGACGGATCCGGGTGAGACGGTGGTGCAGGATGCATCACTGGCTCCAGGAGCGCGCGTGCGGGTTCAGGCTGGTCACAAGGGCATCCGTTCCAGACTGTGGAAATGTGTCTACATTGATGGTGTAGAGCAGGAGAAGACTCTGCTTTATACGGATACTTATAACGCGTCCAAGGCTATTTACCATGTGGGACCGGCGGCTCCAGCACCGGCACCGGCGGAAACCACGACACCGGAGACTACTCAGGTGGAGCCGACTCCAGACCAGGGACCGAAGGGACCGGGAGAAATAGGCCCGGACAGTCAGAATCCGGCTGCTGGTTGATCAAATTTGATGGAAAATGACCGAAAAAGCAGGAAAATGATAGAAAACCGTAATTGTGACAATGCGGGAACAATTACAGAAAGTCAGAAGATATGAGACGGATTGAGAGAGAAAGCCGCGGCGAGATGCGGCCGGGACAGGATCTGGTGGTGGCAGGCTATGCCGGCCTTGCAGGAACCAGAAAGATCATAGAGAAAAAAGAAGAAGAGCTTCGTACCAGATATGCGAAATCGTATTTGGAGGATGCAAAACGTGTTCCAGAAAAGGAATTAGATCCAGAGGATCCGGTGTGGAAAAGCCTTGGCGCTACCGAATGGGAGGCAGCAGGAGAAGGCGGCATTCATCAGGCTCTCTGGAACCTGTCCGGCGCTTACCAGAAAGGCTTTGAGATCGATCTCCACCAGATCCCAGTGCGTCAGGAGACCATCGAGGTCTGTGAATTTTATGATCTGAGCCCTTACGATCTGTTATGCGGAAACTGTATGGTTTTCGTGGCGGACAACGGGGCGCATCTGGTAAAAGAACTGGAAAAACTGGATATTCCCGCCAGAACCATTGGTGTGGTGCAAAAGGGAATTAAGAGAGAAATCTGTTATGGTCAGGTGCGTGGCTTCATGGACCGGCCTAAAAAGGATGAGATATATGAGATCATTGATGAGGAGGCAGTTTTATGAGAGAAAAAATTTTAGCGATTATGGAAAAGAACAGCAGAATTGATATCAAAGATCTGGCGGTCCTGTTAGGTGAAAGTGAGGTCGCGGTCGCCAATGAGATCGCAGATATGGAGAAAGAACACATTATCTGCGGTTATCACACTTTGATCAACTGGGATAATACCAGTGAAGAGAAAGTAGCTGCCCTGATCGAAGTGAAGGTGACTCCACAGAGAGGCATGGGATTTGACAAGATCGCAGAGCGTATTTACCAGTATAATGAGGTCAATGCGGTGTATCTGATGTCCGGCGCTTTTGATTTTGCTGTATTTATTGAAGGAAAGACCATGAAAGAGGTAGCATTATTCGTTTCCAGCAAGTTATCTACCCTGGATTCTGTTTTAAGCACTTCTACCCATTTTGTACTGAAAAAATATAAGGACCACGGAACCGTTCTGGTAGAGGAGGTCCAGGATGAAAGGATGCTGGTGACACCATGAGAAACCCATTATCAGAAACTATCGTACAGATCGAACCGTCCGGCATCCGCAAGTTCTTCGATATTGTAAGCGAAATGAAGGACGCGATTTCCTTAGGTGTAGGCGAGCCGGATTTTGATACTCCGTGGCATATCCGCGAGGAGGGTATCTATTCCCTGGAAAAAGGACGTACCTTCTATACCTCCAATGCCGGATTAAAGGAATTAAAGCAGGAGATCTGCCGTTATTTATACCGCCGTTTTGATGTGTCCTACAACCCGGATTCCGAGGTGATGGTGACGGTCGGCGGCAGTGAAGCGATTGATATCGCTCTTCGTGCGATGTGCGATCCGGGAGACGAGGTGCTGATCCCGCAGCCAAGCTATGTGTCTTACGTGCCATGTACCATGCTGGCAGGTGGAAAGCCAGTTGTCATTGAACTGGAGGAGAAAGATAACTTTAAGTTAACTCCTGAGAAATTATTAGAGAAGATTACCGATAAGACCAAGATCCTGGTGATGCCGTTCCCGAACAACCCGACGGGTGCGATCATGACGAAGGAAGATCTGGCTCCGATCGTGGATATTATTATTGAGAAAGATTTATTTGTCATCAGTGATGAGATCTATTCCGAGCTGACTTATGGAACCGATCATGTGACGATCGCCGCATTTCCTGGTATGAAGGACCGGACGATCCTGATCAATGGATTTTCCAAGTCCTATGCCATGACCGGCTGGCGTTTAGGCTATGCCGCAGCACCACACCGGATTTTAGAGCAGATGTTGAAGATCCATCAGTTTGCCATTATGTGTGCGCCGACCACCAGCCAGTATGCGGCAGTTTCCGCTCTTCGTGATGGTGACAATGACGTACAGATGATGAGAGAAGCCTATGACCAGAGACGCCGTTTCGTTCTTCATGCTTTTAAAGAGATGGGCTTAGACTGCTTCGAGCCGGAAGGCGCATTCTACGCATTCCCGAGCATCAAGCGGTTCGGCATGACTTCGGATGAATTTGCCACCCGTTTCTTAAGAGAAGAAAAGGTCGCAGTCGTTCCGGGAACTGCTTTTGGAGCCAGCGGAGAGGGATTTTTACGTGTTTCCTACGCCTACTCCTTAAAGAACTTAAAAGAGGCCCTTGGCCGGATGGCAAATTTTGTAAAACGTCTGGATGAGGAGAGAAAATAAGCATGAATATCGTCTTATTAGAGCCGGAAATGCCGGCAAACACTGGAAATATCGGAAGAACCTGTGTGGCTACCAATTCCAGGCTTCACCTGATCGAACCTCTGGGCTTTAAGCTGAATGAGAAAATGTTAAAGCGTGCGGGCTTAGACTACTGGGATAAGCTGGATGTAACTGTTTACAGTGATTACCAGGATTTCTTAGACAAGAATCCAGGTGCCAAGATTTATATGGCAACTACAAAGGCCCATAAGGTTTACACAGAACCGGAGTATGAGCCGGACTGCTACATCATGTTCGGCAAAGAAAGCGCCGGAATCCCAGAAGAGATCCTGCTGGATAACCAGGAGAACTGCGTCCGGATCCCTATGTGGGGAGATATCCGGTCTTTGAATCTGTCAAATTCCGTTTCGATCGTGCTGTATGAGGCGCTGAGACAGAATGGGTTTGAGAAGATGCAGATGCAGGGGGAATTGCATCATTTGAAGTGGAAGTAAAGGAATATTTGAAAAATTGTGTTTAGAAATGTTTTATATGGGGCAGTTGCAGATTTAGGTATGCAGCTGCCCCGTTTTTCATATGTGAACTACTTTTAGCATACAAATTTAAAATATTGCATGTACATAGTTGGTTACCCCATCATAACCAGATGCGCCACCGCAATCTCATCGTCCTCCCGGAATCCCTGTGCCGACACCTGAATATTGTATACATACTGCTCATCCAGCTCCAGTTCCGCCGCAATCTCCTGAATGGTATCGCCCTTCTGAGCTCGTGCGAGAACTTCATGGACATCTTGGATTGTCTTCTGGAGCAGGTTCTGGTCAGTAGTGTCTCCGAAGGAACCGAACGTTCCATCAGAGCCATCATGTTCGGATGGCTCCTCAGTCATAAAATCCTCTAATTTTAATTCTTTGGCGGAGTCTTCCGCCTGAAAATAATCATCATTTAATTCCCAATCTTTGATTTCAGCCATAAATGTACCTCTTTTACAATTCAATATAGTTATATACCATCTGGTTTGCCGTCAGCATCTGTGCCTCTCTCTGGTGGCAGGTAAACAGAAGGACCTGTCCCTTGCAGGACGCCGCCAGCCATTTAAGCGCGGTCCGCAGCCGCTCGTCATCATAAAGCACAAAGCTGTCGTCGAAGATCAGCGGCATCTCCTGTTTGCCGTCCTGGATTAACTTAGCGGCGGCAAGGCGCAGGGCCAGATAGATCTGGTCCATGGTTCCGCTGCTGACCTGATCGATAGGAACCAGCTTGGTTGGCGTGTTCATGAATACATTTAAGTTCTCATCGATGCTCATGCTGGTGTAGATACCTCCGGTGATGCCTTTGATTAAATCGGAGGCCGTCTTGTTCAGGTGAAGCCCAAAGGAATCCCGGATGGAGGTGGAAAGCTCCGTCATGGTGTCCTGGGCCAGATCGATAGCCATGATCTCCTGGGAAATCCGTTCGTTTTCCGCCAGAGAATTCTTCAGCCCCTCAGCCTGTGTCTTATAGTTGGCCAGCAGTTCCAGCTTTTTCTCCAGTTCCCACTGGTTTTTCTGCTGCTTTTCAATGATCTCGTTGCAGTCGGTCTGTGTCTGCTGTAAAGCTGCGATCTCCCTGGTCAGGGATTGGACCGCTGCTTCGGAGGTTTCTGTGGCGGTGCAGAGCCGCTTGAAATCATTCATGCGGGCAGTGAAGGCATTCATGGCTTCTTCACTGATGGCAGAATCGCCCAGATGTCTGCGGAAGGTTTCCTGAAGAGCCTGACTTCCCAGAGACAATTCCTTTTTCAGACGGCGGGTGCCAAAAGCGGTCAAGGCACCAATCAGTCCGAAGACCAGTCCAAGACCAGCGGAACCAATGGGCAGAAGCACAGGTGGAACCCCAAGGGAAGCGCTGAGATCTGCCTCTGTCCCAGACAGCAGCAGATAGCCGGAAACACCCAGCCCCAGGATACATAAAATCAGCGGGAGTACGGTCATAACCTTACGGGATTTCTTCCCGGCGGCCCGCTCCAGCTCCAGATATTCATTGTAGAGATCCTGGGTCTGGGCGCTATAATCATCGATGGACTGCTGGTTGCTGAACTGGTTCTGATCCAGAACCTGACGGCCTTTCACAGCCTTTTCCAGAAGAAGTTCTTTTTCAGACTGCTTCTGCTGGGAGAGAGTCCTGGCATCGGTCCGTTGCTTCTGATAAGCCGGAAGCTGATTCTCATACTCCGGAGACGCGATCTCCCGCTCCAACGCTTTTATTTCTCCAAGTAAAGTGGTGTAAGACTTGGCTGCCTGTGGAGTCAGCTGCGCCTCCAGTGCCTTTTTCTGCTTTTTCAGATATTCCGTGGCTTTTGTGATATTTAATGCCATATTGCCGGAGGTGTTCATGTTGGCGATATAATTTTTCAGCTCGGTGACCATGCTGCTGTCCGTGGCACTCTTTAACTGCCCGATACTGATGGTGTTGTTGTAGGCTGTTTCACTGAGACCGCACAGCAGCTGATCCATAAATGCCCGTGTGGGTTCAATTTCTTTTCCGGCGGTTTCATCAATGATTGTCAGAGATTTCCTGTTTTTCTGGAAACTTCGTTCGATTCGGTAAATATCTCCTTTCTGTTCTAAGCGGAGAGAACCCTCGTAGGTTCCTCCATTTTCCCAGGGTTCATATTTGCTGTAAAGGTCATTTTTCGATGCTCTGCCACGTTGAGGCTGGATACCGAAGAGCATCCCCCGGATGAAGGTGTGCATGGTAGATTTACCGGCTTCGTTTTTTCCATAGATCACATTGATCCCGTCTGTGAAGGAGATGGTGCGGTCATGAAATTTGCCGAAGCCTTTTAAATGAAGTTCAAGAAATTTCATCAGCTAACTCCTTTCGTCAGTGGTCTGCAGCAGGGCATGGATGCCGTAATACAGCGCTTTTTTCTCAACAGGGCTCATATCCGGTTTCTGCAGCGCACGGATATAGAAACCGATCATGTCACTTGGATGCTCCGCAAACAGGGCGCTGAAATCGTACTGCGGCTCCGATTCATCTAAGATCTCTACGATCCGGAACTTGGAAGTAAGGTTTTCCAGATCAAATTCGGTCTCAGGGTCATGCATGCCGCGGATGCGGAAACGGTAGATATTCTGACGTCCGCGTTTTTCAATCTCCTGGCTGATCTTGTCTTCCAGCTCCACATTGGTCGTGCTGGCGGTGATGTTGACCGCCAGTGGGATATACTGGGATCTGCAGAGGGGGAGGTATTTTAACACCTCCACTTTCTGGGAGACCGGATTGATCTCGCCGTAATAAGCGCCATGGATGCCGGTCTCGGTCTTGTCCAGAGGTTCCGGGGAACCGGCGAAGGCTGCTTTGTTCTCCACCAGGATTCCCGGTTTATGGATATGCCCCAGGGCAATATAGGAAAATCCAGAGACCGCCAGGGCATTTTTGTCAAAGGGCAGGTGGGTGGCGTCACCGCCGTGGGCTAACAGCACGTGGATATGCCCGTCAAATGGCACTTCCACATGGTCGATGCGGTTCTCCCGGATCTCAGCGGTATGATAGCTGAAACCGTGGACGTCGGTGTTGCAGTCGCTGAAATAGACATGATCCATTTCCTCATTCATGAGGAAGGTCACGTTCGGACACCAGGAAAAACTTAAAACAGCGGAATTGCTGCGGATCCGGTCGTGGTTCCCGGCGATCATGACCACATGGACAGCAGGAATGGTACTGAATAAGTAATTGATCTCTTTCAGATCCCGCTGCAGCGGCTGACGATGGAACAGATCTCCGGAGATGAAGAGAAAGTCTACCTCTAAGTCTCTGGCCCTGGTGATCACTTGAGTAAACGTGTCCTTGATGGCCTGGGCGCGTTCCCGGCTCCAGGGCTTATCGCTGTCCGGTTCCATGCCCCAGTGGACATCGGCGGTATGGATGAATTTCATGGAGATACCTCCTAAAATAAAATGAAAATCTCCAGCGTTTTCGCATAAAGGGAAAAAGATGTTGGAGAAGGCTTGTTGTATAAAAAATCCGCCATACCGGTAATGAGCCGATACGGCGGTGGAATGCTTACAGCTCGCAGTTATTTACCGTTCTTGGGAATGGAATCACGTCACGGATGTTGCCCATACCAGTCAGGTACATCACGCAGCGCTCAAAGCCCAGACCGAAACCGGAGTGACGGGTGGAGCCGTATTTGCGCAGATCCAGGTAGAACTGGTAATCCTCTTCCTTCAGTCCCAGCTCGTTCATGCGGGCCAGTAACTTCTCATAGTTGTCCTCACGCTGGCTTCCGCCGATGATCTCGCCAATGCCAGGAACCAGACAGTCCATAGCGGCAACGGTCTTGCCATCCTCGTTCAGTTTCATATAGAAAGCCTTGATCTCCTTTGGATAATCGGTCACGAATACCGGTTTCTTGAAGATCTGCTCGGTCAGATAACGCTCATGCTCAGTCTGAAGATCGCAGCCCCAGAATACCTTGTAGTCAAACTGGTCATTGTGCTCTTCCAGAAGCTTGACTGCTTCCGTGTAGGTAACATGGCCAAATTCGGAGTTCAGGACAGAGTGGAGGCGGTCTAATAAGCCCTTATCGATAAACTGGTTAAAGAAGTTCATCTCCTCTGGAGCGTGGTCTAATACATACTGGATCACATATTTTAACATGCCTTCAGCTAAAGCCATGTTGTCATCCAGATCTGCAAATGCCATCTCCGGCTCGATCATCCAGAACTCAGCTGCGTGACGGGTGGTATTGGAGTTTTCAGCACGGAAAGTAGGTCCGAAGGTGTAAATGTTGCGGAATGCCATCGCATAAGTCTCTCCGTTTAACTGGCCGCTTACGGTTAAGCTGGTTGGTTTGCCGAAGAAGTCCTGTGTATAATCAACAGCGCCGTCTTTGGTCTTCGGAACATCGTTTAAATCCATGGTAGTTACCTGGAACATCTCGCCTGCGCCTTCACAGTCACTGGAGGTGATCAGTGGAGTGTGGACGTAAACAAAGTCTTTCTCCTGGAAATACTGATGAATGGCATATGCGATCAGGGAACGGACACGGAATACTGCCTGGAAGGTGTTGGTTCTTGGACGCAGATGGGAAATGGTACGCAGGTACTCTAAGCTGTGGCGTTTCTTCTGCAGAGGATAGTCCGGTGCGGAAGGTCCTTCAATCGCAATGCTGACTGCCTGGATCTCAAATGGCTGTTTTGCTTCTGGAGTCGGGATCAGGGTACCCTTTACGATCACGGCTGCACCAACGTTACATTTGCAGATCTCGTCAAAGTTGTCCATGTTATCATGAAAAACAATCTGAAGGGTTTCAAAATAAGAACCGTCTGCCAGTACCAGGAAACCGAAAGCCTTGGAGTCACGGATACTTCTTACCCAGCCGCCAACCTCGATCTCTTTATTCAGATAGTTTTCACGGTTTTTGTATATGTCTCTTACAGTTACCAGATTCATGTTGAAATCTCCTTTAAATAATTTATTAGAACATAGAAAAAAGCCCATAATCTGTCCTAATTATACTTTATTTTCCAAACTGATTCAAGGGTTCTTCGCTTCATATTTTAACGGAAAAAGAGGAAATAAGGGAAAAGTGTAAAAAGTTGGTAAATCCTACGAAAACTGTCGGAAAATGTACAAAAAAATGTACAAAAAATTTTATTTTTTGTTCACTATTTCTAAGTTTTGTGATATACTATATTTGTAAGTGACGAGTCACCCTCTTACTGACCCGTCACCCTCAAATACTGAAAGGACAGCAAGAGGTGATAGCGTGATTAAGAAAGAAATGATTGCCATGCTCTTAGCAGGCGGACAAGGCAGCCGATTAGGTGTGTTAACTCAGAAAGTAGCCAAGCCTGCAGTCTCCTTTGGCGGAAAGTACCGGATCATTGATTTTCCGTTAAGTAACTGTATTAATTCTGGTGTCGATACGGTAGGTGTTTTGACTCAGTATCAGCCCCTTAGACTGAATACTCATATCGGAATTGGTATTCCGTGGGATCTGGACCGCAACGTAGGCGGTGTTACCATTCTCCCTCCTTATGAGAGAAGCAAGGGAAGCGACTGGTACACCGGAACAGCCAATGCCATTTATCAGAACCTGGAGTATATGGAGACTTACAACCCAGAATATGTTCTGATCTTATCTGGTGACCACATCTATAAGATGGATTATGAGGTTATGCTGGAGTATCATAAGGCGAATAATGCAGATGTCACGATTGCTGCCATGCCGGTGCCGATCGAAGAGGCAAGCCGATTTGGTATCCTGATCACAGATGATTCCAACAAGATCACAGAGTTCGAGGAGAAACCGGCAAATCCAAGAAGTAACTTAGCTTCCATGGGTATTTACATCTTCTCCTGGAAAGCGCTGAAGGAAGCCTTGATCAAATTAAAAGATGTTCCAGGCTGTGACTTTGGTAAGCATGTGATTCCATACTGCTTCGAGCAGAATGAGCGGATTTTTGCTTATGAGTATAACGGATACTGGAAAGATGTAGGAACCTTAAGCTCTTACTGGGAAGCAAACATGGAGCTGATCGATATTATTCCGGAGTTCAACCTGTATGAGGAATACTGGAAGATTTATACCAAGAGTGATATCACACCTCCTCAGTACATAGCTGCAGATGCCAAGGTAGAGCGGAGCATCATCGGAGAAGGAACCGAAGTTTACGGACAGGTGATCAATTCTGTTATCGGTGCAGGCGTTACCATTGCCAAGGACGCAGTGGTGAAGGATTCCATCGTTATGAAGGGAAGTGTCGTTGGTAAAGGAACTGTGGTCGAAAAAGCCATTGTGGCTGAGAATGTTACCATCGGTGAGAATGCTCATTTAGGTGTCGGCGAGTACGCACCAAGTAAATATGATCCGAAGGTATATCAGTCAGATCTGGTAACGATCGGTGAGAACAGTGTGATCCCGGATGGTGTGAAGATTGGTAAGAATACCGCTATCGCAGGTGAGACTGTTGCAGAGGATTATCAGGATGGATTGCTGGCAAGCGGAGACTACATTATAAAGGCAGGTGGCGTAAGATGAGAGCAATTGGTATCATTTTAGCAGGCGGCAACAGTAAGCGGATGCGGGAATTATCTAATAAGCGTGCTATTTCAGCGATGCCGATCGCAGGAAGCTACCGCAGCATCGATTTTGCACTGAGTAATATGTCCAATTCCCACGTACAGAACGTGGCGGTATTTACCCAGTACAATTCCCGTTCTTTGAATGAGCATTTAAGTTCCTCCAAGTGGTGGGATTTTGGTAGAAAACAGGGTGGACTTTATATTTTCACTCCAACTATTACAGCAGAGCATAATGACTGGTACCGGGGTACCGCAGATGCACTGTACCAGAACCTGACATTCTTAAAGAACAGCCACGAGCCATACGTGGTGATCGCTTCCGGTGATTGTGTGTACAAGCTGGATTATGCGAAGGTTCTGGAGTATCATATTGAGAAGAAAGCAGATATCACAGTGGTATGTAAGGATATGGGACCGGAAGAGGATATCACCAGATTTGGCGTGGTGAAGACGAATGCAGATGGCCGGATTACCGATTTCCAGGAGAAACCGATGGTGGCTGAGTCCAATACCATTTCCTGTGGTATTTATGTGGTAAGACGTCGTCAGCTGATCGAGCTGATCGAGCGTTGTGCACAGGAAGACCGTTATGATTTTGTTAACGATATCCTGGTACGTTACCGTAACCTGAAACGAATCTATGCATATAAGATGGACAGCTACTGGAGCAATATCGCTTCTGTAGAGTCTTACTATAAGACCAATATGGATTTCCTGAAACCGGAGGTAAGAGACTACTTCTTCCGTCAATATCCGGAGATCTACACCAAGGTGGGAGATATGCCTCCGGCCAAGTACAATCCGGGTGCAAGTGTGAAGAACAGTCTGGTTGCCAGCGGAAGTATTATCAATGGTGTTGTGGAAAATTCTGTGTTGTTCAGACAGGCTTATATCGGTAATAACTGCGTGATCAAAAATTCCATTATCCTCAATGACGTTTACATCGGGGACAATACCGTCATTGAGAACTGCATCGTAGAGAGCCGGGATACGATCCGGGCGAATACGACTTATATCGGTACACCGGATAACGTAAAGATCGTTATTGAGAAGAATGAACGGTATACGATATAAATAGTGGAATAAAATAAGAGGGTAAATAACTGTTTCATGGGCCAAAAGGCAGTGAATGGTTACAAAAGAAGTACAACGGGGGAGGTTGGCCACATGCAGATTACAGATGTGAGAGTGAGACGAATCGAAAAAGAGGGAAAGATGAAAGCCATCGTTTCCATTACTTTAGATAATGAATTTGTGATTCATGATATTAAGGTAATTGAGGGTGAGAAGGGATTATTTATTGCCATGCCAAGTCGTAAGGCAACTGATGGTGAATATCGCGATATCGCACATCCGATTAATTCGGAGACCAGAGATAAGATTCAGAAAGTGATCCTGGATAAGTATGAGACTACCGCACTGGAGAACTAACATAGACGGAACAGCTAAGGCACTGGTTTTTGACCAGTGCCTTTTTAAGTTTGTGCACGATGGGCAATCAAAGCGTCAGTGGCGCAATGATCTTAACAGCTGAAAAAAGGCTTCCATCTCCCGTGTCACCCATTTATCTTTATGGTGAAGCACCTGCCTCCAGACCTGCATATGGAATTGGTCTACGTCCAGGGCGCAGAGCAGCCCCTTTTTTTCTTCTGGAGCAATGGCAAAGGAGGGCAGGAAGGACAGGCTGGAGCTTCCGATCAGCTGACGGATGATGAATTCGGTGTTGCCGATGGACAGATAGGGACGGATCGCCTGTTTTCTGGCAGCCAGGTAGCGGTCCAGCATCAGACGATAGCTGGCATTCCGCTCGGTCAGAATAAAGGGATGGGATAAAATTTCATCCAGGGGGATCTGTTGTCTGCCGGTAAAAGGATTCGAGGAGGAAGCGGTGAAAACTGCTTCCTCTGGTGTTTCCAGTACTTTTATAAAGCGTTCATCATGGATCTGCTGATCGAGGATATAGACCAGGTCAAGTGTACCGTTGGTGAGGCTGTTTAATAAGATTTCCGGGGAGTCGAGGGTGATTCGGACATTGACTTCCGGATAAAGGGTATGATACTGCTTCATGACCTGGGGAAGCAGGACTGTACAGATAGATTCGATGGTTCCGATCCGCAGGGTTCCATGAAGTTTCCGGTCTCTGGATAAGGTTTCACGGGCCTGGGCCAGTTCCTGCATGATGGTGTTGGCGTGTTCGAAAAACAACTCCCCATCCCGTGTCAGAGAAATCTGCTTACCGATCCGGTCAAAAAGGTGAACGTCCAGTTCCTGCTCCAATTGTTTGATCTGAATGGTGATGGCCGCCTGGGAATATCCCAGATGCCGGGCTGCTTTTGAAAAACTCTTAAACTGTGCCACCTGTAAAAACGCATTGATCTCTCGAAGTTCCATCGTGTTTTCATCCTTTCCAGAGCATGTATGAAGGGTTCCAGTCCGTACCACGCATAAACTGCAACGATTAAAAAAATTAAATGATTGTATTAAATCATTAAATTTTACAAATAGATAACATAATGATACAATACAGTCAACAGAAAAGCAAGTGTGGCCGCCAGACAGGAGCGGCAAGTGTTATTGTTCACGCGTTGTGCAAACCGGCAAGTAACATTGTTTGTGCAGGGCATGGACAGGAGCGCGATGAATACAAAGGATGCGGAGGTACAATTCATATGGAAAAGACAAATGAGAAGTATGGTGCGTATATTCAGATTTTAAGGGAAGAGCTGATCCCGGCTATGGGATGCACAGAGCCGATCGCGGTAGCTTATGCGGCGGCTGTTGCCAGACAGACTTTAGGAGAGCTGCCGGACAAGGTGATCGTGGGAGCCAGCGGAAGTATCATCAAGAATGTAAAATCTGTCATTGTACCGAATACGGATAACATGAAGGGACTGAATACAGCAGCCGCAGCAGGAATCGTGGCCGGTAAGCCGGAGAAAGAGCTGGAGGTGATTGCTGAGGTGACACCGGAGCAGACAGAAGAGATCAAAGAATTTCTCAAGACCGCAGAGATTACAGTAGAGCATGTGGAGAATGGCAATACCTTTGATATTGTTATTAGCGTATTTAAGGGTAAAAAGAGCGCAAAAGTGCGGATCGCTAATTACCACACCAACATTGTGTATATTGAGAAGAATGGTGAAGTGCTGAAAAATATTCCGGTCCGCGGCGAGGAGGAAAACGGTCTGACAGACCGGAATCTTCTGAACATGAAGGACATCTGGGATTTTGCCAATACTGTAGACATCGAGGATGTGCGCCCGATCTTAGAGCCGCAGATCCGCTACAATATGGCGATCGCCGAGGAAGGTATCCGGGGCAATTATGGAGCGAATATCGGAAGCGTCCTTCTGGATATGGAAGGGGATAATTTAAGAGTAAAGGCAAAAGCTATGGCTGCAGCAGGATCTGATGCCCGTATGAATGGCTGTGAGCAGCCGGTTGTCATTAACTCCGGAAGCGGCAACCAGGGAATCACCTCTTCCGTTCCGGTCATTGTCTATGCGAGAGCTATGGAGGTGGGAGAGGAGAAAATGCTGCGTGCGCTGACTCTTTCCAACTTGACCACTATTCATGAAAAAACACCGATCGGACGTCTGTCCGCATACTGCGGCGCAGTCAGCGCAGGAGCAGGTGCAGGAGCAGGTATTGCGTATTTGTGCGGAGGGGATTATGATGTGATCGCACATACGGTTGTCAATGCACTTGCGATCGTATCCGGTATTGTCTGTGATGGAGCCAAGGCTTCCTGTGCGGCAAAGATCGCCACAGCAGTAGAAGCAGGCATTTTTGGCTATAATATGTATATCCGCGGTCAGGAATTCTACGGAGGGGATGGAATTGTGGCAAAGGGTATCGAGACATCGTTAAAGAACGTTGGGCGTTTAGGAAAGGAGGGTATGAAGGAAACCAACGAGGAAATTATAAAAATTATGATAGAGGGGTAAAAACTATATGAAAAAACTTACGGGGAGTTTACCGTTTCGATTGTTGCTTGGAGTTGTGATCGGCATTCTGGTGGGGCAGTTTGCCGGTGAAGGACTGATGAATATCGTGGTGACATTAAAATACATCATGAATCAGATCATTAGCTTCTGTGTGCCGTTGATCGTTATTGGATTTATCGCGCCGTCCATTACAAAACTGGGAAATAACGCATCCAAGATGCTTGGGGTTGCAGTTGTGATCGCATATGTTTCTTCTGTTGGTGCAGCGCTGTTTTCCATGGCAGCTGGTTATCTGCTGATTCCACATCTGTCCATCGTATCTGAGGTGGATGGATTAAAGGAACTGCCAGGCGTAGTGTTCCAGTTAGATATTCCGCAGATCATGCCGGTTATGAGTGCACTGGTATTTTCACTGTTTATTGGTCTGGCTGCAACCTGGACCAAGGCAACAGTCATTACCAATGTGTTAGATGAGTTTCAGAAGATCGTGCTGGAGATCGTTACCCGTGTGGTGATCCCGATTCTGCCGGTATTTATCGCATTTACGTTCTGTGCGCTTTCTTACGAGGGAACCATTACCAAGCAACTTCCGGTATTCTTAAAAGTGGTGATCATCGTTATGATTGGCCATTTCATCTGGATGGCTCTGTTATATGGTATTGGCGGCGCTTACGCCGGAAAGAATCCGATGAATGTGGTGAAAAATTACGGTCCTGCTTACATTACTGCAGTAGGAACGATGTCTTCCGCAGCTACTCTGGCAGTTGCCCTGCGCTGTGCCCAGAAATCTGAGCCTACGTTACGAGACGACATGGTAGATTTCGGTATTCCGTTATTTGCCAACATTCATCTGTGCGGATCTGTTCTGACAGAGGTATTCTTCGTTATGACTGTTTCCAAGGTACTTTACGGACAGCTTCCAACGGTTGGAACTATGGTGTTGTTCTGCCTGCTTCTGGGAGTTTTCGCTATCGGTGCTCCTGGAGTTCCAGGCGGTACAGTTATGGCATCCTTAGGCCTGATCACGGGAATCGTGGGCTTTGGTGAGACCGGTACAGCTTTGATGCTGACGATCTTCGCTCTGCAGGACAGCTTTGGAACTGCATGTAACGTAACCGGAGACGGTGCGCTGACCATGATTCTGACTGGTTACGCAGAAAAACATGGAATCAAGCCTCAGAAGATTGAATCGGGAATTTTATGATACCAGGGT
>PVMN01002749.1_pt1 | contig 16804 bp, 17 predicted proteins | sample 1853401 | NCBI WGS metagenome assembly PVMN01 (sample SAMN08533510, study PRJNA380276) | Human gut metagenome, whole genome shotgun sequencing project.
TCACATCTACCACGCCATCAACGCCAAGGATGCGGTTTTCAATCTGCGATACCCTGACAATGGTTTGTGATGTTTCTGACCAGTTCTTTCTTAATTCCAAGAAGTACGCATCAACTGCTTCTGCAATGGCTGCCTTGGTATTTGACCAGTTGTGACCTTCTTCAAAGGTTACCGTGGTCTTGACCTCAATACTGACAGGTGATGCACTTGCTACACTGACCACATGACCGATTGGTGCAAGTCCGTAACCTTCCCCGGCAGTTTCTTCCGGGTCAAGTGTCTGCTGAACATATTGAACAAGTGTTGAACTTGCTTCACCATAATCATCAGAATCAGTGATGACTACATGAACAGTACCACCAACCGTCAGTTTCTTGCCCTTGGCTGCATTATATACGGCATCAAGCCACGGTTTGACTGCTGCCGGAACTGTTGAAATGATTGATTCATACCAGTTCTTGACCACTGTACTGACGATCATATCAGCGGGTCTAATATCACCATTCCAAACACGCTTGACCTTACATGACCCAACACCTTCAATACTTTTGACCTTTGCCATATAATCAGCGTGGTTGCCACCAAAGGACTGTTCATTGAAGCTGTCAAAGTAACGCTGTCTGAAAACTTCTGTATCTTCTTCATCTTCACCGGGAATAAGTACGCTTGTCAGGCTTGCCGTCTGCAATCCGTCAATATATTCCATTGGTATCATATCCCCAAGGTACTGATTGCCAACAACACCTTCTGTTTCACACTGAACCTTGTATGTTCCCGGTGTGATCTGTTCAGTCACAACATAGTTTATTTCACCGATGTTGAAACGCTTTCCAGTAACATCAATGTTTGTTGGTGTGAACTCACCCTGTAAGATTGCCTTGGTTGCGGGTTCAGGTGAAAGTCCCCTGTCCTTTGCAAGCAAGATCAGAAATTCCCTTGCAGCAGTATCACCGTATGAATTTTTTATCAGATATTCCAACTCAATGTATAAAATCTGAAATTCAATGGCTGTTGAACTATGCAGATCGTAAACAGGGGATGACGGTCTTTTGTCAATTTTGTCAGATACCCGGTTCATCATCCTTTCAAGGATAATGTCATAAGTCTGATCTTCATACATTCTAAATCTTCACCCCCTTCTCTGCTTTAATATCACCGTAAATTGTTTTTACGGTAAAATAGGCATGAACCACACCTTTGACCGTCAGGTCAAATTCAAAGTCGGTCACGCCTGTGATTCTTTCATCAATGGCTAACGCTTCACTGATTCTGCGTTCTAATTCAGGGCAAACCCAAGTGACAGGTTCACCATATAGGTCAAGGGTTTCAATGCCGTAATACCACGGATATATGATGTACTGATACCGTTCTGTTTGCAGTGTTCTGAAAATCATCTGCTTCATGGCATCCTGTTCATCCACAAGACCCCTGACTGAATCACCGTCTAAATCCATTTTATAAGTTAGGCTTGGCTGTGTTTCAATTTCAAAATCTTGGTCGAGAAAACCAACTGTTGAAGGAATCATTTGCCTATCCTATCCACAACAATGAATTTCTGACCTTCTTGCTGTCTTATTAGAATGACACCATCACCGACAGCCAAGCCATTGTGTACGGTGACTTCAATCGTTCCGACAGCATGAACGTGTGACGGGGAAACTGGTGCTGTCCCTGAATTTACATCCCCGGTATAGTAATAATTCTTGATATTCCCCGCCGTTATCTTAGTTTTGAAATCTGTTACATTCCTTGAAAGTACAAGTTGTTTTTCAGTAAGAATCATCTTCTGTTCAACATTTATCTGTAACGGGGATGCAGATATAACCTTTCCAAAACATACATTTACAGGTTTTGTTGATTCTACCGCTTCAACCGCTGCTTGATGTACTTTCTTGATAATTCCTTTTGCATCAGGCAATAAACTCACCCCCTCTAAGTGTCAAATCCATCCAATGTTCACCTTCCTTGTAAGTGTGCTTGCACTTTTCAACAAGCATCCAGTTTCTCACTTTCATATCACCAAGGTCAAGGTTAATGACAACCATTGAACCCGCCCGCACTCTGTTGTCGCCCAAAGCATTGGTGATCTTCAAGTTACGGGTTTTCTTGTTATACAGTTTCAAAAGGGCATCTGCCTTTGCTTGACCATTTTCACCTTTCTGTAAGGTATCAAAATACTGCAAAATGCCCCATTTATTGATATTAGAAGAATCCTGTGTGATATAAACATCACGCTTTTTAGTATCTTCATTGTCATAGGTCAACTTGATTTTGTTATAAGTATTACTGTCGATAGATGAAGTATATTCAAAATCTTGCCCTGTTTCTTCATCAATCATTAAGTACGCCCCCGGAACACCCACATACATAGATGACAGGCTTTTCAGGGTAAGTTTTCCAAAATCGTCATATAACACATACATTTCCCCGGTGTTAGTCAGTGTCAGGTCAAGAGCATTTGTTATCATTTCAAACAGTTCACTGTTTTCTTCAATTCTTGATTCAATGACATACCCTGTATCATCCAGTGTACCAAGGTTCAGGGCATAATCATCTGCAATCATTTTTACAAATTGTGATGCAGTTTTATTTTCATAAACCTTAGTGTCCTTATTTTTCAAATATCTTAACTGATCGTAGGCGGTGACAGTAATGATCTTGTCCTTACTTCTTTGCTGCTTGAATACAAAACCAAAGAATACATTGTCACCGTCCACCTTCATCCTGACCGGACTACCTTCTGAAAAATCAAGAATGTTGTCATACAGGACTTTGAAAACCAGTTTGCCGGGGGTGTTTTTTCTTTCTGTTGACCATTCAATACCTTCCTGAACAACAGGTTGATATACTTTTGTTCCTGATTCATTCCCAACCAGTAGTTCAACGTACATTGAACAACACCCCTTTCTTATGCTGCCGGAATGGTCAAAACCTGTCCCGGATAAATTAAGTTAGGGTTGCCACCAATAACACCCCTGTTTGCGTTGTAAATCACGGTGTATTTTGCACCGCTGCCATAAAACCGTTTGGCTATTTTCCATAGGCAATCTCCACGCACAACCGTATAGGTCTGTGCTGCTGCCGGGGCGGGTGAATTGTTGGTTTCCCGCTTAGGCTCTGCACTTGCCTTTGGCTTGGATGCAGCAATTTTGATGTTGACTGTCTTTGTTCCATAGTCCCGGTACTGTTTCAGATTGAACTTGACTTTGAAGTCAAACCCGTTCTTGGCATCCTCTGAAATTTTGTAATCTTCCAAAGATACCTTCATGTTCGTGTTCAGCAGTTTTTTCCCCACCGGGGTCTTTCTGCACACAATGAACTGGAATGTCTTTTTGCCTGTTTTCAACCCTTCAAAAATATCAAAGAAATACCCCGCTTCTTTGAAACCATTCTTATACACCGCATAAGGATGTTTTACTTGCGGGATTTCTGCTTCAAATTCAATGTCGGTCAACCCGGTTTTTTTCAGGATATTGATTTCACCTTCATTTATCAGGTTGACCGTTTTGTTATTACCATTGATTTTGATGCTAATTTTTTCAGGGGTGACAGGAAAAAGGCATTTATCAAAATACATATCATATCCGCTTTGTGCCATTAGTCTGTACCCCCATTTGTTACTTCATCTATTGCTTCACCCATTGCATCATCTAATGCAGTGATAAAGCCATCAAGGTCAGTATCAGATGAAACATTATTGTTGTTTGTTTGGTTGATAGTTACTTCTGCGGTTGTGAATCTGTTAATTGATTCTTGTTCCGCAATGTCACGCAAATACTTCAAATCTTCTTCTGTAACATCCAAAGAATCCTTGATTTTGCCTGTGTTATCGTCAATGTTTCCAATGCTGTCACCCACGCCTGAATTTGCTATTGCATCATTGAACCCTGATGTGTAATCACCAACATTAGGAATATCTGTCTGACCGAATACATCCGACAGACTAAAGTTTGAAACCTTATCAGCAATACCGTCACCCCATGCTGCACCCGCATTGAACGCATCTGATGCCCAACCATCCTGAAATGCATCAAAGGTTGTAAAACCTTCATTGAACGCATCACTGATTGACTGGTAATCTTCTTTGTTCCCGGCTGCTTCACTTTCTTTGGCTGCATAGTCATCCGCTGCGGATGAAATGCCTGAATAGTCAAATTCAACAAACGGTAACTTGTTCAGTGCTGAACAAATACCTTCAATGACTGAAAGTGCCGTGCTTAACAGGTTGTAAAACCATGACTGAACAGAACAGATTGCATTGTGAAATGCTGTCATCATATTGGATGCAAGTGCTGCAATGGCGTTTCCAATACCCAAGGCAATGTTTGCCACGGTTAGACCCAAGTTCTTGAAGAACTGAATCACCACGTTCACACCACCAGTAATCACACCGAACCCTGAATTTGCAATACCTGTCATTTTTGCAATCGCATTACATACGGCAAAAATTATTGCTATAAGTGCTATAATCAGCACAATAATCCATGTGATCGGACACGCTGCAAGTGCTGCGTTCAATCCATACTGCTGTACTGTCCAAAGAAATGTTTGTCCGGCTGCAAGTGCATCTGCTGCTGCCTTTGTCGCATCAATGGCTGCTGAAATTGCAGTAATTGCGTTGACAATTCCCATGATTGCCAAATATGCCCCTAATGCAGCAATTACACCATATATAATTGGTGCAATGATTGACCAGTTATCACCGATAAATGCCCCAACAGATGCAGCCACTTCAAACACATTCAGAAGGATATTCGCAAGGGTTGCCATTGCTTCAATAGCACCCTGAATGAAAGTCTGAAATGCTTCACTATTGGCTAAATCGTTCAGTCTTTGAAGAACAGGCTGAAATGCAATCAGTGCGGTGTTTTGCATTGACTGCCATATCTGCCCCCAAGTCATAGGCATTTCATTGAATTTGCTGTTAATGTCATCAGCAGCAGAAAAGATTGCTGCCTTGACTACATCAGCGGAAAGTTCCCCATCCGCTGCCATTTCTCTGATCTTACCGATTGGAACATCAAGATAGTCCGCAATGTTCTGAATCAGGTTAGGTGCTTGTTCAAAGATACTGTTCAATTCATCACCACGAAGGACACCTGAACCAAGTGCCTGTGATAACTGCAATTCTGCATTTGCTGCTTCTTGGGTACTTGCCCCGGCAATCGTCATCTGTTTTTGAATCAGATCAGCAAAAGCAACAACTTCTTCTGAACTGCTGAACGCATCCTTTGCGTTGTTACCGAAACGGGCAACAACATCAGCCATCTGACTGAATGAACCCCTTGCATCCTGTGCTGCTGCATATACCATGTTGACAAGTTCAGCGGTTGTCTGAACCCCGTCATTCATCATGTTCAAACGGGATGTTGTCTGAACAAGTTCGTCTGAAATGTTCAGTGCTTTCCCAACTGTCTGAATACTGACATAGGCTGCAACCGCCCGCTTGATGGTATTGGTCAGTTCATTTGCCTGTTGTGTTCCGGCTGAAATTTCCTGATTGAAACGCCCCTGTTCATCCACATTGTCACGGATGTACCTTTCTGTGTTGCCAACAGTCTGTGACAAACGTAAATAGGCATCATTGGCGGCAGAAACATCCATATTCTGCATTGCCTGATTCAGTGAATTTTGTTCCTGAATAGCCTGATTCAACTGCATACGCAACTGTTCCAGTTCTGCATTTGCATTGTCTGCCCCAACATTTACCGGGTTGTTCTCAATCTGCTGAATCCGCTGTTGAATTGCAGATAACCGCTGTTGCATGGTGTTCATATCCTGAACTGCTGCATCCGGCAGTATATCCATTCCCTGTGCGGTCTGTGAAATCCTTGCCTGTGTGGTGTTCAGTGTGTTCAACATATCGTTTGCACTCTGAACTTCTTGCTGAAATCGTTCAACACCTGTTCCTGTGAACACATCCATCCCGTCAGTGTTCCATGTGACCGGGATTTCTACGGGTTCAGGGTCAGGCGGTGCGTTTGGCTGAATTTCAGGTCTGATTGGTTCAGGATTTTCAACCAAAGGGTCAGGAAGTACCGGGTTTACATCCACGTTTATAACCTGACCGTTCCCCCCATCCACAACAGGCGGTGCAATATTAGGTGCGGTCTGTTGGCTTGCTGCTTGATTCATTGCCTCAATAGCAGCAGTTGCCTGATTGATTTCATTCCTTGCCCCTTCAAGGCTGCTTGTATCAATGTCAGCGTTCATTGACTGCTGCATATCATACATTGCAGACACGGCAAGGTTCACTGAACTGATGATGTTGTTCAACACTCCGCTGAATTGGTCATTAAGTTCAATACCTGTCTGAATAGATGACACCTGTTTCACCGTCCTTTCTTAGTGTTTTTTCTTTGCCCTTGCTTCTGCCTTTTTCTTTTCCTTCTTGTCATGCTCTGCTTTCAACTCGATTGAAGCAATCACAAAGGCTTTTTCCTGTTCATCCATATCCAAGAACACTGATGGAAGAATGTGAAGTTTTAGAAGGGCATAGTAAGCATAATTTGCTTCACCATCCCCTTCTTCAATTAGTTTTTTGCTTCATCCACCTTGTCATCAAGATTCTTGGTAAATCCCTGAAACTTCTGCATCCACATTGTGAAGTCCTGATATTCTCCGGCATTGTCAACCATTGCATAAAGAAGTTCTTCCGGGGTCATAACACCGTATGAATCCTGTAATTCCTTATCGTAAAGGTCAGGGTATACAGTGGATGCCACAATCATCTTTGCAAGGTATTCAGCAGTTTTTACTTTCGGTCTGTAAAGGTTCGGCTTACCCTTAACCGGGACTTCAATGGTACAGGAATCACGCAACGCTTCATTTTCCTTGGAAGTAATCTGTTTGAACTCCCATTTCAGCGGTTTACCGTTTTCATCCTGTAATGTGGTTGTAGGTGCATATTTTTCATTTGGCTTTGCGATTTTGTTCGCTTTCATAAATCGACTGAATTTTGACATTTTGTTGTTCTCCCTTCTGTTTATCAAAGAATAGAAAAAACCCCTTATATGACCTTATATAAAAGCCACACAAGGGGTTCTGTTACTTAGTTAGTAAGAAAACCCGTGAGGTTTGCAAAAGATTCAGGCATTGAGAAGTCCTCAAATGTTCCTTCAATCTCTTCATCAAGGTATTCCCCGTCAGCATCAAATTTTGCTAACACACCGCCGTCAGTGTTGCAGTCATAGAAAATGATCGTCTGTCTGCCCGCATCACTGGTTGGGTCATCATTGGTGATCTGCATTTCAAAATACACATCCTCACCAGTGTTCTTATAGTCAAGCAATGCCTGACGAAGAACTGACTGGTTATAGTGTGCCGTGCCGGAAAAAGTACCTTCCATACCACATGACTTATGACCCGCCATGATTGCACCAAGGCGGGGAACAGTAGTCTTGGTTTTCTCAACCTTTGCTTCCATATCAATCATCTGCATGAAGTTGTATCTTCTACTTCCGATTGTGATAAAACATTCAGCAAGTTTTGCTGCAATAGTGTCCCTTGCTTTCATTGTTACATTCGGCATTTTATTTCACCCCTTTCTTACGCAACCGTAACCGTTTCATAGAGTTTACCCATAGCGTTCACAACGGTGATTGCTGATGTAATCACAACCGCCTTTTTGGAATCGCCCTGTGCAACCGTAACATCAGAATCAGTGAACCCTTCAATAGCACCAAGTTCCTGTAACTGTGTACGGATTTTCACCAAGTCAGACCAAAGGGAAGTTCTGCCTGATGCATTGTTTGGAACAACACCAAGATACTTAGTGTTGAAAAGAACTGCATCATCATTTCCCAACTGGTCAATAACTCTGATCGTCTGATTGTCCTTGAATACATCCCCGCAAGTGTCCGAAGTGGTCACCATAGAGTTAATATCTTCAAGCACACGGACAACGCCGTTGACCTTATGGAAAGTGAACTCACCCGCCTTGATTGCTGCTTTCAACTCATTCTGTGTGTAATTGGTATCAACGGTGAAACCGCCGTCATATTTCTTGTTCTGACAAGACTTATTGACCGCACAACCGCTTTCTGCACCAGTTACCCAGTACACAAGTGCTGCTTCTGACCATCCTGTATCTGTTACCTTGTTCTTCACACTGATAACACCCATATAATCAGCAGACAGGTTATAAATAACCAACTGGAACTTGATACCCAGTTCATCACGCAAACGCTTGTTGAAAGCCACATATAACTTCTTGGTAACATCATCAGTAACCACAACGCCCATGGTGTTGTAGGTATATGATTCGATTTTATCTAAGTAAGCCTGATGTGCTGTGCCGTCAACCGTGCCGTTTGTACCACCAGTTAAAGGTGTTCCGGCTGTAATAGCAAGATCAGCAGCCTTGAATGTTACATAATCGTTTGCCACAAGATCAGCAGCCTTGGCAACTGTCTGTGTGTCAACCTTAACCGTACCGAAGTAGGTTGTAACATCATACTTGCTTGCATCATCCGCATTTTTCTGAATCACGATCTTCAAATCGTTACCACGAACACCACAATACTTTGCAGTTGCGTATGTGTTCGCTGCCTTATCACCACCGCCGTTCAGACGGTATGCATATAAGGTCTTTGCACCCATGAACAGATCATTAAGACCAAGCATCTTAGGACTGTCAAAGGCATAACCAAAAAGTTTCAGGCTGTTCTTCTGAAAATCTTCATTGGTCACTTCAAAAACTTCCCCTTCAACACCCCAGTCAAGTTCAAGGGGCATTGTTGCGATACCTCTATCAGACAATGCAGCGGATGCGGATGCAGCCGATACAAAGTTGATATAAGCACCGGGCAGTTCTTTGTTCTGTGAGGTAAATGTACCACCACCTAAAGCCATACTATTTCACCTGTCCTTTCATGTATTTTTCAACTAAATTGTCAACAGTTTTCATGGTGTAACTTTTATCTTCATCAAGAAGGGCATCCACCAAGTCCCTTCTGTTTGCAAAACGGGCAGATGCAAGAATCTGTTCCTTGCTGAACATTGGTTCAGTCTGTTCAGACCTTGCAGCAGTTCCCGTTGCTGTCTTTTTTGCTGCCATAATCAACCACCTTCCTTCACATCCGTGCTTGCCGTCATAGTTTCCATTGGTGTCTGTTCTTCCGTCTTGACCGTGAAAAAGTCATAATTGACAAAAAAATTCAGAACACCGTCAACCACCTGATGATTCATTTTTGAACCTCTGATTGGCTTGGTATCACCGTCTGTTGTGATATACTCCAAACAGTCATACATTCTTTCAGCCACATCAGCACATTCCCGCTGCTTCTTTGCAGACTGTGGGAAATACTGGATGCAGAACTGATTGGTACGTTCATACCGTTTGCCAAGGAAAAGGTTGTTGTTTGGGTTCAAGCAAGCAATAAAAAAACAAGGCTCTTTCAAACCTTGCTTGATTTCTTCATTGTGGATTTCATAATCATCCCCAAATTCTTTGTTCAGGGAACAACTGATTGCTTCAACTATTGAATTTATCATTTACCAAGTCCCCCTAAATATTTCTTGATTTTGTTTTCAAGCACCTTTGGGGCAATTCTCTGTAATTCCTGTTCAGATATGGTCATCATAAACTGACCCTTGACCCATCCTGAATGATTGGCTGTCCTGTGTCCGTACTCAACATAAGATGCGTATTCAACCGGGTTCACAATTTCAATGACATAGGTGTCACCAAAATGATTCACCGTCAGGCTGTCTGCATACCCTTGTGCTGATGCACGTTTTTCACCAGTCCAACCACGCCTTAATGTACCGCCCTTTTTTCCTGAACTTGCCGGGTACTGTCCGACAGGTGTTCTTTTGACCACCATGCGAAGCAACCGGGCAGCAAGTTCTTTTGCACACGATTCCACAAAGTCATCAGGATTTTGCAACTTTCCCAACTGCTGCTGAAAGTCTTTCAGACCTTTGCAGTCAAATCTTCCCATTCTACCCATTTACGCATATTCCTTGAACAGTTCAAGTGTGATTTCCTGATGCGTTGGATATGTGGAAGGGACACCGCTGCGGGTGTAGTCCGTGGTCACATTGTCCTGTGTTACTGTCAGTTTTGACCCCGCCTTGATGGTTACATCCGGGGAAACAAACAACTTTGTGCTTTGCGTGATCGTTGCTGCTGATTCTGACTGAATTGCTGTTTGCAGTTTTTCAAAAGATAATCTGCACGGTTGGTCTTGTAAGACTACAACCTCTGATTCTTCCATAAGTTTTGACTTCTCATTTTTTACCTTTTGCAGTTCTGTCACCGTCAAAGTACCAAAATAGGTTGCTTCAATGGCTTTCCTTGCAGCCTTTTGTGCTGCCTGAATCTGTTTTACCATCTGATACGCCTAAATGAATTAAATTCAGCCTTTCCATAGGATAAAAGGTAATTGATGAAAGAAGTCAGTCTTTGTTCAGGGGTCATTGAACCTTCACCAGTCGCAAAAACCGTGTTGGTGTCCCCTGTCTGAATCTGCTTGACAGCATATTCTAAATCAAACCCGGTAAGGTCATCAGGTGCAAAGGTTTTCTTGGAAAGAAGAAATTCACCCACCGCCATATCAACGGCAATGTGTTCCAGTCCTTCCGGCACATCATTCCAGTTGATTTCATTTTTGATTGTGCTGCGTACTTTCTCAACGCAAAAGATCAAGGCAAATTCATCATCTGCCTTGACCTCATAACCGAATGATTTCAACCGTTCTTTTACTGTATCAGTATCAAACATTGCAACCACCCTTTCAGATCAGAAATTATCCACGGGAAATGATACGGGCAATAGGTACTGCCTTGTGTTCAATGGTCTTGGTATCAGATGCAACCAGTGACCAGTTCTTGCCGTTCCCTAACTCTGTGTTAGTTGGTGAATTGGTTTTCTGATCTGCCTTGAGATAAGAAACACCTGAAACAGAAACAGCGTGACGTTTACGGGAAATAAGTGTGTCCTCACCGCCCCTTGTCTTAGCATCACGCACCATTTCATAAGGCACTTTTGCACCTACATCTTCAAATCCAATAGCACCTTCACCAAGGATATAAGTTGTGTACTCTGTATAAGCATCCTGTGCCTTGATACCTTTTCCTGTGTCCTCTGCAACAGCTTCAACAACCTTAGTAGGTAAAGAATCATCAATGATGACCAGTCTGCCATTCCAAGTACCCATTTCAAGATCACGTTCAATACCCTGTGCATCTGTATACTTTAAGTATGCAAGCAGTTTCAGATTTTCAAGATTAGTAGCAACCGCACTGTGACAGTAAACTAACTTGAACTTCTGCTTGTTGTCACCGCAAGCCTTCTGAATGGCACTGTTTAGGGTGGTTGCATCCATCTTCATAGTGTCATCAGTGTGTTCAGCACCCGCCTGTGCAATATCATAAGTATGTGCTTCAACAAACGCTGCATTGGACTTCTTAATGTCACCCGTTCCAGTGTCTTTCATCCCAAACACACCCTTTAAGATTGCAAGGATAACATCCTGATCTACACTGTTCCAGTAGTCATTGATCTGACTTCTTACGTTTGCCATGAAGTCAGTACCACCTGTTACATCATAACTGAAATCTGCTTCTGTCCAACCGTTCATTCTACCGTAAGTGAAAACACCCTGTTCAAAGGTGTCAGTCTTATCCGGTGTAACATTGTCAACACCGTCATAGTTCTGCGGTGTGCCGGAAAGCAGACCAAAGAACGGTAACACTGCGTAAACAGTGCCAGTCTGTGAGTTATTCACAAAAGTGTCACGTAATCTTGCATCACCAACGATTGCACGGGATTCACGTAACTTGTTCAGTTTCACGTTCGGAATAGCACTCATGTACTTACCGAACGCCTTTTCATTAAAACTTTTAGCATCAAATTTTGCCATGTTTCAATTACCTTCCTTTCATCAAATTAAATCTGTGCATCCGGGTTTGCTTCCATGTAAGCGGTAAGTTCGTCATAACTCATTTTTGAGAAATCGACCTTTTCACCCTCACCCGGTTTCTGTTCCCCTGATGCTCCCGGCTGAAAACCTTTGAAATTCTGCTGTTTCTGCTGCTTCTGTGCTTCAAACAGGAACTTGGTGTCATCACCACTTCTTAACTTCTCGATCTGTTCATCCAGTCCCTTGACATTTCCGTCCTTGTCAAGTTTGGCTTCTCCAAGTTCAAGTAAGGCTTTGACAGCTTTGATGTTCTTTGCCTTTGCACCAGTAAGTGCCTTTTCAACCGCAAAATCAATTTTCAACTGGTTCAGTTCAGATTCATGGGTTGCCTTGGCAGTGGCATTTTCAGTCTGTAAGTCCTCAATCTTCTTTTTCAGATCAGCGTTGTCCCCGGTAGATGCTTTCAGGGTTTCTAACTGCTTGTCACGGTCACCGACCTGTGTTTTCAGTCCTTCAACCTCTGTCTGCAAGTTCTTGATTTCTGTTGAAGCAGTACCCTTTGCGTTCTCAATGTCATCACCATTGATTTTCATTACTGAATCAGCCTGTTCCTTGGTAAGTCCTAAATCCTCTAACTGTTTTCTTGTCATTTCTATACCATCCTTTCAAATACGTTTTTATACGGGGTTACTCCCACATGATTGATTGGTTTTGTTCGGTTTACGCTTGACAACCCGCAAGAAAAAAGACACCCGTTGCCGGATGCCTTTTCTATGTGCTACTTGACCCAGTAGCCGGGAGATAATCAGGATCACCATGCCTTTCTCATTGTGTATGTTTTCATGTACCTTTTATCCCCCTTTCTGACCTCATATAACAGCCATATAGCAATTATTACAGGCCTATTGATAACTTGTTAAGGTATGAAAAAAGCACGGTTATTTGACCGTGCTTTCTATACTCTATCTTTGAAGAACTCACACCATTCAGGATTTTCTTCATCAAATATTTTTTTCTGTTCAGGTGTTAGGTTGTGCGGATAATCAGCAAACATATTGAACACTTGTTTTTTGTCAAAACTGAACAGCCATTCACCGACTGAATCAGGTGTATCTTTCCACCAAATCTGATCTGTTTCATTGTTTTTGTACCAGTTACTTGACATCACCCGTCACCCCTTTCTTCTGACTTTCTACTGCGGTATTTATATACCCAAGAATTTGTTCAAATTCAGTATTTTCATTGAATGATTCAACATCCATAAGAACAACCGATTTTTCCCAAACCTTGCCGAATTGCTTATCAACTGTTTTCCTACATCCAAAACGCTTATTCAGTGTTGCAGCCATTGAACCATAACGGTCAAATGGCATCCACCCGTTCTGAAATTTTGATTGAAGTTCCAAGTATTCAACACCGCTGTCAACCCGTCTGACAATGGCTGCGTGTTTACCAGTTGCAAGATAGTATTCTTTATTCAAGACAAGGTTATTCAGGACTTCCATTGTTCCTGAAATCTCTTTCTTGACCATTGTGATTGAACCATTCACACCCGGTAATTCCAGTATTTTCTTAATGTTACTGTTCATAGAAAATACATACTGACTACTGCCACCCCTGAAATCAAGAACATCAAGTCCGTTCCTGTTTCCAATGTATGCAAAAGCCAGTGAAGAACATGAACCCTTGGTCATATCTCCACCCGCAAGCCTTTCAATGATTTCATCAGATGACAACGGCTGTGAAAGTTTCTGAACAGGTCTGTGTTCAACCTTGTCCGCTTCACACGCTTTCTGAATCTGTTGAAATGCTTCACTTGGTTCTTTTTCTTTGATTGTATCATCACTGTTGACTGCTTGCAAGCCTGACTTATCACCATTAACAAATGCCTTTTCCCATTCTTTATAGGTCATATTGCCCGGTACAAAGTAGGTCTTGCCTGTTTCTTCATCCCGTGCAGCACGTTCACCAACAGCATCAAATTCATCATCAAAATATGGTACTGTGGTTGAACGGCAATGAACATGAAACGGCGGTGCAGTCACACCAACCTTCCATTCAGACATAGGGAAGTGCTTGCCATCCATACCCCGGCATATATCCGAAGTATGGGAATCCAGTGTTGCCACAATTTCAAACTGTTCAACATCCAGTTCAGTGAAGCAGTCCTTTTGTGCTGCGGAACTGAAAAAGGCTTCTTCTGTCATTACCAACCGCCCGGCGTTGGTCTTGGAAGTGTTCATCTTCCGGGCAATTTCATCAATGGCTTTCTGTGGGTCTTTTCCCAAGATGATGTTCTGTGTCAGGGTGTTGTTCAGTTCATTGACCAACTTCTGACGGTTGCCCCATATCCTTTCACTGAAATTCTTGCCGTCAACCGCCCAAGGCTTATTTATGACCTTACTGATCTGCTTGTCATCTAGTGCGGAAAAGTCCCAACCAACACCCACACCCTTCTGAATTTCATAGGCTGTGTGATAATAGCCGGACTTGTAAACATTCCGCATTGTGCTGTCAATGCTGTCAAGTTGGTTTCCAAACATGACTTCAATGCTCTGTTGGGTCTGCAACTTCAAGGCTTCAAGTCTGCTGATATGGAATCTTGCAGATGCGTTTTCAAGCTGCTTGACCCAAGTACCATTGATTGCATTTTCCTGACCGTACTGAATGTACTGGTTTACATCCCATTTCAGTTCAGCAAGTTCCTTTGCGTTCAACATCCGCTTTGCTTCTGCAAGGGTCACCCCATTGTTAGATGCAAAACGCTGATACCATGCAGCAATCTGACCTTCAAGTTGCTTCTGTGCCTGTCGGTACTGTTTTTCAATATCCGCATAACACTGAACCCCCTGTTGGTGTGCTGCCTGTTCAAGCAGTTCAAAACGCTTCTGCCAGTATTCACCGTTATTCATCTACTTCACCGCCCTGACTTCCCTGTGACGGGTCACCTTTATTGTCAGGGTCATCATCTGCACCGTCACCGTTTTGGTTCTGTGTACCAAATGGGTCATACTGTGCAAGCATTTCTTTCTGTGCTTCTTCCTTCTGCTTTTTCAGGCGTTCCATTTCAAGTTGCGGGTCATCTACCCAAGGGTGCATACTGATGATTGTTTCATCAGAAATGATTCCCTGTGACTTCTGACAGTTATCAATAATATCTGATTCATTCATCAGCATATCACGGTTGAATACCACATCAACCCCATCTTCTTCACCTTCAAAATCACCCTGTCCCGTATTGGCAAGGTGGCAGTTGACAAACCAAAGTACATCATCCATTGTTGCCTGTGCTTCTGATTCCGTATCATTGGCATCTGTATCAATGTCAGAGTACATTGACTGAATGTTCATCTGATTAGGATTGCCGGAAAGTCTGTCATCCTTGGCATCATAACCCATTGCGTTCTCAATCAAGGCTTTCTTGAAGATTTCCACAATGGTCTTGTAATTCTCTGCATTGACTGTGATTTCAAGGGTTTCAACCCCGCCCTTAGTGTCACCGTCATATCTGACCTTTACTGCACCATAGGTTGCAAGGTTCTTCCTAAACTCACCTAAATTAGTACCGTCATAGTTCTTCAATACCAAAATGGTGTTCCTGGCATCTTCTTGCATATTATTTTCAAAGTCAGACAGCATCACATTGATGCCATCCTGTAATGACTTGACTTTCTTAATCAGCGGTGTTTCCTGTTCATTGGCTTTCAATGGAATCAGTGGAACACGCTGCCAGTTGAACACTTGAACATTTCCGGCAGCATCCGTCATTGTAACGTGCGGGAAGTCTGCGGTTTCATTGTTCACAATGTCAGGAATCAGTTTCCCGCCATCAAGAATGAACAGGTGAACCCCATTCAGATCATACAATTCAACCTTTTCAATGAACTTCCTTTGATTGCCGTCATAGGCAACCGTCACATAATGCCGGATGAAGAAATCAAGTTCAGTATGTTCAGAATCTTTCCAAAATGGCAAAATCTCATAAGCGGGGAAAAGCCTGAAAGCAAATTCACCCCGTTCATTGTAGTATGGATATAGCCAAGCAATACCGCCGTTATATGCAGCCTTGCCCGCACTTTTCAATGTTCGCATGAACTTCTTGTCAAATATCTTTTTCAGCAGTTCAATGTATGCAGTGTTTTCACCGCTTAGTGTGAACGGCTTACCAAACAGATAATTGGCTTTCTGATTGACCATCTTTGCATACTGGTTATCAACAATTCTGTTGTTTGGTAGGTTCTCAACAACTTCAAGTTCCCCACCTTCACCGATCATTGTACGCTTGCGGTGAATTACATCATGGTCACCGTCATAGTACAAAAATCCTTTTATCTGCATCATTCTACGGGGTGAACACTTCCATGCTGCAATTTCCTTTTCAAGAAATTCCAAGTCGGTCATGTGTGCCTTTGCCCCTTGCAATATAAAGTTGCTAAGTTTTAATGTGATTGCATCCACAACGGAACTGAACACGGTTCAATTCACCCCTTTCATTGCATAATAAAATCAAAACCCCTGAAAACTCTATGTTTCCAAGGGTATGTGTTACTAATTTGTTTCTAATATCTTAAAAGTAGTTATACAGGTGTCATAGGCGGTCACCGATTGCAACCGCCCCGGAGTAAGCATTTGACAGCCTTTTCCTACCGTCCAAAAAGAAACGGCTGCTGACACCGTGTATTCTACCCGGTAATTGCTTAATCAAAACTAAAGGCATCACCCTTTGCCATCTGTTCAATCGCATAACGCATTGCATCCATCAGGTGGTTGAAATCATCAATAGGGCGGTTCAGTTTCTTGCCCGTCTTGGCATCCTTATCCCACTGATAGTTGCTGATCTCTGTGATGAAATTCACGCAACGGGGATGAATGATAATATGATAGTCCTGTATGAAGTCAATGCCGTTGTTGATGCTGTCCTTGCCCTTCCTTGCTTT
>PVMN01002834.1_pt1 | contig 16218 bp, 11 predicted proteins | sample 1853401 | NCBI WGS metagenome assembly PVMN01 (sample SAMN08533510, study PRJNA380276) | Human gut metagenome, whole genome shotgun sequencing project.
CGGCTGTCGTTGCTTTGCCGTTACTGCCGGAATGTACATTCTCCGGTGAGTTACTGGGGCAGACTACCAACCAACCGTGTACAGGCTCTTTTACCATGATTTCATCAAAGAAACGTCCCGATTCTTTAAGTATGGGATAAACAGAACGCAGGAAATCGACATCTCCTGTGTATAGATAGCGTTCCCAAAGATGGCGGCAAAGCCATGCTCCGCCACTCGGCCACATACCTGATGGCGCTTTGTCGATTGCACCTGTGACACGCCATATGTCTGTGTTATGATGTAGTACCCAACCGTCGGCTCCATACATGATTTTAGCAGTTTCCTTTCCTGTTTCGCTCACTTCCTTTATCAGTCGGAAAAGAGGTTCGTTCAGTTCGCTCAGGTTCGTAACTTCCGAAGGCCAGTAATTCATCTCCAAGTTGATATTGCAGGTATATTTGCTATCCCATGAAGGGAATAGTTTGTCGTTCCAGATACCTTGCAGGTTAGCCGGTTGCCCGCCCGGTTGGGAAGAACAAATCAGCAAGTAACGTCCGAACTGGAAATAAGTGGCAACCAAATGAGCATCATTCGTTTCTTTGAAATTCTCTACCCGTTTGTCGGTCGTCACATCTTTGTATTGGTCATCACCTAAATCTAAAGTTACTCTGGTTAAGTATTTGCGGTAGAAATCAATATGGTTTTTCTTGGCTTCCGCGAATGGGTGTGCCATTGATTTAGACAAGTAAGCCTTGGCACGTTCTATCTGATTTGCGGTGATGTCGAGATAATTGTTGAAGTTGGTGGCAATAGATACATAGATAGTAGCTTCGTCAGCCCCTTCGACGGAAAGAATACCGTCGGCACATGCTATTTTACCGCCTTTATTTTGTGCGGTCAGTCTTCCTTGAAACTCAACTTTCCCTTTGAGCCCCTCATGCCAGGAAGACACTCCGGAAAGTGTCACGCAATTCTCCTCTTCGGAAGCAATCATTACATCTTGGTGGGGCGAAGTAAGTTGTGCGTTGAAAGTAATTTGTCCGGGACGGTTGGCCGTCAGCCTGACCATTACCACCTGGTCGGTAAATGAAGTGATAGTTTCACGCTGATACCGCACTCCGTCCACTTCATAGCGGACGATGGCGCGCGCCGAGTCTAAACTTAATTCCCGGTAATAATTGGAATAACGGGTATGTCCGGGAAAAGCGATTCGCAGGTCACCGAAACTTTGATATGGCATACCCGAATTGGTCTTTGCCATTACTTTTTCTGTAGCAAGGGTCTGCGCTTCCAGATATTTTCCGGCAAACACCAGTTCGCGCACTTTCGGGATATATTCCAGTGCGTTCGGATTGGCGTTATTGTTGGGACGCCCTGCCCAAATGGTTTCTTCGTTTAGTTGTATTTGTTCTGTGCCTGGTGTTCCATATACCATAGCTCCCAGGCGACCGTTCCCCAAGGGTAAAGCTTCAGTCCATACCTGTGCGGGACGGTCGTACCATAATTTGTATTCCTGCATGGTTGCTTTCTGTTCCTGTGCATGAATACAACTTACAGAGACCATAACAAACAGATATCCGATTAATCTCTTTTTATTCATTTCTGTCCAATTGCTTTTATACTTTTATAAAAGGACGATTAAAAGGGATTTTTGTACCCAATTAGCGGGTAAAAGAAAGCGTAATAATAAAAAGCCTCTTTTGGTTGCATTTTTACAATGGTTTTTGTTTTGAGGATAAGTATTTCTTGTAAATTGAAATATGTAAAATGAGATAATGTTAAAATATCATTGGTTAATGATACAATTTGCTTCTTATTATGTTCTAATATATATTAGGCTCATACGCATTTGTTGTAGCACATGCGAAGTATTATTCAATTAATTCAGGCAATATATGAATTTAGATGAAGTTTTAAATTACCGTCGTTCCGTGCGGGTGTATGATAAAGAAAAGCAAATAGATACAGAAAGAGTGAAACATTGTTTGGAATTGGCAACGCTGGCTCCCAATAGTTCGGATATGCAACTATGGGAGTTTTACCATATAACACAACCGGAATTGATGTTAAAGGTTTCAAGAGCCTGTCTCGATCAGAAAGCGACTTCAACAGCTTCACAAATCGTTGTATTTGTTACACGTCGTGATTTGTACCGTAAACGGGCTAAATTTGTTTTGGATTTTGAGGTAGGGAATATCCAACGGAATAGCCCGCCGGAAAGACAGGAGAAGCGTATAAAAGACAGGAAATTATACTACGGGATATTAATGCCGTTTGTCTATGCCCGCTTCTTGGGGCTTTTAGGGTTTTTCAGAGTACTATTGGCTAATATTATCAGTATTTTCCGTCCCATGATGCTCGAAGTTTCAGAAAGTGATGTACGTGTAGTAGTACATAAATCCTGTGCGCTTGCTGCCCAAACATTTATGATTGCTATGGCAAATGAAGGTTATGATACTTGCCCCCTGGAAGGTTTAGACAGTCGGCGGCTCAAAAGATTATTGAAGTTACCTCATGGAGCCGAAATAAATATGGTAATCTCGTGTGGAATACGAAACGGGAATAAAGGTATTTGGGGCGAACGGTGCAGAGTTCCGTTTGAAGAGGTCTATCATAACATTTAATTTAGATGACCAACTGAATAGACAATGTTCTAATACTATGATACCCTTTGCCTATTATCATTTTACTACTCTGTTACACGTTTTTTTATGAATCCGGCGGATAAGAGGCTGGGCTATACAGTATCCGGACGAAATATGTAGTTTTCTAAATATATACAAGATTATATAAATTAAAATATATTATTATTTTGTCTTATTTATACTCTTGTATGGTGATTTAATGACTCTATTTAATAGTAAAAAATAATATTATTTGTATACAGAATGGATAAAAATGTGTTTTCGTGTCTATATTTGCTAATATTATGGTAACAAACGGTATTATTACCATTTTGATAGAAATCACCCTTTGTTTTTGTTAGAAACCACCTCATAAGTAGGTATTGAAAAGTTTATACTTGTGTCGGATTTTAATACGTCAAAATGCCAGTAGGCGTGTTTTACTGAAAGTGTAAAATATTAATTAAATAAATCTGATGTTGGTATGAATATCTTTTTCCTGAACTTATTATTTAGTTTCCAGGTTTTGCTTCCTTTGGATGGTGAAACCAATTTAGCAAGCAACAAACAAGCTGTTGATGTAATTTTACCTAATTTATCCCTGCTTGGGTATGCAGTTCCTGTAGAGGGACTTGGTGTCGGACTATTCATCTGTCTGCTTGCGTATTTTGCAGCAGAGTATGATGTGCGGTTACAATCATCTGAAAAACTCAAGATTGCAACGAGCATGCTTCGTTCGATACATACACCGTTGATATTATTAAGAAATCAATTGGAAGATATTAGAACAAGTGGTCTTCCTGAATCGGTTTCCTTAAAAATAGAAGAAGTCTTGAGATATACTGAATGTATAATAGACTGTAATCAGAATGTTATAATGCTTGATAAAGCCGACAGTAGCATCAGACCTAAAACATCAACTGCTAATCTTGAGCTTTCTGCTTATGTCACTTCTATTGTAAACCAATGTCGGGCGTATGCAAATACTCGTCAGGTACAACTGGCAGTTAACGGATGCACGGATTGCGTCAGTTGCAGGATAAATGAGAATATCATGACGGCTGCACTTCAACATCTTCTGAATAAGATAATTCTGATTACGGATTCAGGCTGTTGTGTCTCGATTAATGTGACGCATACTGCGAATGCATGGGAGTTACATATTAGTAATAATGTGCTGCCAAAAAAGGAAAACGAGGGCTTGTTTTCTTTTATTTCCGCTCGATTATCTGTATATAGTAATAGTGATTTAAGAACTGTTAGAAAAATCATTCGTTTGCATGGTGGAAAAATGATTGGTTATGGACATGGTAAAGCGATTACATGTAGAATTATTATTCCGGCAGATTGTCATTGTCAAAATAGGGAATGTCCTGCCATTAGTCATCCGATTATGGACACAAAAGGTAGTTCAGTCAAACTTTCCCGGAATCATGATGGTGAAAAACTATATTTAAAAATGAAGGATGCACCTCATATCTTGTTAGTAATGAAGGATAAACCATTCAGCGATTATCTGAAGAAGTCTTTATCGAGATATTATAAGGTTTCCGTTCTTGAAAATCCAGATTTATTAATACCTGTCATCATTCGTCAAATTCCCGACACAATCATTATTGATGATAATGTAAATGGTACAAGTGGTGATTCACTCTGTTTTCAGATTAAGGCAGACAAGATGATAGGGGAGATACCGGTTGTTCTGCTAATAAACTCCTTTGATAATGAAAGCTATCTCTCTCATTTGGGAAGCGGAGCAGACCGGTTGAAATTGCGTACAGAAAGTATCTGCAAGCTCAGGGCAGATATCCGTATGCTTATTGAAAACCATATAGCGTTACGGGAACGGATAAAACTCTTTCTATCTGATGCCATTTTTCCTCTAGCGCCCATAAAGCAAGAGATGGAAAATGCAGATTTGTTATTTATGGACAGGGTTAATGATATGTTAGACAAAAATCTTTCAACAGAGAAATATACGATTGATAAACTTAGTGCCGATATGGGAATGAGCCGTACTGCTTTTTATGGTAAGATGAAAGATATCATCGGAAAGTCTCCGGAAGATTACATCTACTCATTCAAAATGGATAAAGCACTTAAACTGCTGGCTTCCCAGCAATTCAATATTTCAGAGATTGCAGGTATGCTGGGATATTGTGATGCCCAGTATTTCAGAAAAAAATTTAAAGACTTTTATCATGTATGCCCGACGGACTATATTAAGAGTATTATAGGTTAACGGGATAAAATCCTCATAGGTTGCGTAAAGCTATTAAACTTTTCATAATGTTACTTGTTTTTGCGAGTGGACTTTGTAATTTTACTATAATAAAAAAATGAAATTATGAGAATATCAGTTAGGCTAATATTGAATAAGGGTAGGAGATTGAATAATGGTAGTTACTCTTTAGTATTTCAGGTAATACATAAGAGACGGAAAAAGTTATTGTATACAGGGTACCATATAAAAGAGGAGGCTTTTGACAAACTGGAAGAAAAGATTATTTTTGATGGTACAGATGCTGCCTTTTCCGTTACAAATGTAGCGAAGATGAATCGTGAACTACGGAAGATGAGGAATAAAATTCATGCAAGGATTCGGCAGCTTGAACAGACTACAGATTCTTTTACAGTGGAAGATATCTTATCACAGTGTATTAATGAAAATCCCAAACAGCAATTTTATTTGCTGCGATATATTGATACACAAATTGAACGAAAAAAGGTTCTGAAAAAAGACGGGATGGCTGCAGCATATAAAAGTACACGTTCATCATTAGCCAAATTTTTGGATGATACGGATATTCGGATTTCGGTGATTGATTTACATTTTATCCGGCAATATGAGGATTTCTTGTATAGCAGTGGAGTTACCGGTAATACGGTAAGCTATTACTTGCGAAATTTGAGAACTTTGTATAATCAGGCTATGATGGATGGTTTTCAACTTCGTAGAGAATACCCCTTTGTGAAGGCACAAACTCGTCCGGCTAAAACAGTGAAACGTGCTCTGACTCGGGAAAATCTTCAATCCCTCGCAAACCTTAGGTTCAAGAATGCTCCGGAGTTGAAGTTTGCCTGTGATTTGTATTTGTTCAGCTTCTATGCTCAGGGAATGGCTTTTGTAGATATTGTACTTTTGAAAAAATCGAATGTCTGTAACGGTATACTGACTTATTCCCGTCATAAGTCGAAACAATTGATCCGTATTGCTGTAACTCCTCAGATGAAGGAAATAATGAATAGGTATGAAACAGAAGGGAGATATATATTTCCTATTCTCAACAGTCAATATCAATCAGAATACAAACAGTACCGTCTGGCTTTGGGGCGTATTAATCGGCATCTTAAGAAAATAGCTACTATGATAGATATTAAAGTGCCTTTGACTACTTACACTGCCCGGCATACCTGGGCTACTCTTGCCCGTGATTGTGGTGCACCGGTTTCTGTAATTAGTGCGGCTTTAGGACATACTTCGGAAGAAATGACACGCATTTATTTGAAAGAATTCGATGTATCCTTACTTGATAAAGTAAATAGTATGGTGACCAATTTATCCTAATTGCATATTTTTTGTATTATAATTTGTGAAAAGGATGTGTAACATTAATATTTTGCTTATATTTGCAGCATCATAATCTATTTCATGATAGAGAACAAACAAAACATATCAAGTATAAACCACTGATTATAAATCAATTATACCCACATATAATATGTTTCTGTTCCATTATAATATATTATGAATGCGAAACAGGTAAATTTAAGATAAAATTCTGATATTTAACCCATTAGAAATATGGATACTGAAACGGTTGTGAAACATACAAGCCAAACGAATTGAATAATTACATTTTTTAAGAAGATATTTATGCAAAACGAACTACTGTATATTGAGGAGCATCTTTCGTGTCAAAACTACATGACGACTATCAATACCGGATTTAAATATATTGAGTTTTCCGAAGATACCGAATTCGGGGAAAATAAAGCAAATAAGAATTATTTGTTATTTTTTCTCAAAGGTGATTTTACGATGAGTTGCAATCAATTTCATAATAGAACCCTTCAAGCCGGAGATATGATCCTGATTCCACGTTCATCACATTTCAAAGGAACGACAACAGGGAAAGCGAGTGTACTATCGATGTTTTTCGATAGTCCGGAATGGTATTGTGATAAAATAGTATTTCATTCATTATTAAAGTTTTGTAGCAATAAGGAATATGAATTTGAACCAGTAAAAATTCGATATCCATTAACTTCTTTTTTAGAATTGCTGACTTGTTATATCAAAAACGGAATGAGTTGTTCACATCTGCACGACCTAATGCAGCGGGAGTTCTTTTTTTTACTACGAGGATTTTATAAAAGACAAGAAATTGCTACGTTATTTCATCCTATTATCGGAAAAGAAATGGACTTTAAAGATTTTGTAATACACAACTATACAAAAGTAAGCAATATTGAACAGCTCATTTCACTGTCTAATCTGGGAAGAAGTCGTTTCTTTACCAAATTCAACGAGGCATTTGGGATGACAGCCAAACAGTGGATGCTGAAACAAAAGAATCAGCAGATTTTGGCAAAAATGACAGAACCGGATATATATATTAAGGATGTTATTGAGGAATTAGGATTTGACTCACAAGTATATTTCAGTCGTTATTGCAAACAACATTTCGGATGTACACCAAGTCAATTAAAAAAGCGCTGTCAAGCTGATAATGAGACGATTGAAAATGAGAAAACCGGAGTTGTACAAAATGAATAAATCATTGTACTTTTTGATAAGTGCTATCTAAAAAAAAAGAGCTTACTTTGCAGCAGATAAATCGCTAGATAAAACAGAGTGCTTTAATTTATCTCTATCATGAAATAGAGATGCAACAAAGTCTCAAACAAAACACTGTAATATGGATAGATATATAAAAAGTAAAGTGAGCATACTTCTCTTTATGCTTTTCCTGACAAAAAGTTTCTTGGTAAACGCGCAAGATATAGCAATAAAAACAAATTTGTTGTATGGTGGTGTGATGCAGGCTCCAAATATTGGTTTGGAGTGGGGAATTTATCCCCGGTTGACAGTCGATTTATGGGGAGCCTATAATCCTTTTCCGTTGAGTAAAAATGGGTATGGGGCAAGTAACCGTAAAATGAAGCATTGGTTGGTTCAAGCTGAACTCCGGTATTGGCTATGTGAATCTTTTAATGGGCATTTTTGGGGAATACATACCTTTTATGGACAGTATAATATAGGCGATATTCATTATCTTGGGCTTAGTGATTATCGGCGTCAGGGAAATGTAGTGGGAGCCGGATTGAGCTATGGTTATCAGTGGCTTCTTTCAACACGCTGGAGTTTGGAAGCAATGCTGGGTGTAGGATATGCTCGTTTTAACTACGATGTTTATCCCTGCAAAGAATGTGGTAAACGTATCCGGAAAGAGAGCCGTAATTATTTGGGGCCTACACGTGCCGCTATATCTGTGATTTACGTAATTAAATAACATGAAAATGAATAAAAAACTTATTATACTGCTTCTTTGTCTGAATATTACCAACATTTTAGCACAGGATCAATACGAACAAGTTTCTATAGATAAAGTTGTTGCCGCCATAGACGGAAACGGACAAGTTTCATTGAAATTTACCTTGTCTGTTCCTTCAAATACTCTTGTTGCAAATGATGTATTAATGTTGACTCCAATTCTGATAGCAAAGGATGGAAGCGAACAGCATGCTCTTTCTCCTATATATGCGTGTGGGCGTGTCAGTGACTTGAGCTTTCGCCGTAAACGCGCTTTTAGTAAAAATACAAATGATACCTGCTTTTTTGTTCGCAATAAGGATGAACTGGTTTATTCCTCTACATTGGCTTATCAGCCTTGGATGCAGACTGCTACTCTTGTTATACGCAGCCGGCTTCGGAACTGTTGCAAGATGCGTGAATTGCCAATTCGTGAACTGTACACCTGCTCTTTCGCAGGAGAGTCACCTTTAGAAAAAAGACACGCTGTCATAACGCCGGAACAGCCGACGGTTGCCTTAAGTATCACTGAACGTTTGGCGCAAACCGAGGAGTTTGTGGAAACTATAGAGAATTATATCCCCCGACAGAAAATAGTAGTAGGAGAGCAGGAGAAAGCCCAAATAGTCTTCTTTAAATGGGATAAGGCAGAGATAGATTGTGGCTATTTGGATAATGAAAAAGTGCTGCAGCATGTAATAGATGTGACTCGCCAAATACATAATGATCCGGAAGCGGAAATAGTGCATGTTGTGTTGCTGGGACTTTCATCTCCTGAAGGACATTATGATTACAATGTAAAATTGGCAGCGAGTCGTAGCAAGGCAATGAAACAATACATCCTCAGCCATATTTCTCTTCCGGATAGTTGTTTTAAGCTGGTGAATGGTGGAGAAGGATGGGATGAATTACGCTATTTGGTTGAAGGATCGGAAATGTCCGGAAAAGAGGAAATCCTTCAGATAATAGATAAAGTCCCGATTTTGAAAGGACGTGAACTACGTTTGATGAAGTTGGATCGAGGAGTACCATATCGATATATGAGAGAACATTTCTTTCCGAAACTCCGTCGTGCCGGATATATAAAGGTATATTACCGTAAGAGGGAAATAGAGAAATACCGAGTGAACTAGGGATATAAATAATCAGTATTAATTTAATTTTTTAACGTAACAAAAGAATGAAGAAAAACAATTTTTTAGTTGGTGTTTTTACTGTGGCAACATTGGCGTTTGCCGCATGTAGCAATGAAGAGTTACCTGTAGAATCAGCGGGTGGTAATGGAAATACCGAAGTGGTGGAAGGTGTACCTACTTACGCACGACTTACTATTAAGATGAATGGGGTGAAACGGACACGTACTAGTGAGGCGGGAACTCCTGATGAACAAGATGTGAAAAACATTCATGTGTATGTCTTTGCCAATGGGGTTTTTGAAGCATCTACTAGTCCCAATGGTGATGTTATTAGTAATAGCACTGGAGTGTTCCATAGTGAGGTAATGAAACTGACTTCCGGCTTGAAAACTATTTTGGTAGTCGCTAATACAGGCACAAATTGGTATCCGACACCAACAGCAGGAACGACACTTTCAGCATTTCAAGACCAGTTGATGGAGTTGTACACTACTCCGGGACGTCTTGCTCATGATGGTTCGTTTATTGCTCGTGTAGGTGAAGGGTATAAAAATCTGCAAGGTACGGATGATCCGGCTAATAACGGTTTTTTAATGAGTAATCTGTTGTCCAACTCCAGCTTTACCTTGAAACCGGGTATTTCTCAGGCTGATGCTGAAAGAAATGATTATGGTAATGAGGATCCTGCAGATTATAATCACTTTAAGATTTCTCTTTATCGTGCAACTGCCAAGTTGCAGACTGTTTACGAAGATGCAGATGCATTAGTTTACAAGGCAACACAGGGTGATGATTTGTCAAAGGTAGTTACAGTTGGTACGTTGACACAACCGCATTTCACTGTGCGTAATTTACCACAAAAAGTGTATCTTTTCCAACATGGAAGTGTGGATAACCCATTAATAACTCCGCTGTATAATGCCACAAACACTACTTCAAGTTGGAGTGACTTTAGAATTTTTGACGAAGTAAATGCTCCGGATATTGAAGTAGTAGCAAAAAATGCAACAGCCAGTAGCTTGTATGTACCAGAAAATGCAAATGCAATACCTGTTATCGGAAATACTTCTTATATACTTGTGAAAGGAATTTTCGAACCGAATAGAGACTTGGTGATTACAGATGTGGATAGTAATGGAGATTATGTATATGGATTTAAGGGCAATAGTGACCCGATTACTGCATTTACATATTCTCCTGCTTGGGGAGCTGAAATTTATGCTGTGCCGGCAAGTGTCACAGATGAACAAGACCGACTGAAACATGGTATGAATACTACATTGAAAACCTATTTGGTCAGAACGGGTCTGAAAGCATATCTCAATAGTAGTGCAAATGCCCCTGTTTATGATGGTATCATAGGTAAAAATGTTTATTATAGTATAACTGCCGGCACTAAAGACGGTATATACAATACATTGATTATCTCTAAGAATATTCAGAAAGAAGATAAGAGCGGTTATGATGCAACACCCGTAGAAACAGTGAAATATTTGCAATATAATGGCGGAGTGACTCATTATCGTATTAATATACAGGATAATACATATCCGGAAAATCATAATTTATACTATTCTGTTACCCGTAATAATCTGTATAAAGTAAATGTGAAATCAATTTCAGGTATTGGTTATCCGGATGAAGGAGATGTTACAGTAGATCCTGATACTCCAATCAGCCAGAAAACTTATATGCAAGCGCATATTTCTGTTGAAGAATGGAAAGTTGTGGATCAGGATGCTGATTTGAACTAATAATAGAATATATAAAAAGTTTTTCTTCGGGCATTACTACCCGGAGAAAAACTTCTCAAAATTATAAATTAAGAAATAATATGCATTTCAAATTTTCAATATTGTATCGCCGGAATAGTTATACTCGCATGGGTATTGTCAGGGCTTGTTGCGGGATGTGTAAAAGAGGATTTCTCTGATTGCCCTACAGGTTCTTACTCTGTTGCATTTGAGTATGTAAATCATACCGGTGCAGAACATTACAATCGTTTCTGTACTGATGTATATAGAGTTGATTTATATGTGTTCGATTCAGCCGGATATTTTGTGAAATGCATAACCAATAACGGAGCTCCTTTTGCAGAGGACTTTCGTATTGAACCGGAACTTTCCGAAGGTAGCTATACGCTGGTAGCCTGGGGAAATATATCTGATGAAGTAATAATAAGGCCTGTTTTTGTGAGTGGAAAAACAACCATTGAAGAAGGGGTACTTTTACTAAAGGCTATTGAAAATCAAAGCGTAAATAAAAAGCTGACTTCTATTTTTCACGCAATTAAAGAAGTAACAGTAAATGGTTCCACTGATAAAACAGATATTCTTTCATTTACAAAAAACGAAAACCAGTTGAATCTTACAGTCAAGTGGTTTGAAAAAAGCGGAATACCATGTATTCATCGTTGTGCAGAAGGGGTTCGTACCCGTGTGGTTGACCCAAAGGGAGCAACCTATAAATTTGACAATTCTGTAGTTGCTTCAAGCAACGAACTGACATATTATCCATATCAGAGCGTTAATAATGATACACGAAACCAACTAGCGGATGTTTTTTCTTTGATGCGCTTGGTAGAAGGAGAAAAACTGATATTACTGATAGAACGTTTGATGCCGGATGGCACCATAAAGGAACTCTACCGTACTGATTTAATCGAACTGATTCGGATGCATCCATATGTTTATACTCAATCAGAACTTGATCGGCAGGATGTTTATGAGATTGAAATATCGCTTATAGATGATTTAGATGGTGATACGGATACTTATATGCAAACAGCTATTATTATAGCAGGGTGGAAAATTATATTGCAGGATACAGGAATGTAATACTTTAAATATATGAGATTAAATTTGATTTATAAATACAGTTTTATTATAACATTGTTATATCTAATCACTGCTTGTACCAATGGGATAGAGGAATCTTCCGTTGGAAACAGTCAGGAAGAAGGTAAGGAAATTCCCGTTAATATTATGCCGAAGCTTGTTGTGGGGGATGAAAATGAGGTATCACAATTGCGGGTTATCATTTTTTCGACACGTACTTCCAATCCTTATGGTTCTAGAGTTTTGATCAGTAATCAACTGATAGATCTAAATGAAGATTATACTGCCATTACCTACATAGGATACAATGATATTTATGTGATAGGAAATGAACCGATAGATCTTTCAAATGTGAAAAGGCCAGAAGAACTGAAAAATATTCAGATGAATACGGAGGGCAGTTTGAATGCCTCGAAGTTTGTGTTCTTCAAGAAATTGCTTAATGTAAATGTACGAAATAAAAATGAAATATATCTGGAGGGTGAATCCACACCAGTCTCAGAACTGGAAATAAAGTTACAGCGTGTGATTGCAAAATTGAGCGTTAATTTTGATCTCAGCACGGAGATTTATGAGGAACAAACTCCTACAGGGACGTATGTAAACTTTGAGTCGATGGAGTTAATCCGTATACCGAAATATAGTTATTTGATTCCTGAAACATATAAGAAGGAAGAAGGTTTTCTGGATAATCGTGTATTCTTATTGAAGAATAGCAGTACGGAGCAGAATCATTTTACATGGTCATCGGGTGAAATATATTTGCCGGAATATATACTGGAGAATGATGATTATAAGGTCGAATTACGTATTAAAGGGACTTCAAAAGGAACCACTCATATTTATACTTTACCGCTTGGAGATGCGATGAATGCTGTAGATTCACATTCTACGGATTGGAATATTACTCGTAACAGGCATTATAGGCTGACTATCAAAGCTATCACTGGATACGGAGAGGAATCTCTTGAAGTTAAAACCAGTGTTGCGGGATGGTCGGAAATAAATGTTCCAATAGATATTACAGGAACCAGTTTCTTGGCTGTAAACAAACGAACTATTGAAGTAAAATCTTTACGCTTTTATACATATGTACGGTTTGCATGTAGCAATCCGATTGAGGTGGAACTTCCTATTGGAGTATCAATAAATAATCAACTTGCTTTCACAATAGAATATGATGATGCATCCAAGAGAAGTGGGCGTATCGGCTTCCGACGAGGAAACTGGAATACAGGTCAGAATATTACATATGTGACGACACTGAAATCGGGCTCCTCATCTGTTCAGATTAATTTGCAATTATTTAAATCGGAGATCGTTGATAGAGGAAGCGCGCAAGGTACTTGGGCAGCAGCAATGGGATATCCGGCAGAGGCAAATAATAAAAAAGTTGGTTATTATAATGATGAGTTATATAAAAAGGCTACCACAGAAACAGGGTGTAGGGCATATTATCCTCAGGGGGTCGATCCGGATGATCCGATAAGAGGAAAGGGATGTTGGAGATTAGCGACTATACGTGAGAATTGGTCATTTCAGATAAAAATGACATGGGCTATAGAGGAGTTTAGCGCAACGGATGGATATTATACTACTGCACCGAATACTCTTATGAATGTTGCGAAATCGCAAAAACGCTACTATAACTGTGCACTTGATGTTCGTCCACCTGAACTTTCTGATTTTATTGCTTCAAGTGAGGATGTGCCTAAGGTCAGCAAAGAAAATGCAGAGTCTATTTGTACGAAATTAGGCGCTGGGTGGAGATTGCCTACGGGGAAAGAAATGAATTATGTGTTCTTAAATGCAGGAACCAACGGACTTCCTAATAATTTCTTTTCGGATAGTTATTGGGGAAAGAATGCGGATAATACATTCATAGTGGCCACTATGAGTGATCCTGATGGTAGTGCTACAACAGATGAGTTGAGAAAACAGTCACATACAGTACGTTGTGTAAAGTCACGTTATTCAAACTAAAAAAGAAGTTTAAAATGATTGTAAAATGGAAATATATTCGATTGCTTCTACTATTGCTGCCTTTTTTTCTAGTGGCTTGTGATAGTGAGATGTCAGATTCTAAGAGTATGGGAAATGAACAGGAACAATTGGTATTGAGGCTAAATGTAAAACAGGAATCCGTGGTGCAAACGCGGGGAACCGCTATGCCTGCTGAAGATGAGAAAATAGAGAATCTGGATTTTCTGATATTCGATCATGATGGAAATATTGTTTATCATCTGCATCCTACATTGGAATGGACAGGAACTGAATATAAAACCACAGTGACCGTGTTTTCGGCTACAGGTGAACATACATTGTATCTGATTGCCAATTATCCGATGGAAGAAGGTACGATACATAACTTGCAAGGATTGGAAAGCATGATATGTACGACTCCGGATGCATCTATAAAACCGCCTTTTGTAATGGCTACCAAGCGTATAATACTTTCATCTCTCAATGCGACAGCTATTCGTAATGCTATGAACAGTGATAGTAATAATGGATTCAGTTTAAAACGGAATGTAGCGAAGTTCGACGTAGAAGTGTCTGCGGCTAATTTTAGCCTGAAATCAGTGGAATGGATGGAATGTCCTACGTCGGCAACAGTATTGGCAGGAGTGAATTATACTAGTCCATATACTAAATCTGTCAGCAATACTACACCCCTGACAAATCCTGTCTACCTATATCAGATTCCCAATATGGGTTCAGATGCTCATAAAGGATTTCATGTGGTTGTACATGGAGAATATACTTCAGTAGACGGAACAAAAAGGGAGGGATATTATAAACTTCGTTTGAGTACGATGGGTATTTCGGGCGAGAAGGTTCCGTTGACTTCAATTATAGGAAATAATTATTATAAACTGAATATTCAGAGCGTTTCTGGATTTGGCTCCAATTCGTTAGAGAATGCCGAGAAAAATGGATTTACTAATGATATGGAAGCATTAACTATGTTGGACTATAACGGTTCGCATAATTATCAAGAGAAGTATTTACGGAACGGCTATCAAATGGGCTTTGAGAATTCTCACTGGATCATATACAGTGAGAAAATAATGAATTCTTTTGTACTAGGATATTTTTACCGAAGTATCCGGGATAAATCTTTGGTCGGATATACAACATTTGATCCGGATTATCCCAATCTTCAGCGTGGAGTTATCACAGTTGAAGCTAATGGTAAGATAGTGGAAAAGTCCATAGTTTGCAATGATGCTCCTGATACTCCTGTGGAAATGAAATTACTTTTCACTGATTTAAATAACACACTGGAGAGCGAAGGGTACACATTTACGAATATTATACAGTATGGTGTCCTACAGAAAACATTGACTATTGAACGCTATCCTTCTATCGGGCAGTCATATACAGTACTCACAATGCCAAATACAAACTATGGAGAAGTAGTTGGTTCGGCCAGTTGGGTGGGGATTGCTGAACAGCGTCATGAAGGAGCTACTATTTATCAACAGTTGGATTCGGAGAATGAATATATTTTTATTCATATATTGAGCAACAGTACAGGGAAAGAGCGTGAGGGAACAGTACGTTTATTTGGTAAGAATGGTTATTATGAACTTCGAATACATCAGAAAGGATAATTTAAGTGATAAAAATTTAGTGACAGGAAGGAATAGAAAATGAATACGTTGGAAGTTATCAAGGAGCAGGAACTCAGTAATGAAGGAGTTATTTATTTGTATTGCCAGGGGAATTCATGGCAGGCTTTCGAGCGTTCTGCTTTTTATCTGTCTTTGCTCTATCCGGAGCTTGAAATTGTGAAGGAGGGCAGCCAAAATACTACAAGGATTTTTGTGTGTATTCCAGATGATTATTTAATAGAGATCTTTGACGTGAATCAGATTTTTGTTGGGAATGAATATATAGAAATGAAGGTTCCGGAAAGGATTTACGGCAGAAACGACGAGTATATTCAATGGTATAACAAGCTATTGGATACTTAAGTGATAAGAGGATGATAGATATGAGAAAAATAAAAGAGAATGAAAGGGTTCTTCGTCAAATTTGGTGGTAATCTCTTTTTTATTTCGATGGTTTTCCTCTTCTTCTTCCTTAATCCTATAAAA
>PVMN01002852.1_pt1 | contig 16001 bp, 10 predicted proteins | sample 1853401 | NCBI WGS metagenome assembly PVMN01 (sample SAMN08533510, study PRJNA380276) | Human gut metagenome, whole genome shotgun sequencing project.
AAGTCCTGCATTGTGGATAGAACTTCTTGGAGCTGCACCTGTACCTCCGTCATAGCCGGAGATCAGGATCGTCTGTGCGCCTGCTTTGGCAACACCTGCTGCAACTGTGCCCACGCCTGCTTCAGATACCAGTTTGACAGAAATATCTGCATATTTATTTGCATTCTTAAGGTCATAGATTAACTGTGCCAGGTCCTCGATAGAATAGATATCGTGGTGCGGTGGCGGGGAGATCAGGCTGACACCCGGTGTAGAATGACGGGTTTTGGCAATCCATGGATATACCTTCTTTGCAGGAAGATGTCCGCCTTCACCAGGTTTTGCACCCTGTGCCATCTTGATCTGGATTTCTCTTGCAGATACAAGGTAACGGCTGGTTACACCGAAACGTCCGCTGGCAACCTGTTTGATCGCGGAGCATCTGTCATCGCTGCTTCCTGCGGAATCCAGTCTCTCATCACTTTCACCGCCCTCACCTGTATTGGATTTTCCATGGAGGTGGTTCATGGCGATTGCCAGTGTCTCATGTGCTTCCTGTGAAATGGAACCATAGGACATGGCACCTGTCTTAAATCGTTTTACGATATCATCTACGCTCTCCACTTCTTCAAGTGGAACCGGAGTCTCAGCAAACTTAAAGTCCAGAAGTCCTCTTAAGTTTCCGTGGTTTTCTTTATCTACCAGATCTGTGTACTGTTTGAACAGATCGTAGCTTCCTGTCCATGTGGACTGCTGCAGAAGATGGATAGTCTGAGGATTGTAACGATGTTCCTCTCCCTGGCTTCTCATCTTGTGTGCGCCTACGCTGTCCAGAGTCAGGTCTGTAGGAAGTCCTAATGGGTCAAATGCTTCTGAGTGAAGCTTCTCTACATTCTCTTCGATGTCTTCCAGTGTGATTCCGCCTACACGACTGACTGTACCAGTAAAGTATTTCTCGATCACATCTGAGGAAATACCGATTGCCTCGAAGATCTGAGATCCCTGATAAGACTGGATGGTGGAAATACCCATCTTGGAAGCAATCTTTACAATACCGCTGATGACTGCATGATTGTAGTCATCTACTGCTGCATAATAGTCTTTCTCCAGCATATGGCTGTCGATCAGTTCATGAATGGTTTCAAGGGCAAGGTACGGGTTGATTGCACTTGCACCGTAACCAAGTAAGGTTGCAAAGTGATGTACTTCTCTTGGCTCACCGGATTCCAGGATAATTGCAAGGGAGGTACTCTTTTTCGTCTTTACCAGGTGCTGATGAACTGCGGATACTGCCAGAAGTGACGGAATCGGCATATGGTTTTCATCTACTCCTCTGTCTGAAAGAACAAGGATGTTTGCACCTTCGCGGAATGCTTTATCTACTTCTACGAAAAGACGGTCAATAGCTCTCTCAAGCTTGGTGCTCTTATAATATAAGGTAGAAACAACTGCTGTCTTGAAGCCCTCATGTTTGAAGCTCTTGATCTTCATCATGTCTGTATTTGTCAAAATCGGGTTATTAATCTTTAATACCTGACAGTTTTCCGGTTTCTGCTCCAGCAGGTTTCCGTCTTTACCTACATAAACACTTGTGCTGGTAACGATTTCCTCACGGATCGCATCGATCGGCGGGTTGGTTACCTGTGCAAAGAGCTGTTTAAAGTAGTCAAATAATGGTCTGTTCTGTTTGGAAAATACTGCAAGCGGGGTATCCACACCCATGGCACCGATGCTCTCTGCTCCGTTTAACGCCATGTTTCTGATGGAAGTGCGGTACTGCTCATAAGTATAGCCGAATGCTTTCTGCAGACGTGCTCTCTGCTCAGGTGTGTATTCTTCCGGTCTTTCGTTAGGAATCTTGATGTCTTTTAACTGTACCAGATGACTGTCCAGCCATTCACCGTATGGCTGCATTTTTGCATAACCCTCTTTCAGTTCATTGTCATCAATTACTTTTCCCTTTACAGTATCTACAAGAAGCATTTTTCCAGGATGGAGACGCTCTTTTAATACGATTTTCTCTTCCGGGATTGGCAGAACACCCACCTCTGAGGAAAGGATCATATAGCCGTCAGAAGTAATATAATATCTGGATGGACGGAGACCGTTTCTGTCAAGGACAGCTCCCATCACATCACCGTCTGAGAAGAGGATAGATGCAGGTCCGTCCCATGGCTCCATCATGGTTGCATAGTACTGGTAGAAATCACGCTTTGCCTGGGAAATGGTATCATTGTTTGCCCATGGTTCAGGGATTGTGATCATCACTGCAAGGGGCAGTTCCATGCCGCTCATTACCAGGAATTCCAGTGTATTGTCAAGCATTGCAGAGTCGGAACCATTTCTGTTTACAACAGGGAGCACTTTATGAAGCTGTCCCTCCAGATATGGTGATTCCATATTTTCTTCTCTTGCAAGCATCTTATCTGCGTTGCCGCGGATGGTGTTGATCTCACCGTTGTGTACCATGAAACGGTTAGGATGTGCTCTCTCCCAGCTTGGGTTTGTGTTGGTACTGAAACGGGAGTGTACCATAGCGATAGCAGATTCATAATCCGGGCTCTGGAGGTCTTCGAAGAAAGTACGAAGCTGTCCAACCAGGAACATACCTTTGTAAACGATGGTACGGCTGCTCATGGATACTACGTAAGTGTTGTCATTACTCTGTTCAAACTCACGTCTTGCAATATAGAGCATACGATCAAACGGAAGTCCCTTCTCTACATCTTCCGGTTTCTTGATAAATGCCTGCATAATACATGGCATACATTCTCTTGCTTTGTGGCCAAGTACCTCCGGAAATACCGGGACCTGACGCCATCCAAGAAGTTCCAGACCTTCTTTCTCAAGAATGATCTCAAACATCTTCTTTGCCTGTGCGCGTTTGATCTCGTGCTGCGGGAAGAAAAACTGTGCGATGCCATATTCTCTCTCATCGCCAATTTCAAATCCCTCTTTCTTACAGGCTTTCTTGAAAAATTTATGGGAAATCTGGAGAAGGATACCTACACCGTCACCAGTTTTGCCTTCTGCATCCTTACCTGCGCGGTGTTCCAGATGTTCTACGATCTTTAATGCATTTGCAACAGTATCGTGGGTTTTCTTGCCTTTGATATTGACAACTGCTCCGATACCACAGTTGTCATGCTCAAATTCAGACCGGTACAGACCTTGCTGTTGCTGCTGTTCTCTCACTTCTTTCATAATCTCCTCATCCTTTCTATTTCTGCTGCTGTTCTTCGCTTATTTTCTTATCGACGGCCGCCTGGATGAATCCTCTGAATAAAGGATGTGCATGGTTCGGGCGGGATTTGAATTCCGGATGGGCCTGAGTTCCTACATAGAACGGGTGCCCTGCGATCTCGATCATCTCTACGATATGATTATCAGGGGAAGTTCCTACGATATTCATTCCCTTCTCCTGAAGTTCTTTACGGAATGCATTGTTTACTTCATAACGATGTCTGTGGCGCTCATGGATTTCTTTTTTGCCAAAGAGTTCATAGGATCTGGAATCTTCTGCAAGAATACATGGATAGCTTCCAAGTCTTAAGGTTCCACCGATATCTTCAATATCTTCCTGATCAGGCATTAAAGCAATTACCGGATGCTTTGTCTCCGGATTCAGTTCAATACTGTTTGCATCTTCGTATCCAAGTACATGGCGGGCAAATTCTACGATTGCCATCTGCATTCCCAGACAGATTCCAAGATATGGAATCTTATGTACTCTTGCGTACTGTGCTGCCAGGATCATTCCTTCTGTACCTCTGTTTCCGAAACCACCCGGAACCAGAATACCATCTACATTGTGAAGCTGCTGATCCAGATTCTTCTCTGTCAGTTCTTCGGAATCGATCCAGTCAAGCTCTACCTTGGCTCTGCAGGAAATTCCTCCATGTTTCAGTGCCTCTACTACACTGAGATATGCATCATGAAGCTGTGTATATTTTCCTACAATTGCGATCTTTACTGTTTTATTCGGATTTCTCAGACTTTCTACCATTTCCTCCCAGTCACTTAAATCCGGTTTTCTGTTTTCCAGACGGAGACTTGAAAGAACTACATCTGCAAGCTTCTCTCTTTCCATTGCAAGAGGAGCTTCATATAAATATTCCACATCCAGGTTCTGAAGTACATGTGATACAGGTACGTTGCAGAATAAAGCGATTTTTTCTTTAATGTCCTCTGTCAGCTCATGCTCACTTCTGCACACCAGTACATCCGGCTGGATTCCCATTCCCTGAAGTTCCTTTACGCTTGCCTGTGTAGGTTTTGTTTTCAGTTCTTCAGATGCCTTTAAATAAGGAATTAATGTTACGTGGATCAGGATTGCATTGTCATGTCCCACATTGAGCTGGAACTGACGGATTGCTTCCAGGAACGGCTGACTTTCAATATCACCGACTGTTCCTCCCACCTCGATAATGGCAATCTTGTTTTCCTCCGGTGATTTGGCGCGGTAGAAACGGCTCTTGATCTCATTTGTAATATGAGGAATTACCTGTACGGTACCCCCGCCGAAATCCCCGTGACGTTCTTTCTGAAGAACAGACCAGTAAACCTTACCGGTTGTCACATTGGAATTTTTATCAAGACTCTCATCAATGAATCTCTCATAATGTCCCAGATCCAAGTCTGTCTCTGTACCATCGTCTGTTACAAAAACTTCTCCATGCTGAATCGGGTTCATGGTTCCGGGGTCGATATTGATATAAGGATCAAACTTCTGCATGGTTACCTGGTATCCTCTCGCTTTCAGAAGACGCCCCAGAGATGCAGCTGTGATTCCCTTTCCAAGACCGGAAACAACTCCTCCTGTAACAAATACGTATTTCACTGCCATTTTGATTTCCTCCTCCATCATCCTTTGTTAATAAAAAAGCGTCAGATGCAGCTATCAGAGGGCACTTGACCCATCTGGTATTCTGCATCTGACGCCTTTGTCAGATCATCATATCTTCTATAATAATATGTTCAATTGGCTTTCTTTAAAAATATGCTATACTATAAAACATTTTTTTTCGTTTGTCAATAATGAATTTCCCGTTTTTAAGCAAAAACAAATCAAATAAGTTCCTTCTGATAAACTATGAAGCAGTTATATTTTATGGAATTACTCTGAACACAGTCATAATACAGAAAAAACGAATCTGTAGAAGTTCATCTTCCAGACCCGTCTTCTCTGCAATAATTATTCGGTTATAAAAATGCAAAATTTATGCAACTGCAAATTTCTTCAATGTACGATCAAATTCCCGGCTCTCCCCGTGGCAGTCTACTGTCAGTTCTCTGGTCAGATCCAGACTAAGTACACCAAGGATTGATTTGGCATCAATTAAAAATCTGTTGTAATAAACATCAATATCAAAATCACATCTGCTTGCAGCATTCACAAATTCCTGCACCTCTTCAGTTGCATTTAACTTGATTTTACTCTGTGACATCGTGATCACCCTTTCTGAAAACATTCTTTGTTTTTTTCTATCAGACGCCCATATTATGTTCCACATTTCAGAATTTGTCAAGTTTTTAAATTTATCCAATTTTCATAAAGCGCAGGGGTTCTATTGTGCATTTTGTTCGTTTATATATGTTTTCACAGCATTATTTTATACACTATGTATGATTCCATTCTATATTGGTTTTACCATTATGTGAGATTGATTCCATATATCATCGACAGGTTTCTGCATTTTTTATGAATTTTTGCGACTTAACACTTCACAATATCTGCAAACTCCGCATTTGTATAATCCGGAATCTCCATCGGATAATTTCCATCAAAGCATGCCTTACATAACGGCAGACCGCCCGCCATTCCTTCCAGATAATCTGTCTGCATGTAGCCAAGAGAATCTGCTCCGATCATTTTACAGATTTCCTCTGTGCTGTGGCTGGCTGCAATGAGCTGGTCATTTGACGGCACATCAGTTCCGAAATAGCATGGATGTAAAAATGGCGGTGAACTGATACGTACGTGCACTTCCTTTGCTCCCGCTTCTTTTAACATGTGGATCAGGTTTGCAATGGTTGTTCCACGAACAATGGAATCATCCACCAGAACAATCCTCTTATCTTTTACAACAGATTCCAGCACACTCAGTTTCAGATGAACACTGGACTCACGTTCTTCCTGAGTCGGTTTGATAAATGTTCTTCCAATATAGCTGTTTTTATAGAACGCAAATGCAAACGGGATTCCTGATGCTTCGGAGTATCCCTTTGCAGCAGGGAGTCCGGACTCCGGTACACCTGTTACAAGATCTGCCTCTACAGGATAAGACTTGGCAAGAGATTTACCGCCGCGGATTCTGGCATCATAGACCTTCACCCCATCAATGGTACTGTCAAGTCTTGCAAAATATATATACTCAAACACACAATGCGCGCGTTTTGCAGCAGCAGACGCAAGCTCTTTATTTGACTTCAGTCCGTCTTTTGTGATCGTAAGAATCTCACCCGGCTCAATGTCACGGATAAATTCCGCACTTACAGATGTCAGAGCACAGCTCTCAGAAGCAATAACATAAGCATTTCCTCTTTTACCGAGACACAATGGTTTCAGTCCATATGGGTCGCGGACTGCGATCAGTTTTCTCGGGCTCATAACTACCAGACCATATGCACCTTTGATCTTCTTTGCAGTCTTTAGCACTGCCTCTTCTACTGTTTTAGAATGCACACGTTCTCTTGCGATATGGAACGCAATAACCTCTGAATCTGTAGTTGTATGGAAAATCGCTCCATTCTGGATCAGTTCCCATTTCAGTTCCGGTGTATTAACCAGATTTCCGTTATGTGCAAGTGCAAGAGTTCCCTTTACATAAGACAAAACAAGGGGCTGTGCATTCTCTGCAACAGAAGCTCCTGTTGTGGAATATCTTACATGACCAATACCAATATCTCCCTCATATTTACGGACAACATCCTGTCTGAGAACTTCACTTACAAGTCCCAGATCCTTATGAAACTTCACATTTCCACGCTCTCCCTTAGTATCAGAAACTGCAAGTCCGCAGGATTCCTGTCCTCTGTGCTGCAGGGAAGTCAGTCCATAATATATGGACGGAACTACATTGCCGCCATCCAGATCATAAATTCCAAAGACGCCGCACTCTTCTTTTATTCCAGCCATCTGATTTCCTCCGATCGTATTCTCTTGTCTGACTTTAACTTTACTTTCAAAACCCGCTGACATTGTTTTCTTATGTTTGACGGGTTCCAAAATCAAATTATAATAATAGAAACAAATTTGTCAACCTATCCTTTTTTTGCCATATCTCAAAAATTTTTTCTGAATTTTTTCAAAAAAAGTGCTTGACATCTGTTTTCATTTCGTTTATAGTACAGCACATAAAGCAAAGGCGCTTTGGAAAGATCTACAGAGATCTCATCCAGGGCGCCTTTTTCGTTTTATAAAACTTTCGTTTCATAGAAAATGTTCGATGAGGAATTTTCTATGAGACGAAAACCGCAGGCAGTCACAATGGTGATTTGTAGCGGCACTACACATATTCAGAAAATATTGCAAACCGAAAGGAGAGTACCTATATGGCACAGAATATCCCTGAACTGTACGGCAGCCTGGTCTTCAACGACAAAGTAATGAGAAGTAAACTGCCAAAAGACATGTACAAAGCATTAAAGAAAACAATCGAGAGCGGTACACACCTTGAACTTGATGTTGCCAACTCCGTTGCTGTTGCAATGAAAGAATGGGCTACCGAGAACGGCGCCACTCATTATACTCACTGGTTCCAGCCAATGACAAACGTAACTGCAGAGAAACATGACAGTTTCATTTCTCCTACAGGAGATGGTCAGGTGATCATGGATTTCTCAGGTAAAGAACTTGTAAAAGGTGAGCCGGATGCTTCCAGTTTCCCGTCAGGCGGTCTTCGTGCCACATTCGAGGCAAGAGGATATACAGCATGGGATCCGACATCACCGGCATTCATCAAAGACGGAACCCTTTACATTCCTACAGCATTCTGCTCCTACAGCGGAGAAGCTCTTGATAAAAAGACTCCTCTCCTTCGTTCCATGCAGACACTTGATAAAGAAGCTACAAACCTTCTCCATATAATAGGAAATAAAGATATCAAACACGTAAATACAACTGTAGGTCCTGAACAGGAATACTTCCTGGTAGACAAGGAATTATACAAGCAGAGAAAAGACCTTGTATTCTGCGGACGTACATTGATCGGTGCTCCTGCTCCTAAGGGTCAGGAAATGGAAGATCATTACTTCGGTGCTCTGAAACCTCGTGTCGCAGCTTATATGCATGACCTGGATGTAGAGCTCTGGAAACTTGGTATTCCTGCCAAAACAAAACATAACGAAGTTGCTCCTGCACAGCACGAGCTGGCTCCTGTATTCGATACAACAAACGTTGCGGTTGACCACAACCAGTTAACAATGGAAGTAATGAAGAAAGTTGCCGACAAGCACGGACTTGTATGCCTTCTTCACGAGAAACCATTTGAGGGAATCAACGGAAGTGGTAAACACAACAACTGGTCTATGATTACAGATACCGGTGTAAATATCCTTGATCCGGGAAAAACACCTGCTGAAAATACACAGTTCCTGATTTTCCTGACAGCTGTTATCAAAGCAGTTGATGAATACGCAGATGTACTTCGTATTTCTGTAGCAAGTGCAGGAAATGATCACCGTCTTGGTGCAAACGAGGCTCCGCCTGCTGTTGTATCCGTATTCCTCGGTGATGAACTGACAGAAGTATTAAAATCTATCGAAAATGACGAATATTTTGCAGGAAGCCGCGCAGTCCAGATGGATATCGGTGCAAAAGTACTTCCACATTTCGTAAAAGACAATACAGACAGAAACCGTACTTCACCATTCGCATTTACAGGTAACAAATTCGAATTCCGTATGCTTGGTTCCGAAGCTTCTGTTGCAAACCCGAACATTATCTTAAACACTGCTGTTGCTGAGTGTGTTCACCAGTTTGCAGAACAGTTAAAGGATGTACCGGAAGACAAGATGGAGGATGCAATCCACGAACTGATCAAGAAGACAATTATTGATCATAAACGTGTTATCTTTAACGGAAACGGTTATACAGACGAATGGATTGAAGAAGCTACGAAACGTGGTCTCTTTAACCTGAAATCCACACCGGATGCTCTTCCTCAGTGGATCGCAGACAAGAATATTGAACTCTTTACCAAATATCATATCTTCACAAAAGAAGAAATTGAATCCCGTTATGAGATCTGGCTGGAATCCTATTCCAAGATTCTTAACATTGAGTCCAATACTATGGTTGAAATGGTACAGAAGGATTTCCTTCCATCTGTATTCGCGTATATCGACAAAGTTGCAGCTACTGCTGTTGCTAAAAAATCAGTTGTTTCAGATGTCAGCACAGCTTCTGAAGGAAAACTGATCAAAGAGCTGTCACAGCTTGCTGATGAGATTTCCACAGGTCTTGAGACCTTAAAAGCAGATACTGCCAAAGCGCTTGCTACAGAAGATCCTCTGACTAATGCAAAAGCATACCAGACAGTTGTTCTTTCTGATATGGATGAACTCAGAAAGTCTGTAGATGCAGCAGAAACTCTGATTCCGGATGCACTGCTTCCATATCCTACATATGACAAGCTTCTGTTTTCCGTTTAATTAACAGGTAATAACAGGGGAATATCTTTATGAACTCTACTTCATAATTCATTATCGATTTCCTCATCCATTAATCACACGATATTTTGATGTTCCCCTGTTTTACATATAATTTTGATTTTAAACTGCATTGCATACAGTCATACGAAATGTCTTTTCTATTACATCAGTTATGCAATACACTATAAATATGGATTTTATATTCGCAAAAGCGCGATGAACTGGCTACATTTCCAGGCATCGCGCTTTTTGCATTTTATAAAATATGAGGAAATTTTTATGAGGGAGGAATATTATTATGGAATTTTCCGCAGTAAACACAATATGGGTGCTGGTCGGCGCCGCGCTGGTCTTCTTTATGCAGGCCGGATTCGCAATGGTAGAAACAGGCTTCACACGAGCCAAAAACGCAGGTAACATTATTATGAAAAACCTGATGGACTTCTGTATCGGAACCCCGGTCTTCTGGCTGGTCGGCTTCGGTCTGATGTTCGGTGCAGGTAATGGATTTATCGGAAAGATCGGTGGTATTGCAACAGAAGCACACTATGGTTCAGGAATGCTTCCTGACGGAGTTCCTTTCTGGGCATTCTTAATCTTCCAGACAGTATTCTGTGCAACATCCGCAACAATTGTTTCCGGTGCAATGGCAGAACGTACCAAGTTCCTTTCCTATTGCATCTACAGCCTTATGATCAGTCTTGTTGTATATCCAGTATCCGGACACTGGATCTGGGGCGGTGGATTTATCAGCCAGATGGGATTTCATGATTTCGCAGGTTCCTGTGCAGTACATATGGTAGGTGGTGTGGCAGCTCTGATTGGTGCCATCATCCTTGGACCTCGTATCGGTAAATATACAAAGGGCGGCAAATCAAAGGCTATCCCAGGGCACAACCTTACAGTTGGTGCTTTAGGTGTATTTATCCTCTGGTTCTGCTGGTTCGGATTTAACGGCGCTTCCACAGTCAGCATGGAAGGCGATGCAATTGTAAGTGCAGGTAAAATCTTCGTTACTACTAACCTTGCAGCAGCTGTTGCAACTGTAACTGTTATGATCATCACATGGGTACGTTACAAAAAACCGGATGTTTCCATGTCTCTGAACGGTTCTCTTGCAGGACTTGTAGCAATTACAGCAGGATGCGACACAGTTTCTCCTACATCCGCAGCAATCATCGGTATTGCTTCCGGTTTTATCGTAGTATTTGGTATTGAATTTATTGACAAGGTTCTGAAAATTGATGACCCTGTTGGTGCTGTCGGTGTTCATGGTTTAAACGGTGCTTTCGGTACCCTTGCAGTTGGTCTTTTCTCAGACGGATCAGGCACAGACTGGAAAGGACTCCTTACAGGCGGCGGCTTCCACGGATTTGGTGTTCAGTTCACTGGTATGATCATCACAATCGCATGGGTTGTTGTTACTATGACAATTATCTTCCAGGTAATCAAACATACAATCGGACTTCGTGTTTCAGCTGAAGAAGAGATCGCAGGTCTTGACTCCAAAGAACATGGTCTTGCAAGTGCTTATGACGGTTTCGCAATGGCTGGCGTTCCGACTCCTATGGGAACTTCCATAAAAGCTCCTGTTGTCACAGCCAGACCTTCTGCTCCTGCTGAATCAGTTCCTGAACTTCCGAAAGAAGGCGTTCATAAGCTTACAAAAGTTGTTATCATCACCCGTCAGAATAAGCTTGATGAATTTATGCAGGCAATGAATGAGATCGGTGTTACAGGTATCACTATTACGAACGTTCTCGGATGCGGTGTACAGAAAGGTGCTCCATCCTACTATCGTGGTGTTGAGATGGAAATGAATCTTCTTCCTAAGGTCAAAATTGAGATTGTTGTAAGTCTCGTACCTGTACAGAAAGTTATCGAAACTGCCAAGGCAGTCCTCCATACCGGTCAGATTGGTGATGGTAAAGTATTTGTATATGACATTGAAAATGTCGTTAAGATCCGTACAGGCGAAGAAGGTTATCTCGCTCTCCAGGATACAAAATAAATAAGCAATCAATAAATATCCTGCTATAAGGTCAGGAGCCCGGATTTATTCCGGACTCCTTTTTATTGTTCACTACCATTATGCAATCTGGGCAGATTCCAGCGATAATGTGCTGCCAGATACCGAATCAGTATGATTACGAAACAGGCTACCATCATAGCTTCCACATTTCCTACAAAACGATTCATGTACACACATACAACCGCTCCTACAATAGATGCGCATGCATAAATATGCTTTACAAAAATATAAGGCGGTACTCCTGCCATCATATCACGCATCAGGCCTCCCCCTACTCCGGTAATCGTTCCCAGAAATACCAGGAGAAACACATTATCCATATATCCACTGCGAATTCCTGTATTCACTCCCACTACCGTAAAAATTCCTAAACCGATAGAGTCCATCACCAACATGACTCTGTCATAGGTAAGCCGCATATGCCCTTCCAAAAGCTGCCGTTTCCAGTAAAAAGCCAGAAAAACCACACAGGAAGTAATGGTAGCCACCAAGGCATATACCGGATTTGTAAACACATTAGGTGGAATAATCCCCAGCACAATATCCCGGATCATACCTCCGCCTACAGCTGTAACTACACCCAGTACGCTCACACCGAAAATGTCCATATTCCGTTCTACACCTACCATTGCCCCGGAAGCAGCAAAAGCAACCGTACCTGCCATTTCCATAAAAAAAGTTATAATACTCTGATAATCCATATTAACCTCTGACTTTTACATTTTAGTTCATAAATTATATCATTTTTTATAACTTATGTGAAGCAGGATCCTGCTTTTTTAGACATCTTATTTTTTTATTTTCTTCACAGACGCTCCCTTAAACAAAGCTCCGTCTACTGAGAAACGATCAATCAACGTAGTCTTGGGATTCTCAATCAGATCGATCAGCTTCTCCGCAGCTATCCTGCCAATTGCCGCTGTGTCCTGACAAAGGGTGGTGAGCTTTGGCTCCAGAATTTTCGCAATATCAATTCCATCATAACCTGCAATAGAAATATCATCAGACAGCCGCTTCAGTATCGGAAGAACCCTGAACTGCAACATCCTCTGTAATAGATTTTACGCTTTCTTTTGTGTAATAGCCTCTCGTACCTGCTCAACGGACAGCAATGTGGTCTCTGCAATTTTATCAAGATCATGCTCTCCATTTTTCCACATATTCCATGCGATTTTTTTACTTCTGCTTACTTCTGCCTCATCACGTTCTCTATCTACAATTACCTGCATCGTCTTGCACATATCAGCCACTCCTTTCGGTTCCTCTTTAAAATATCTTACTCTCGCAGCTATTTTTGCATTATGCATTTCGTGATAATTAACACAGTTAAAATCATGCATTAGCCAGCCAACCTCATCATCTCCTCTGTAAGAGCCATTTACATATACAATATGTGCTTTATCATTAAACAGTTTCCCTGTTTCCTGTACTGTTCTTTCTATTGTATAAATCGGAAGTCCACCTACCAACACATCATTAGACGTTATAAATATGATATATGTCTCTGGCATCTCTGTATATTTACTTCCTGATGTTGTAAGTCTGGTATCAAATAATGAGCTGTTTAATCTGGCACGTTCTGGTACTGCCCCACTATCATCCTGTTGGACCTCGATATCGTACTGTTTTCCTTCGGAATCATTAGCGTATATATCTAATCTGACAGATCGTCCAAACAAATTTCCAATCGTCAACTGTGTAACAGATTTCGTTACCGTCAGATCATCTCTTTTTAAAATGATCTTCAAGAGTTCCTCAGTACACTCTAAATCACTGGAAAACACCTGTGTCATAAACGTATCATCCATTAACGTAAACTTGTTAATGGCGTCCATGCGTTCTGTATTTTTCTCGTCTAAATTCAACACCTGCATTCATTCACTTTCTTTTCATATTCTTATTATAAATGCTTTCATTATACTTATGCAATAAGATTTTTTCGACAAAACAGTAAGAGAATCATGCATCCTCTTCCAGGTCTTAAATGGTATTTTTTACTTCTGCCATTTCCAACATCATTGTTACTTAACTACTTTTCCTGTAGGTGTTACCCCAATCCGGAGAACATGTGAATACAATTTTCCACCCTTTTTCTGTACCGCTTTGCAATTTCCCACTGCATATATTCCGGATGGATAGTGTGACTTTGAAGTAACCGTAAAAGTATTAGATGCATTATTATATCAGTTCATAGATGTCTGTTTACACTGGCTAGCCATTATATAAGAACAGTCCCCTTAAAACCCACTGTACCATCGTTGCATTGTCACTTTTTCTGTATATTCTCCACTGCTGTCCATACTCTACCCTGCTCACTGTCGAAGCAGCCCTTGTTAAAATTGGCTTTGATTCCCACTCATTAATTTCAGCGGCATATTCTGCGTCTATATTGTCGTCATTAGTGGAAATCAAATTCATGGATTCAATTCCTGCTTCTGATAGTTTTATGTTGTCATCCTGCATAGCAGCTTCAAAATCTGCCTCTAATACTTCGGCCTCACTGTCTGACTGCGTTGAGCCAGTGCTGTTTCCAGAATATGAAGTTTCTAAAAAATCATCCAGTCCCAGACCAATTCCATCTTTCATGGCCGATTCAAAATCTTGCTGTAGTTTTTTATCGCTCACGTCTGCTTGACACTCCGTTGCGAAATCATCATCGCACATTGCTCCTTCATCAAAAGAATATAACTCCGTTGATTCATCCGCATACACATCTGCCGCATGTACAGGCACTTCCAGCATTCCTATCAAAGAAATCATCAGTAAATATAGTGTAGCTTTTTTCATGATTTTGTCATTTCTTTCTCTTCTATTACTGCATATTTTCAGATTTATTAACTGAATTATTGTGTTTTTCCAAATCTTTAACACAAATAATAATTCCTCAATGTCATTTAGTTAAGCCTGCGTGACAATTTAAACAGAGTGTTGTTGAATATTTGAACACACTCTGTTTAGACGACGGCTATACGATAAATAGTACAAATCTTGCATCATCACCGAATATTTCATTTCATCTCCCGTAATGGATGTTCCCATGTATCCCTCTATAAAATCGAAGTATCCATTCGTTCCAGCATTCTTTTCCCAAGTATCTATCGAAGCCTTAATCCTTAGCAGACACATTACCGGAATCTTATAGTATTGTTGCATTTTCTTTAAATCTAACTCATGCTGCCTCCCTCTGGAAATAAGCAGCTCCTTTATTTCACTATTCGTGTATGGATCAAATGCCATAAGCAGGGCAGTTTCAAGCCGTTCATTATCCTCATTGCGAAAGTTTCCCGTGTCAAAACTTTCTCCGGTACATCTTGATTTAATATCAAACAATACAAGGGCAATTGCCTCTTTCATTCTTCTGCTGTTTGAAGCGGGAAACTTTCGATGGATTTTTAACGCATTACTTTCCATCGGCAAAAGAAGCATACTGTAAGTTTCCTCATCACCTTTTCTGATTTTTCCAAACTCTTTTTCCATTTGAGAGTATATTTTTTCAAACTGATATAACTGCATTTTTCTTCTCTCTTCCTTTAGTTTTTATCCTCATTTTTTTCAAAAAACACTTGACAGGATAAGCAATATATGTTGTGTAAGCCTTGAATATAAACACATTTCAAGGAGGCACCCTATGACTCAAAACTTTTTAGCTGACTTAAAAACAACACTCGAAAACTGCATTGCTGAACTGGATGAACTTCATTTCATGTTCTGCCAAAACCCGGAAGCTGATTTCACAGGAAATCGTAAACTTTCTTTCCATGATTATATTCAATTTATGGTTCAAATGCAGAGTAAATCTGTTTCAAATGAAATCCTGGATTTCTTTGAGCATTCACTTGCAGCCCCTGCAAAATCTTCTTTTACCCAGCAGCATTTCAAACTCCAACCGGAAGGATGGAGCTTTCTGTTCCATATTTTTGTGGAACAGTGCAGGGAACTTTCTGATCAGCCCTATCACGGCTATCGCCTTTTAGCATGTGATGGTTCCGATGTCAATATAGCACGAGACCCAGAGGATGAAAGAACTTTTATCCATGAAGGCGAAAAGGGTTACAATGCGATTCACGTCAATGCTCTTTACGATATCATGAACCATACTTACTGTGATTTTCTGGTTCAGGGAAAAAAGAAGCTTCATGAACGTGCTGCACTGAATACCATAACTGACCGTTATCCCGATTCTGTGCCGGCAATTTTAATGGCAGACCGGGGATATGAAAGCTTCAATGTCTTTGCTCATCTTATTCAAAAGAATATGAAATTCATTATTCGCATGAAAGACATCAACAGTAACGGCATTCTTTCCGCTTATGATCTACCTGACAGTCAGTTCGAT
>PVMN01002884.1_pt1 | contig 15875 bp, 13 predicted proteins | sample 1853401 | NCBI WGS metagenome assembly PVMN01 (sample SAMN08533510, study PRJNA380276) | Human gut metagenome, whole genome shotgun sequencing project.
GCAAACTCCGATAACATTTGATTGTGCCTTTGATACCCATATCGCATGTTGCTTTTCTTCTTCTCAAAATCCAACTCTTCCATTACCAATGGCTTATGACTTCTTACACATTCCAGCACGACCTCTTTCGCTGTCTGCCGGATCTGATGTTTCCGTTGATTCTTCTTTTTTCCCCTTAAGGGCATCGGAACGGTCTTCAACAGCACACAGTTTCCACAGCGATCCGTTTCACTCACGGCAATGTGATCCGCATTGATATCGATTCCAATCACGCCGTCTTGCTTATTCTTCATCAATTCACGTTCTTCCATTTCCACAACCGCTTTGATAATGAAGTATTTCTTATGATCTTCCAATAGATAAGCGACCGCTTTCCCCGGTGTGTTATGCGGCAGCTTCACCGCCCGTTCCAGTTCTTTGGCATTTGCGTGAAACTGGATCTTCAACCGGATTTCTCTGTTTTCACTGCTGCAGCGATAAATCAATACGCCTTCTTCAAGATGATATTTGAATAGACAATTGGAATACTTCCCCTGCCTGCGCCCGGGAATCATCATGGTTTTGTTTCGCTGATACCGGTATTCTTCAAGCCACGCTTCATGATTTCCAGCGTAAACCGTCGTTCTGGAACGCGACAGCTTCTTCCCGCCAAAGCAGATAAACCGCATTTTCTGATTCGCAGTATTGAGTTGTTGCTGCGTGCGATTCAATTTAAAGATCAATTGAGAGCGTTGGTTCTTCAACTGTTTCCGGGTTGGCCGCAGCCCCTGAACCTCCAGTAAATAATCTTCTTGGGTTTGTTTGCCTTGTTTTGTTTTCTGCTTAAGCTGAGCTAACTGCTTATCGAGCCGTTGGATTTCTTTCTCTGTTTTCCGGATTTTCTTCTCTATGCTTTTCAATTTTGCCTTGAACATTTTCTTCTTACGCTCATGGTTCTCAAAGTCCGCTTTCAATTGATGCTGAGCCTCCCATTGCGCTGCCAGAGGAAAATAATCATTCGTGTGATACCGGCGCTTCAGCTCTTTATGAAGCGATTCTTCAAATGGGAAGGGAATTCCCCGGGCTTTCAGCGTCAGATAACGATAAGCGGTATGGAGGATAGAATGAACCAGCTGGATATCCTGGCGAATAGCCTGAGCTTCTTCAGGAAGCAATTCATCATAGTAGACCCGATCGGAACACGTTATCGTTTTCATGAAGAAGACCTCGCTTTCAGAGATGCCCATCATCTTTAGTGAGTTAATTATACAATAAACGTGATCTCATCTCAACGCATTTGAGTTTGTTTCATTCTTTTCATTTTCTTTTGCCTCTGACGCATCGAAATTCTTAGAATATGAAAATAGCCGGATGGCTGACAATGTGTCAGCTGTTTGGACTCTATGTTGAATAAAATCATTCACTTTGATCTCATTGTCGTCAATTGGTCACTTTATAATGGAGTTTTATTCCAAACCGATTATAGAAAAGAATATCGAAGGACGATTCGTAAATTATAGTCATAAAAACTTCAGTAAAACTTGAACTTTTTGTATCGAAATGAATTTATTTTCAATTGAGCTCCAAAATTTTGCCAACCAAAAAACCGGAAATCTTGACGAGACTTCCGGTCGTTCATCGAAAATCAGCAATTTTTGAATGCTGTATTAGCAAAATATTAGCAGAATGTTAGCAAGATTCGACTTAATATTGAGCTGTATTAGCTCGGCAAACTGGAATTTATTTATCCAAATAAAATTACTTTTATTAAATTAATAATACTATCTTTATCATTTGGATTACTAGTTGCAACTAATATTTCTAAAAAGTATAGAAATATTGTTGCTGCTATTCTTTTGTTGCCATTAGCAAAAGCATGTTTTAGTGATAAGATATAATAAATTAGCTGCTTTATCTTCAAGTGCTGGATATAACTCTTTCCCATCAAAAGTTTGATAAATTGTTTCAATAGCTGACTTAAATGAATCATTTTTTTCTAATCCAAACAAATCACCTTTATCATTAAATGTAGTATCATTAATAACACTCATGCATTCTTCATAATTTAAAACATAAATACAATTTAAAGAAGTTTCCACTTTCATCGTTTGATGATCATAATTATCTAATATACTAAGTCCTTAATTATAGGCGAGTAAAAAATCTAACATATCATCACTACTAAGTTGAAGACTTCCGGATATTTTTCTTGTTTCTTCAAGTATATTTGTAATGTTTTCAATAGATGGTATAGCAAATCTTTTTGCATCAATCACATATCCTTTCAACATATATTGTTTAAGAATATTATTAGCCCATTTTCTGAAAATTATACCTTCTTTAGATTTAACTCTATATCCAACTGAGATGATAACATCTAAGTTATAGTAATTTATATCTACCTTCGTAACTCTATCCTTTTTTGTACGAGGATCATAGCGTTTTAGTTCAGTTGCATTTTTTGCAACTGAACTGTTTTCATCTAATTCTCCTTCTTTAAAAATATTAGCAATATGCCTTGAAATAGTTGATTTATTCTTTTGAAATAAATCTACCATTTGATCAATTGTTAACCAAACTGTATCACTATCCGGTGTGACTGAAACATCTAATTTAAATTCGCCATTTTTAAATTCTACTACTTCGTAATCATTATTCATCATATACAGTGACCTTTCTAAAAATTCAATCAATTTGGACTTTCCACTACGTTTAGCTCACGTAATTACTTTGATATCTGGAGTCCCTTTTAGTCGCTTTAATTTATCTAAATACTGAGTTCTCTCTATTATTTTCATCTCTTTGCCTCCAAATCTTTTTTATATTATGCTTGTTCTATTTACCAATTTCAAATTTTTTTCATTTTTGGTAAATAGAATTATAAATAACCTGTGTCCTTCAATATTCTTTATACATCATAGGGAAACCAATCTGACGGATGAATCCATCAGGGGTACTGCCACTAAATCATCGAAACGATGAATCCCCGGCATCTGCCAACCTGTCCGCAGCTCTCAGCTGGTTTTCAGGGTTCAGCGTCACTCCCGGATATTCTTTATCATCGCAAGCTTGTTCTGTAATCACATCGGCGACAGCTTTTGTATCGTCACTGCCATTTCGTAAACATACTCCAGCCCCGCCGCCTGAATCATTTCATTGTCATTGCTCGTATTCCCAAAAGCGATCACTTCAGATAAATCGATCTTATGCGCTTCATAAAATTTTGTCAGCGCATCCGCTTTATTCGCTCTTGGATCTGAAAATTCAAGTAAATCCGGGCATGTTTTAAACCCTGCGAAGTTTTCATTGGGATGTTCTACAATCCATTTTTCAGCTTCAGCCATTTGATTTTCATCAATTCTGAACATGATATTTGCATTATCCTGGGCATACAAGTCATCGACCGAATTCGCTTTTATGATGGGAATGTCGCCGATTCTTTTATAATGTTTCATGGTTTCAACTTCTTTAAGAAAAACCTGACCTCCATTCAGATATATCGAAGGATTGGAATCAAAAGGACGCATTAAATCAACGGTTTCTTTAATATATTCCTTTTTCATTATGAAGTAACCCGATTCCTGCTTATTCAAATTATCCCAAAGCGAACAGCCGTTAAGCCCGATCATCACATCGAAATCCTCGTGATATCCCCACCTTTTCATTGAACACCGGATTTAGAAAAGCGGCCCGGTTTGAAGCGACGCCAAAGTAAACGCCGTCGGATCGCAGATCATCGATGATTTTCTTTGTTCTTGGAGTCAGCTTTTGATGTTTGACAACAAGCGTCCCATCAATATCACAGATTATCAGTTTCGGTTTCTTCATTGAATTCTATCCCGAAAGAACACGCTAATTTTGAATATCGTTATCTTCTTAAAAAATAACACCACGGACTCAGCGCTATAACGACTTCGCTAAGTCTTTATTTCTGATATTTTCTCGGATTTATTCTCTTTTTCCGCTTCCAGATCCTGGTTCAAACGATGAACCATCCGGTAAGCTTTGGCGATTTGCTGAATCATCCGGTCTCTTAAATCCACAGGATATACGATGAAAGCATCCTGACCGAAGCGGCTAAAATATTGATACACTTGCTCAGGTGAACAATCAAAATAATAATTCGCGCCTGTTTCATCTTGCGTGATGTTGATCGCTACGGGGCGATGAATGTACAGACTATGAAATTGTTTAATCCCGTTTTCTGTCAGATGAACGCAGATTTCCTGATCGGAGCGGATCGCGAACTGCGGTCCATATTGAACCATCTTCTCAAATAATTTCGCCTGGGATTCCTGAATTACCAACGAATCTTTTAAGATCATCACATGATCAATCCGGTTTATCCGGAAGGAGTATATTTTTCCATTGGCCACACACAAAAGATAATTAAACAATTCTTCATGCGAACCGCTTATACAATAAGGAGAAGCGATATGTCTGTTATTATTCGGAGTCGTGAAATAAATCTTCCGTTTCTCTTGGATCGCTTGTTCAATCCGATCAAAACGTTCCTTGAAAATAATCCGTTCTCTTTTATCCTGCGAAAGATAAGCATAAGAAGCAAACATGTTGCGGAAGTAATTGGATACCGATTGTCCATGGAGATTATAATCCTGAATAAATTGAATTGTGCCTGCCGTTTCTTTTGTCGGCTTTAGCGACAAAGCGACGTCATTTTTGGAATTTAGAAGATGATAGGAGGACAACTGGATATAAGAAAGAATTTTATTACTCAATTCCTCGGCCTGTACCGCAGACGCAGTCTTAAACGTTTCGTAAATATTTCTTTTTATATAGTCATCATACCGATTATTCTCATCCTGATAACGCTCAACATAATTGACAATCAGCGTATTGATAAACGCATTTTTATTGAGCTCGCCGTTCTTCTTAAAAAACAGAAATTTTTCCATATCGTTTAACAAGATGGCGTGAACAAAATCCGGAATATAAATTTTTATTTTTTCTTCCACCTGGATCACCTCTATTCCATTATACCTGAAAAGGGGTCATAGAATAGTAACCAATTCCATTATTTTAGAGATAATTTTTAATTTTCAGGGGTCTTCATAAAAAAGAATCTGAACATTTTTTTAAACTTCGATTCAGTTTAAGATAGAATCACAAGGAGGACAGAGAAATGAAAACAATCAAAGGAACCTTTAATGAGGCTGTCGTTTATACAGATCAGCTGGAGGCCAAGGCTGAGGAACAAATTGTTAAGATGTGCTGCCTCCCGTTTCTAAAAGATTCGAGAATTCGGGTGATGCCGGACGTTCATACCGGAGCTGGATGCACGATCGGCACGACGATGACGATCATCGACGCGGTTGTTCCAAACTTTGTCGGCGTCGATATCGGATGCGGCATGGAAGTTGCGAAAATTCAGGAAAAAGAAATTGATTTCGCAGCTCTGGACGCTTTAATCCGGAAAGAGATTCCTTCCGGATTTGAGATCCGGAAAAACGAGCACCCGTTTAATGAAGAACTTGATTTAAACGAATTGAAATGTGTTCGCCAGATTCAGCTTAACCGGGCAAAGCGTTCACTTGGAACCTTAGGCGGAGGGAATCATTTCATTGAAGTGGATCAAGACCGGGAAGGAAATCTCTATTTCGTAATTCATTCCGGTTCCCGAATGCTGGGAAAAGAAGTAGCCGAATATTACCAAAACGAAGCCTTCCTCGCCAATCATCAAGCATCGCCTGTGAACATCCAGGCTTTGATCGCACAAATGAAAAAGGAAGGCCGAGAGACTGAAATTCAGACGGTGATCCAAGAACTGAAAACCAAGCTTCATGGCGAGAAAGCAGAAAAACCTTTTGCCTATTGCGAAGGTTCGCTCCTGGATGATTATCTTCATGACATGGAAATCATTCAGAAATTCGCCGAGCTCAACCGCAAAGCCATGATGGACACGTTAATTGAGGGGCTCCATTTAACGAAAACGGAATCGTTTACGACGATCCACAATTATATTGATCTTAAGCATCGAATTCTGCGGAAAGGCAGTGTTTCCGCACAAAAAGGTGAAAAACTGATTATTCCGCTCAATATGAAAGACGGCGCTTTAATATGCATCGGCAAAGGCAATCCTCAATGGAATTATTCTGCCCCGCATGGCGCAGGCAGACTGCTTTCCCGCGGGCAGGCATCCCGCACGCTTACCCTCGAAGAATTCCAGCAAGTCATGGAAGGCATCTATTCGACGTCGGTCTCCGCTGCGACTTTGGATGAATCGCCGATGGCTTATAAACCAAAAGAAGAAATTATCCAAAATATTGCGGAAACTGTGGAAATCGTCAAGTGGATTCAACCTGTTTATAACTTTAAAGCCCAGGAACAAAAACCTGTTTGGAGAAAAAAGAAGGAGTGAAAGAAATGAGATTAGCGAACGCATTAAATGAAAGATCGGAAATACAGAAAAGACTTTCTGAATTACAAGTCAGATTGAACAATAACGCCAAGGTCCAGGAGGGTGAAACGCCTAATGAAGATCCCAAGGATCTTCTTAATGAATTCGACACGCTCACCGCCCGATTGGAAACTTTGATTTATAAAATCAATATGACGAACAGTTTAGTGGATATTCACGGCATTTCCCTCACTGAATTATTAGCACGGCGTGATGTGTTAAAGCTGAAAATCGGAATGTTAAGAAATTTTTTAAACACCGCCAGCGCAAAACTTGAACGTTATTCACGCACAGAAATTAAGATTCTAAGCACGGTCAACGTTACCGCAATGCAAAAGGACCTGGACGCTTTAAGCAAAGAACTCAGAGAAACGGACGAAGCCATTCAGGAGGCGAACTGGACTAACGATTTGCGATGATCTTTCAGTGTGTAGTTTTATAGAGTGGATGTCATCTCTGCGATTGAGAATGAATCGCAATCGGCGTATGGCGGACACATACAGTGGGTTCAATTCCCACAGCTAAACGTTATGTCCTGCAACGATACAAGCGCATCGCAACAAAGCATACAGACAACCAGACATCAGCTGTAAAACGAGGGTCGGGATGAGGGAAGTAAAGATCATGAGATGAAAAGAAATAACCATCCAGAGATTCAAAATATCTCGCAGATTAAAAGTATAGATACGGACTCCGAAAAAATTGTCCGCAGCCATAAAAAGAAGATACTTCAAAGGCACTGACCTGACTGTATCTTCTTTTTTACATTTATTCTTTTCTTTTTATCGGCTTGTTTACGATCAAATATTATCAATCCAGCATACAGGTAGGATATCCCCGCAACAAGTCCCCATCTAGGAATTCAAATGAATTAATCAGCGTTGTGTAATTTTTTTCATCGGCGCTCCTTTCCAATCCCTGCTGAACAAACGCCGGGACCAGAAATATTTCTACAGCGCGGAATTTATCCTCTTCTCTGGGCTTACCCTTCACTCAGACGCAAGGCTCGGCTTCCGAGCCAACTGCCAGCGCCATCGTTTTATTTAACAGATACGGACGCAGATACGCCACGGTCCCGCACATCGGCAAAACGTCCTCCGACAAGGTGATTCCCAGCTCTTGGATCAAATAAGCCCGGCGTCGCTGCATTCTCTGCCAGACCTCCGGATATTCCTCCCTGAGCGCTTGTTTCAGCTGTGCGTCCGCCAGAACGACCGTGCTTTCCGCGCTGACGCCGCCATAGCCGGGAACTGAGGGAATGATATCGATCTGGAAGATCATGCCGCTGGCCAAGGTTTCCTGCGAGCCTTCATACACCGGCGAGGACATCCATTCTTCTTCCGCCGTTAAATGACCCGGACACAAGCTCCAGCCGTACTGCGCCCGCGGCAGGATGGACTCAACCGCCTGAAATAATTCTCCGCCCTTCATCCCGATTCGGATCGTTTCCAGCCAGTGAACATACGCTGCGAAATACGGCTTCACCACACGCGTCAGATAATCCCGGCAGGATTCCGGCAATTCATCGCCATCGTGCACCGCATAGCCTGCCCGGCTGGACAACCCGCCGCGGTACCCGACGGTCAGCGAAATTGGATCGCCAACCTTCACCCGGTTGTCTGTCGGAAACATATTTCCCTGGATAAACCGCGGTCCGCTGGCTGCGATCGTCACGACGCTGGTGTGCTGTCCGTTGCGCACTAACGCGTCGCCCAGCTCCATCTCCGTCGTCCCGGCATCCAGCTTATTCATCGCCGCCAGAAGGCAATCGGAAGCCAGCGCCGCACCGAATTCATAATGCGCGATTTCATTGGCGTTGTTGGTTGTCCGCACGCCGTTCTCGCCGATAAACAAATCCGTTTCATTGCTTAACAAAGCCGGGTTTCCCACAATCTGTTCAATCGCCGCTAAAATGAAGGCAGGAATGTCAAACAGCTGGTTGTTCTTCTCCACTGGACTGGTAAACATTTTCCAACCTACGATCCCCGTTCGCCGATCCGGTCGGATTCCCGCTTCCGCCAATAATTCCGGCAATGTCTTATCCGAACGGTTTGGCTGATTCGGAAGTGAAAATAACGAGACATGCACAGCGGCGGCCGCAAATCGTGCCTTGGACGCTTTATTCAGATTTTCATTGCCCAGCACCAGCGTCATCGACCCGTCTTTATCCAAAACAAGCAGACCTTCTTCAAAGCGGGTGAAATAGCCGACGAGATATTCAAAGTTTGCGCCATGCTCGACGTCGCCGTAAAGGATCAACTGTTCGATTCTGCGCTCTTTCATCTTTTCCAGCACCTTCGCTTTGTGGGCTTCCATTGTGGCCTGTGTTAACGCGACCGGCGAATCTGGGGCGTCCGGTTCAGGCGCTTTTACAGTCCGGTATTCAATATTCATGGATTTCATATTCCACTCCTTTAAATTTGATCAATCGGGAACATCGGCCGCTGGATTCGCTTGAATGGGATATGAGCCGTGTCCTGCAGCGTCGCGCCCGCGGTCAGCGACATGACGTAGAACGCCACTTTTTCTTTTAATTCTGGGAAAATGTACCCCTGTTTCACTACGGTTACGTCATAATCCGTCCAGTCAACGCCGGCTTTTTCAAACTGAATGGCGTTGGCATACGACTGCCGGTGATTCGCGACGATGACGTCGATCGGCGAACCGACAATATTCACGACGACGCAGGCGCCAAACACCTTATGATGGGCAGTCGTGCCCAGGCTGACCAGGCGGATGATCTCGCCCTTGGATTTTACACAGACTTCCAGTTCAACCCCGGCGGATAACGCGTCATAACCGACGCCCAGCGTGATCCGGGTCCGCATTCCCGGTGCTAACGGATCCAGCTGCTTCCAGGCCTCCGGATCACAGATCGAAGCGAACAGGAAGCTTTTCTTCAGCCCTTTGACCGCCAGCACCTGCCGCAGAATAAATGTATTCCACCCCATCGCGCCGGAGGTGGTGTTATCCCCGGAATCGGTAATCACTACCGGCTTACCTGGATAATCCAGCGCCAGTTTCAGGGCCTCATCCGGCTGAGCGGTTCGCCCGGTATAGTGGAATTCATGCCGGCGATCCCAGACATACGCCGCCAGCTGATCGGCAATCGTTTCCGCATAAGCCTGATCGGCTTCCGTCGCCGGAACGACGACAATGCCGCAGCCCGCGACGTCGGTATCGTGACGAATATAGCCGACATGCCAGGAACAACTCAAAATCCGTGGATCCTGTTCCAGCTGATCCATATAGCGGTTGATCGAAGACACCGGCTCATCTGCGGAAACCGACTGTTCTCCGCCCAGAATCAGCGGCAGCTTCCGATATACGGCATGGATATTCTGACGATGGTTGACCAGCTCGCAAATCAGGGCCGCCATCTTCCGCTTCGTCGCGCGTGCGTCAGTATGCGGACTTTCCCGATAGCTGCGGATCACGGTCGCGGCTTCGACATATTCCTGACACAAATTGCCATGCGGATCACAGGCAACGGTGATCGGGATATACGCTCCAACCCGCTCGCGGATTGCTTTTAGAATATGATGATCGCCTGAGCCCAGACCTTCGACTTCGCTGGCGCCGTGAAGCATCAGATAAATTCCGTCGATCTCGTCCCGGTGTTCTTCCACCGCATTGATAAAACAGGCCTCAATGTAATCGAAGGTATGCCGCTTGATTACTCCGGACGATCCTGAAACCGCGTAAATCGAGGGAATAATCTCGATTCCGGCAGCTTCAAAGATGTCGCCGACCTGCATTTTTTCGATCAGCTCACCGCCGAAAGCGATGTCGTAGGCTGTGATTTCATTTTTGACAGGGACATTGGCGTTGGATTCCGTAATAAACTCTCCGATCAATACTTTTTTCTTCATCCGATTCATCCTTCCTCTTTTTTTTTTTCTTTTCCTTAGCTTAAACGATCACCTTACCGTTCTTCCGCTATGGCCCCCGGCAATTTCGTTTCTTTTTAAAGCGAACCGGCTGGGTCTTCTCTCTGTTGCCTTCCTCGTTTTTCTCAAGCTACTGGATCGTAAAGATCGGATCCAGCGGATTGAGCTTGCCCGGCTGGGCCATAATCTCAATTTCGCTGTTCAGCGCGATTACGATCACGTCGGTTTCACAGCCATGCTTCCGCATCAGCTTCCAATCCGCCAGGCATAACAAATCGCCCCGGCGAACATGATCGCCGACCTTGACCTTCGTTTCAAACGGCAGACCTTTCAGGGTAACCGTGTCGATGCCGATGTGCAGCAGCAGCTCATGCCCTGCGGTGGTTGTCAGGCCCAATGCGTGTCCGGTTTCAAAGACCATCGTCACTTCCCCGTCGACCGGGCTGACAACTTCCTTTTTCGCAAACAATTCCGGAGGTCTGACGGCAAATCCGTCGCCCAGCGCCCGGCTGGCAAACATCTCATCGTTGAGTTCTTCTAATCGCTTTCCCTTGCCCGCGACAGGGCTTCCAATCGTTTCTGTCATACGCAACCTCCCAAAAATAAAAACCAATTCGCAAACAGCACAAAACTGAATGCAAATTGGTTATGCTTGTTGATTCAACAATAACAGTCCAACTTAGAACTTATTGTAAGCGATCTCATTCAGAATGTCAATCCTTGAGAACCGACGGTTTCGCAGCCTTTTTCTCTGTGTTTCATCACTTTTATCCTGTTTTATAAGGATGGAATTTCCCGGTCAGCCAAGGAATTTTCCGATCCGTTTTTCAGCTTGCATGCTGGCTCAGTTTGGCCGGATTAAGCCTGATCTGTTTTCCAGCGAATAATCAAAGCGATCGCATGGATCAGCGCGAACAGTCCCACGCCGCTCATCAAAATCAGATTCGTTGTCAACTCCGCCGGAGTCGGCGAACCCGCCGCCGTCACGATGCCCAGTATCAGGATGAAGACCAGGCTCAGCGCGATCAGACCGCAAAAGGTCGCAACCGAGTATTTCCGCGAAAGCGTGATGAAATAGTTCTCCTTTTTCGGGCGCTGAAATGGTTCTACCGTCGCAAGCTGATTTAAAAAGCGTGCGGAGAAATAACCGGTCCAGACCAGATACACCGCCAGTCCTGCGAAGAACCCGTCGAAAGCGTTCATCCCCAGCAGCACCGTCGCCGCCAGGCTGACAAAGATGGAAATCATCGGCCGCTGGGTGTAGCGGTAAAATTCATGGATCTGACTTTTCGGGATCAGATAGCCGCGCCGGGAAAACAGCGGGGCATAAACGATCCGATGCAATTCGTCATGATAGATGAACATCCCGTTGATATCGGGATATTCCGCCTGTGTTTTCCTCGTTTTCGTTCGGATTTTCGTTTTCATTCGTGCCTTCGTCATGGTGGCTTCCTCGCTTTCCTTCTTGGTCTGAACTTACATTTCGTCGATCGGATACATCGGCCGCTGAATCAGTTTAAATGGGATATGCCGGGTATCCTGCGGCGTCGCGCCATCGGTCAGCGACATCACATAGCCCTGCGCTCCCTGCTTGAAATCCGGAAAAATATAGCCTTGTTTCAGAACGGTGATCGCGTAATCCTTCCAGTCGATACCAAAATCCTCAAATAAATTTTCATTGGTGACGCGGGCGGTCTGATCCGCAACGATCACATCGATCGAGGTATTCTCAATATGCGCCAGTATGCCTTCGCCGCGCGTTCCGATGACCACCTCGCCATGCGCGATCGTGATCGCCGCTCGGCTTCGGGTTTTCAGCGTCAGCGTGACCGGAGCGGACAGGTTATCATAGCCTGTGCCCAGGGACAGCGTGACAACCGCACCCAGCCCCGCCTCAGCCAGCTGCTTAAACGCCTGCGGATCACAGATCGAGGCGAATAAAACCGTTTTTTTCAAATCCGGAACAGCTAAGAACTGGCGCAGAACAAACGTGTTCCAGCCCATCGCTCCGGAGGTGGTGTTATCGCCGGAATCAGTGATCACAAACGGCTTGCCCGCAAACGCCAGCGCCATTTCCAGCGCTTGGTCCGGCTGAGCTGTCACCCCGGTATAATGAAATTCGTGCCGCCGCTGCCAGACGTAGGCCGCCAGCTGATCGGCGATCGTTTCCGCATAAGCCTGATCCGCACCGGTCTGCGGAACAACGACGATGCCGCAGCCGGCTTCCGGACAATCATGGCGCAGATACCCGACATGCCAGGACACGCTGCGGATTCGCGGATCCTGTTCCAGCTCATCCATATAACGATTGATTGAGAGCACCGGCTCATCCGCCGACACCGACTGTTCGCCGCCTAAAATCAACGGCAGCTTGCGGTAAACGGCATGGATCGGCTGCCGGTTCTGAAGCAGGTCGCAAAGCATCTTTGCCACCAAGCGGCGCGTCGGCATTGCGTCGGTATGCGGACTCTCGCGGTAGCTGCGCAGAATCTGCAGCGAATGAACATAGGTTTCCGTCAGATTTCCGTGCGGATCACAGGACACCGCGATCGGCAGATACGGTCCGATCAGCCGGCGGATTTCCTGGACAATGTGATGATCACCGCTGCCGATTTCCTCCACCCAGCTCGCTCCGTGCAGATGCAGATAAATCCCGTCAATCTCATGGAGATGCTCGCGCACGCTCTGTAAAAGCATCGATTCGATCAACAAAAACGTTTCCAAATCCACGACGCTGGCGGCGTTGGCGTTGGCATACACGCCCGGAATGATCTCGAATCCGTTGTTTTCAAACACTTCGCGGATCTCCATGACGTCGATACACGCTTCACCGACAGCCAGATCATACTGTTGAATTAAAGTTTTGAAGGGAGCCTTGGCGTTGGACTCCGTTGTAAAACTGCCGACCAGAACTTTCATTCCTGTTCCTCCTTTTTCATTTTTCCATCCCCGGTCAAAATGCCAGCTCGATCAGCTTCATCAACAGAACCAGCGTCACCGTGGACAACAGCGTCGAAATCAACACGACTGCCGAGGCGAACGTTTCATCGCCGTGGTACTTCTTCGCGAAGCTGGCACAGGAGCTGCCCACCGGCATGCCCATTAACAGCGTGATCACGGCCGTCGTCTGAAAATCCAGCCGCAGTGCCAGACAGACGCCCAGCGCAGCCAGCGGAATCACAAGCAGACGAATCAACGTAATTTGCGCGGCATTTTTGATCATCGGCCCGGTCAGCTTCACGCGCTGGGCAAGCAGACTGCCGACCAGAATCAGCGAGAATGGCGCAAGACAGCCGCCGATCTTCTGCAGCGCCGTCAAAATCGGCGCGGGCAGCGACAGGTTGAAATAAATCATCACGAGTCCCAGCGCCATGACGTCGATGATTTTATTGGTCGCCACCGAGCGCAGGACAGCCTGCGGCGTCCGTTTCAGCGAGGGATTGAAAATACTCTCGCCCGCGCTGAACGCCAGGATCCGGGTCGGGATCATAAAGGCGTTGTAGCACATCACCCCGACGGCGCCGAACAACGATTCGATTACCGGCGTACCGATCAGGCCGCCGTTGCTGACAAGATAGCCGTAATGAGCGACGCAGGCCTGCCCCGGCGTAAACCGCCGCGATCCTCCTGTCTTGCTGACAAGGCTCAAAAACACTTCCAGTCCGACCGCCAGGATTAAAATCGTACCCAGCGAAAGCAACAGATCCATCGACATCCCGCTTAAAAAAGATGTAAACACGCTGGCGGGAAGCAGGACGTTGATCGTCAGATTTGAGATAAACAGCTGCGCGTGCTCGTCGATCAGGCCGGTCTTCGATAACAAGAAACCGACAATCAGATACGTCACGATCGTGAGCTGCGTATTGATTAAAATCGTTGTCATAATCCCCCTTGCTTTCCAACATTCACCCGCTGCGTCCCCCAAAGTTCAGACAAGCGGATCCCCGGTGAATACCGCGTTCTTTAATCCATGTCATCGAGCGGAAACATCGGCCGCCGCACAAGCTTAAACGGAATATGCCGGGTATCCTGCGGCGTCGCACCGTCGGTCAGCGACATCACATACCCCTGCGCCGCAGCCTTGAGTTCTGGGAAAATATATCCCTGCTTGACAACCACGATATCGTATTGCGTCCAGTCCGCGATCCCCGCGTGTTCATACTGAACCGTTTTGAAATAGCTGAGCTTGTGGTTGGCGATGATGATGTCGATCGGATGGTTCCTCAGCCGCACCAGCACGCAGTCGCCGGCTTTCGCCGCAATCCCGTCTTCGCCCGGGGCAAACGACAGCGTCCGCACGACCTGGCCTTTTGCGATCAGCTCGACGTCCAGCGTCACCGCCTGCGACAAGGCATCCGCATTCATTCCCAACGGGATTGTCTTCCGTGTTCCCACCGCCTGATTGAATAACGCCCGGACACAATTCGGATCGACAATCGAGGCGAACAGCACACGTTTATCCAAGGATTCAACGTTCAGAAACTGACGCAGCACAAACGTATTCCAGCCGGTTGCCCCGGAGGTCGTATTATCGCCGGAATCGGTGATCACAAACGGTTTGCCCGCAAACGCCAGCGCCATTTCCAGCGCTTGGTCCGGTTGGGCTGTCACCCCGGTATAATGGAATTCATGCCGGCGCTGCCAGACAAACTGCGCCAGTTTTCCGCAGGCTTGTTCGGCATACACCTGATCCGCCGCTGTCCGCGGCACAACGACCACACCGCAGCCGGCTTCCGGACAATCGTGGCGCAGGTAGCCGACATGCCACGAAGCGCTCATGATCCGCGGATCCTGCTCCAATTCGTCCATGTAGGCGTTGATCGAACGCACCGGCTCATCCGCCGAAACGCTCTGTTCCCCACCCAGGATTAGCGGCAGCTTGCGGTAAGCCGGATGAAGGGTCTGGCGCTCGCGCACCAGTGCGCATAAGAGCGTCAATGTTTTCTGCCAGGTGGCGATCATGTCGGTGTGCGGTGATTGGCGGTAGCTGCGCAGAATCTGCATGGAATCGACATAGTCCTGATTCAGGTTGCCATGCGGATCGCAGGACACCGCGATCGGCAGATACGGGCCGGTCAGTCTGCGGACTTCCTTCAGGATGTGGAAATCGCCGCTGCCAATCCCTTCGACATAGCTGGCCCCATGCAGATGCAGATAAATCCCGTCGATCTCACTGAGATGCTTCCTGACGGCGCTCAACAAACTGTTTTCGATCGCCTGAAACGCGGCAGCTTCGATGATCCCGTTCGGCGAGGATTTCGCGTACACCGACGGAATCATCTCGGCGCCTTCCCGTGCCAGCGTTTCCTCCAGCTGCATCCGCTGGGCGATCGCTTCGCCGAAAACGAGATCATAGCTGGATAAATCCGTCATGCAGGGGATATGCTCATTCACTTCGGTTGCGAAAAAACCGATTAAGATTTTCATAAAAGGCCTCCTTACAGCGCATCGATCGGAAACATCGGCCGTTGAATTAATTTGAATGGAATATGCCGGGTATCCTGCGGCGTCGCCCCGTCCGTCAGCGCCATCACATAGCCTTGGGCCGCAGCTTTAAGTTCCGGGAAGATGTAGCCCTGCTTGACGAC
>PVMN01002885.1_pt1 | contig 15874 bp, 10 predicted proteins | sample 1853401 | NCBI WGS metagenome assembly PVMN01 (sample SAMN08533510, study PRJNA380276) | Human gut metagenome, whole genome shotgun sequencing project.
CAAGTTAAGGAAAGCCTTGGTATAATTAGGGTACATCTATAAGGGGTCACCTCCGTAACATTAAACTTTGGTCGGGATAATGCGTTTAGGAGGCTTCTTATAGATGTATTTTATTACAACGAAAAGAATGTTGGAAGTGTGCTTTTCAGCACACCCCAACATTCAGTATAGAACCGATAATTATTGCTGGAATGATATTGATAGCAGTTATGTTCATTTATGAAAAGGCTGAAGAAAAACGTATTGAGCAGCATATATTACAAGTACAGGAAAAAGAGCGTGAACGACGTGCTCCATCAGATGAAAATTCAATCAATGTGCTTCAGGATAGCGGTTTCGTCACTGATTTACCAGAGCAAGGAAAACTTATTTTAAGCAGTGAAATGTTTAGAGAAAGTTACGAACGTACAAGCCGATTTGACGTGGCTACATATGTTTCAGTGGATTTATCAGAATATACATTCGATGCATCGAAAGTTTATCTGCTCAGATTTAAGATGAAAGCGAAAGAGCGGTCGGCAGTTGTTAATGTGAATTTTGGAGAGAAGTACGATTTTTTTATAACCACTGAGTGGAGTGAGTATTACTATCCCTGTACAGATAAAGAAATTGCTTCAGTTAGGTGGGTGTTGGAATCAGATTTTCAAATTATACAAATGTCAGATGTAGAGATATATGTATATGATGCAGATGTCGACTTACAGAAATTGAATTGTGGGACATATTTAGCTGATGCGAAAGAAACGATATTGGATGCGGATACTGATCTTAGCATTGGATTTCAAAACCGCGATGTTTATTACTTGAATGGATACGTATATCTTGTAGGTGATAGTTCCTTGTTTATAGCAAAGGAAAATGCAGATGGTTCTTTGGTAACCTGTGGTTTTCTTTCCGATTTGGGAGAGGTAAGAAGGCTGGAATTATATGATGACTCTATGTTGGCAGTTGCGTCAAGGCATAATGGCGTTTATTTAGTGGATATTTTAAATAAGGAGGCCCCTAGGGTTATCTCTCATTATAATACGCTGGAAATCGCGAATGACGTATGCTTTACGGGTGATTATATGATTGTGGCGGGAAGATATTTCGGCGTTGAAATTGTTAACATTAAGGATAGATATAATCCACAGTTTGTTTCTATGATTTCAAATGATAAAGAATGTTATCGCGTTGCAGTTTCCGGGACTACCCTGTTTGTGAGTTGTTGGGCAACGGGTGAAGTAGAGCTGTATGATATTTCAGTAATAGATAAGCCTCGAAAAATAAGCACAGCTAAAGTCGACGGGCGCGTTGGAGAAGTATTTGTCGATAAAAATTTTATGTACGTAGTGACCGGTTACAGTGGAATGTCCTTCAATGATGTGGTTGGGCAACCGGGATACGGTACCGGCAACGGATTAACGATTTTTGAAATAGTCGAAAAAACTCGACCTGTGTTGGTATCAACAGTAAAGACTGACGGCAGCTTGTTCCATTCGTCATTTGATGACTGGTCTGTTTGCGTGAATAATGGAGTTGCGTATTTTACAAACTCTTACGGAGGTCTTTATGTGTATGATGTCTCGAATCAGGCGGCTCCAAAACGGATTGGAAAGTATACAGTACCGTTATACAAAGGTGAAAGCAATTTATACGCAGATATGAGTGAGAGCAAGTCCTATGTATTCCCCTATGACTGTTCAAAATATATTAATTCGCCAGTAACTGGCGTAGCTCTGGGAGATGGAAAAATATTTTTTTCGTGTGCATATACTTCACTCCATTCAATCGATTTTCCAGAAGCGCAGCCACTGGAGAAAAATCGGAATACTTCAATTGGATACCAAATGGCTAATGAGTTAGAAAAAAATCGGTACCGAAATGTAGAATATTTACTGTCTGATAGAACAGTTTATGCCATACAGAAAGCTGGAGATTATTACTATGTAGGTACTGATATAGGAATTCAAGTGTTGGACAGAAATTTTGAAGATATAGAATTGTTCAAAACCGATAATCCTGTTCAGGATATTAAAATAATCGATGATATCCTTTTTTCGGCGGAAACGGCAGGTATGGGAATTTATCGAGTTGGAAGCGAAAATATAGAGCTTATTAGTTGGTATAATGCAAATACTAGGAATAAAAATATTTCATCTCTTGGAGTAACTCAGGATAAAGAATTCGCTATCTTGCAGGCATCATTTGCAGGATTGGAGATTGTTTCTGTTTCTGATTTGGAAAATCCATTGAAGGTAGATACATTAGTGAATGCTGATGGAAACAAAATTAGAGTAGATGAACTCGGAATTGGTTCTTTATATTATAGAAATATTGTAAATGGGGATGTAAATGGGATGATCGGTATAATTGGGATGACAAGTTCTGTCTGGCTGAGGTCGACGGGGGAGCATCTTCAAGTGGAGGCATTATATAGAAATAGTCTGTATCGGGAGGAAGGTGGAACAGCGTCGATGGAGGATGGGACTGTGCTGACTATAGCAAACAATGGCTATAGAGTGTATGATCCTGTTACTAAGATGAACTCAGATCTTTTGAGCATTAGTGTTAATAAGATTCCCGATGTACTTATCAGCGGAAAAGCTACAGTGTCAGACGGACTGCTTGTTGTCTGCAATGAGTATAAGGGAGAGATTTGGGTTATTAATATTGCCAGTCCTGAAAATCCTGTACTAATAAACTATTTTGAGATTAACGGAAATCCAGATCTTTGTCTAATCACAAAGAATTATATATTAATACCTGTTAAGCATTCAGGACTAATGAAGATTACGAGAAGTACGAAATGAAAGGAAGTAAGAGTTCTATGATTCAAAATAAAGATGATTTAAAACATTATTTGGAGATGGATAAGTATGCCTTAAATCGGAACGGGCATTGTAATCTTTTGCTTTCAAAAGATTTAAATTGGAAATTTCAGATTATTTTACGGAAGCACGAGTATTATTACAATACGCATAATACTATCATGACAAAAATATATGGATATTGGCATAAAGCACTTGGGTACAAGCTGGGGTTTGATATTCCGATCAATGTTTTCGAAGCAGGGCTTCATATAAATCATTTTGGAAATATAGTTGTCAGTCCACATGCTCGGATCGGAGAATTTTGCGATATTCATCAAGGTGTCAATATTGGCAAGGGTGAGCGAGATGACAAAGCCCCTATAATTGGAGACAATTGCTGGATTGGCCCTGGGGCAAAGCTATACGGTGGGATTATTATAGGAAATGAGGTTATGATAGGGGCAAATGCAGTGGTGACAAAATCATTTAATCAGAATTCGGTTAGTATAGCTGGGATACCTGCTCAAATCGTAAGTCGCAGAGGGAAACCCATCACACGTACAGAGCGATATAAAAGGTATTAAATGCTTGTATATTCAGTCAAACGTGATGGGAAACTAGACGCTCTGCAAAGCCAAGGGAGCTCTGATAACTGAAACTGTTGAAAATATAATGCTTATGTGGCCGTTTTCTGCATTGCTCATATGGACTTTCTGGGACAAGTTGTTTGGAATCAGTGTGAGAGTAGGACGCTGCATCTTGTTAGGGATTAAATATGCTTTACTGTTCTCCGTGACCGTTGAATTTCTGCAACTGTTTTTGAGACTCAGGACATTTCAATTATTGGGTTTTTTATAATTCGTTTGGCGGAGTGTTAGGTGGGGGCTATTACTATACCATTTATTGGATAAATTATAAAGGGGACAAGAAAGAATGAAAACCACAACATTACTTATCATGGCGGCCGGTATCGGCAGCCGCTTTGGAACTGGTATCAAGCAGCTGGAACCGGTCGGTTTACACGATGAGATCATTATGGATTATTCCATCCATGATGCAATCGAGGCTGGTTTCAATAAAATTATTTTTGTGATTCGAAAGGACATTGAAGAAGATTTCCGTGAACGGATCGGTAACCGCGTGGAAGCGATCTGTAAAGCGCTTCATGTGGAAATTGACTACGCTTTTCAGGACTTGAACACCGTGCCGGGAGATGTACCGACAGGCCGGTCAAAGCCGTGGGGAACCGGGCAGGCCGTCCTTGCGGCAAAGGACTTGCTCCATGAACCGTTTGCCGTTATCAATGCAGACGATTACTATGGAAAAGAAGCATTCCGGCAACTGCATGACTGGCTGCTCCTGGATCACGAGGATTCTACTATCGCTATGGCCGGTTTTATTTTGAACAATACGTTGTCCGACAATGGCGGAGTGACCAGGGGCGTCTGCAAAGTGGCAGAGGGCCACACACATATCATTAATGTGGTGGAGACCAGCAATATTGTGAAATCTGTGGACAACAATGGAAACATAGGTGCGGAGACGGATGGCGTTAAACTCGATCCGGAATCCTATGTTTCCATGAACTTCTGGGGCTTTCCTGCGAAGGAAGACTGCGTCCCCCCATTTCTCTTAGTGCTGGAAGAGGAATTTAAGACTTTCTTTGTGACGGATGTAAAACGGAATCCTCTGAAAGCAGAGTACCTGCTTCCGACTCTGATCGGCGGCATGCTCCGGGAGAAGAAGTGTACGGTAAAGGTGCTGGAGACAAAGGACAAGTGGTTTGGCGTTACGTATAAGGAAGACAAAGCGGCTGTGGTTCAGAGTTTTGGGAAGCTGATTGAAGACGGCGTGTATCGGGAAGAACTGTACTCTGATTTGTGAGATTGAAGAGCTTTTATTATTAAGGGATTGCCCGACGAGGATGAAAACACCAATAAAGAGGAGGAAGATTTTTTAAGAAAATTGGGAAGGGATAAGATAAACAGGATATCATTGCAGCGCTTTGTACCCCCCTTCCTGGTTTCCTTGCTTTTGATATTACGAAAAATTACGTATATTAAATACGAAGCTGTCAGGATAGCCGGACTAGATGAGAATTTCCAGGGTCTGCTGAATAATGACTGGCCCATACTATATTGACTCTCCACCTTCAATTCACTATAATAAGTAAATACCACATCAGGCAGTTTCGCTTCCTTTACAAAGAAAGCGATTACCTGCCGGAATAATTCGATCCAGACTGGAAATAATCAAAATATGACAATCTTAAGCAAACTACAACTCTGGAATTACATGTTCCAGGACATGAAAGAACCGGTAAGCTATCTGCCTCAGGCCATTCTCATCGGCCTAGCCGCCGCCGCTGCCGGCTCTTTTCTTCTATTTGCAGAAAACAGGATAAAAAAAGGGCCGTTACCGGGCCGCAGCAGGAGTGCAGGAAGACATGCCTTTCTCATTTTTACCCTGTTCTTATTTGCCGTCTACCTGACAGTATTGCTCCAGGAGGCATTTTTCTCGCGTCCGCCCGGTTCCAGAACCTCCATCAACCTGGAATTTTTGGGGACCTGGGGGCACAGCGCCCAGGGGAATGCCTATGTGATTGAAAATATCATCATGTTTATCCCCTGGGGAATGCTTCTTCCTCTGCTGATAGCGCCAATGCAGAAAAGAGGCTGGCTCTGCGTTCTGACCGCTTTTCTGGCCAGTGTGTCGCTTGAGACGGTCCAGTATCTGACACAGCGCGGACACTGCCAGCTCGACGACGTCATCATGAATACATTAGGAGCATTCGCCGGCTGGCTGGTTATTCGCGTTATGCTTGGCGTGATTTCACATTTAGAATATCATACCAGCCGCCGCTGACAGGTAAGCTCTTATGAAATCATCTAAACTGCAATACCAGCAACAATTTCCAAATTCCCCTTGTCTGCCGCCCAAATAAAGATTACAATAGAATTAGAGTATAAATCCGGGGTCCGAAAGCTATCGGAGAGTTTGGTAATCCCGGAAGAATGGAGCCATATGGAGGCAGACAATATGGGGACTGTGGAATGGCAGAGGGTCGTTGATCTGACCCAAATTATGGACAGAAGAAACGGAAAAGACAGGCTTGCAGAGCTGATAGAGCTGGCACGGCAGGAGCAGAAGATGCTGACTGTAGTGTTTTATGACATTAACGGACTGCACCTTATCAACGATACATATGGACATCATGAGGGGGATAACCTGCTTTTATACGTATCTAAAATTATTGAAGAGGGGCTGACGGAGCCGGACCTGCTTTTCAGGCTGAGCGAGGATGAATTTATTCTCGCTCTTTATGATGAAACGGAAGACGGGGCGGCCGAAAGGATGGAGAAAGCGCTGGAACTTCTGGAGAAAAAGCGGGAGCAGTTCGGGATATATTACGATGCTTCTTTCTGTTATGGGGTAACGGCAGTTTATCCGAGCGACAAGTTTTCCGTTAATGAGATTATAACCCGGGCCGATGAACGGATGTACATCCAGAAGAGGAATTTCCACATTGACCGGGCGGGGATGAGGCTGCGCCGCAATACGGAGAGGGGCAGGACAGCTCCCGGTTTTGATTACAACAGGGAGTTCCTTTATGAAGCTCTGGCTTCCAGTACTGATGATTATGTGTTTATCGGAGATATGAAGACAGGCATATTCCGGTATCCCGCGGCCATGGTGGAAGAATTCGGGCTGCCCGGTGAGATCGTGGAGAATGCTGCCGCCGTATGGGGCGTACTTATCCATCCCGAAGATAAAAAGGGATTCCTGGAGAGTAACCAGGATATTGCCGACGGCAGAGTGGAGCACCATAATATTGAATACAGGGCCAGAAACATTTTCGGAGAATGGTGCTGGCTGCGGTGCCGCGGCAGGATGGTGCGGGATAATGAGGGGAAACCGGAATATTTTGCCGGTTTTATTACCAACATGGGAAAGAAAAACCTGATCGATCATATGACGGGGCTTTATAACCGGTATGAGCTGGAGGGCACCGTGAAAAAGCACCTGGTAGATGACGGCAGGAAGTTCGGTCTGATGATACTCGATATGGATGAGTTTAAAAACGTCAATGATCTCTACGACCGCTCCTTTGGCGATGAAGTCCTCCGGGTTACTGCACAGATGATTTCCTCACTTCTTCCGTCCAATGCAAGAATGTACAGGCTGGACGGCGATGAATTTGCCATCCTCATTCTAAACGGCGACTGGGATGAGCATATTCAGATATTTAACAGAATCCGATATAAGATGCACAGGCAGCAGGAGTTCGAAGGAAAAAAATATTACTGTACGGTTTCCGCCGGTTATGCCGCTTTCCCGGAGGATGGCAGCCAGTATCTGGAACTTGTGAAATGCGCCAACTATTCGCTGGAGCATTCCAAACTGCTTGGGAAAGACAGAATCACCTGTTTTTCACCGGATATACTTCCGGAGAAAGAGCGCCGGCTGGAACTGATGGAGTTACTGAGGGAGAGCATCGAGCATGGGTTTGCCGGTTTTTCAGTGGCATACCAGCCCCAGGTGGAAGCGGCCACAGGGAAGCTTTTCGGCGCGGAGGCGCTGGCAAGATGGACCTGCGGAAAGTATGGCAGCATATCGCCGGGAGAATTTATACCGCTTTTGGAGCGCAGCGGACTAATCAACCAGTTGGGCCGCTGGATTTTTAGCCAGGCCGCCGCACAGTGCGGTAAATGGCGGAGATACAGGCCTGATTTCAGGATGAGCATCAATGTTTCCTACCATCAGCTCCGCAAAGGGGATATTGTTCCGGACATGCTTAAGAAGCTGGAGCAGTTTGCCATGCCACCCTCCAGTCTGACGCTGGAACTGACGGAATCCTATTTCATGAAAGAGGAGGAGAGCCGGGAAAATGTGCTGGATAAACTGCATGGAGCCGGATTTACTCTGGCAATGGATGACTTCGGTATGGGGTACTCCTCACTTTTGTCTCTCAAGAATATTCCGGTTGATGTGGTTAAGATTGACCGCGGTTTTGTGAAGGGAATAACAGAAGACCGGTTTAATGCTATTTTTATCGGTGCGATTACAGAACTTTGCCACAATGTGGGGAAGCAGGTTTGTCTGGAAGGGGTGGAAACAGAAGAAGAATACCGGGCGGTTCGTGATACCGGACTTGAATTGATTCAGGGGTTTTATTTCGGACTTCCTGTCGCCGCTGAGGAATTCGAGCGGCAATGGCTGAGCCGGGAGCTTTGATCGACTGGCGGTACGGGCATCATTACCAGTAAATGCGTAAACTGCATTTACTGGTGATGATGCCTTTTTTTGAAGACCGTGACCATGCGCGCAGCGCGCATGGTTATCGTTCGCTGTAAGTCTGCACCTGTATGCGGCATGGCCTGCAAACTGTTAGTTTGAAAAAAAGATGGCTATACTAGTAGTGTTAAAGACTTAAGCGAAAGGAATAAGGAAATAGAAATGAAAGACAAAATTTTTGGTGTACTGCAGCGTATTGGGCGGAGTTTCATGCTGCCCATCGCGGTTCTGCCGGTGGCGGGGCTGCTGTTGGGAATTGGAAGCTCCTTTACAAATGAGACGACAATTGCCACCTACAGACTGGGGACTATACTTGGGGAGGGCACGATCCTCCACGGCCTCCTGGTAATCATGAGCAAGGCGGGAAGCGCCATATTTGACAACCTGCCCATCATATTTGCCATTGGCGTTGCCATTGGTATGGCAAAGGCTGAGAAGGAGGTAGCGGCTCTCTCGGCGGCAATTGCTTTTTTTGTGATGAATGTATCAATCAGTGCAGTACTGGAGGTCACGGGGAAAATACTTCCGGACGGAAGCATCTCCCCGGATGTACTGGAAGGTACCATTGCCAGCGTGTGCGGAATACAGACACTTCAAATGGGTGTGTTTGGGGGAATTATCGTGGGTCTGGGGGTAGCGGCCCTTCATAACCGGTTCCATAAGATTCTGCTTCCCAATGCTCTTTCCTTTTTCGGCGGTTCCCGGTTTGTGCCGATTATTTCCACACTTGTCTATGTATTTGTCGGGATCCTGCTCTATTTTGTATGGCCGCCGGTTCAGAATGCAATTTTTGCCCTCGGAGGGCTGGTGACAGGAACCGGATATCTGGGAACCCTGATTTTCGGTATTGTGAAGAGGGCGCTGATACCCTTTGGCCTTCATCACGTATTTTACCTTCCATTCTGGCAGACCGCGGTCGGAGGTACGATGATGGTGGACGGCAACCTGATACAGGGAGGCCAGAATATCTTTTTTGCACAGCTTGCCTCCCCGGATGTAGTGCATTTCAGCGCTGACGCAACCAGATATTTCTCCGGAGAGTTTATCTTTATGATCTTCGGCCTTCCGGGCGCCGCGCTGGCAATGTACAGACAGGCAAAGCCGGAACACAGAAAGACGGCGGGAGGCCTGCTTCTCTCGGCTGCGCTGACCTGTATGCTGACGGGTATTACGGAGCCGATAGAGTTTTCATTCCTCTTTGTGGCGCCGGTGCTGTTTGCAGTCCAGGTTATTCTGGCCGGTTCTGCGTATATGATCGCCCATATCCTGAATATAGCAGTGGGACTGACTTTTTCGGGAGGTTTTCTGGATCTGCTTTTATTCGGAATTCTTCAGGGCAATGCAAAAACAAGCTGGTTAAGAATCATCCCGGCCGGAATCATTTACTTCCTATTATATTACTTTATTTTCAGTTTTCTTATTAAGAGATTCAACCTGAAAACACCGGGACGCGAGGATTCGGGAGAGGGAACAAAACTATATACAAAAGCGGATGTGAATGAGAAGAAAAATGCCGGCAAAAGAGCGGCGTCAAAAGGACAGGAGAGTTCGGAACGTGAGCGCATGATCGCCGAAGGACTGGGAGGAAAAGATAATATTTCCGACGTAGACTGCTGCGCCACCCGGCTTCGCTGTACGGTTCTGGATTCGGATAAGGTCAGGGAGGATGTGCTGAAAAGGACGGGAGCGTCCGGCGTGATCAAAAGAGGCAGGGCGGTTCAGATTATTTATGGTCCGAATGTCACAGTGATCAAGGCAAACTTTGAGGAATACCTGAAAAACGGCGCCGGCTTGGAGGAGGATGCAGGTACGCTGCGAAGGCTTTATTCTCCGTTTACCGGGAAGGCATATCCAATATCAGCGGCCGCAGATACGGCCTTTGCAGAAAAAATGATGGGTGACGGATATCTGGTCGAACCGGAGAAGGGGGAGGCAGTTGCTCCGGAGGACGGCAGGGTTAAATTTGTCTTCCCGGCAAAACATGCCGTCGGCATGAAGACAAAAGACGGCATCGAATATCTGCTCCACATCGGCATTGATACGGTTAAGCTGGATGGTAAGGGCTTTGAAGTATTCGTCAGGGACGGAGACACCGTAAAAAAAGGCGATTTGCTGATGCGGTTTGATCTGGAGTATATCAGGGAGAACGCCGCGTCGGATCAATGTATTGTCGTATTAACCGGACTGGAAGGCGGACAGGGAATTGAGTCGGTAAAAGAGGGCCCGGTTACGGCAGGAGACGAAGTAGCCTGGCTGAGACTGTAAAGAGGTCAGAAGAATCAGGGGAACAGGTAAAGCGGACATCCGCCACAGATGTCTGTTTTGCCTGTTTTCTTCTTGCTAGATAAGCATTCTATATGTATAATAACGGTAACCGTACAACTGGTGAAAACGTCGTGCAATCGATTACGTTATGAGCAGGAACAACAAGGTTCGGCAAAGCAAGAAAAAAATTCTGCCATATTCCCATTTGTTTATATCAGTGGTATAATATGAGGGCTTAGTGGGACGAATATCAACAAAAGCTGCTAATAATATGTCTGTAAGAATAAGATATATAAAATTATATAGAAGAAAAGAACAGGAGTACATAAAATGGAACATTTAATCGTGCCGGCGGGATATGAACCGGCGATCGACCTTAGGGAAACCCAGATTGCAATCAAGATAATCAAAGATTTTTTTCAGAGGGAGCTGGCAAAGCAGCTGCATCTTACCAGGGTGTCGGCCCCTCTGTTCGTTTTGCCCGAATCGGGACTGAACGATAACTTAAACGGCGTGGAACGCCCGGTTCAATTTGGAATCAGGGAGCAGGAGGATCGTCCTGCCGAGATTGTCCATTCCCTTGCAAAGTGGAAACGTCTGGCGCTGAAGGAGTACGGCTTCGGCGTGGGTGAAGGTCTTTACACCGATATGAGCGCTATCCGCAGGGACGAGGACACGGACAACATCCATTCCATTTATGTAGACCAGTGGGATTGGGAGAAGATTATCAATAAGGAAGACAGAAACAGGGAGAATCTGGAGCTGATCGTAAAGGCCGTATATAAGGCTCTGAAAGTAACGGAGGATTATATGGCCTATGAGTATGAATATATCGGAAGATATCTGCCGGATCATATCGAATTTGTGACGACCCAGCAGCTTGAGGATATGTATCCCGACTGTACGCCGAAAGAGAGGGAGTACAGAATCGCCAAGCTTCACAAGGCGGTTTTCATTGAGCAGATTGGTGATAAGCTGGTTTCCGGAGAAAAGCATGACGGACGTGCGCCGGATTATGATGACTGGAAACTGAATGGGGACATTATTGTATATTATCCGGTCCTTGATATTGCACTCGAGCTTTCATCGATGGGAATCCGTGTTGATGAGGAGGCATTGAAGGAGCAGCTAAAGAAGGCGGGCTGTGAGGAGCGGGCTGAACTGCCTTTCCAGAAGGCGCTCTTAAATGGAGAGCTTCCCTATACGGTCGGCGGCGGTATCGGCCAGTCCAGAATCTGTATGTTCTTCCTTCGAAAAGCCCATATCGGAGAAGTGCAGGCATCCATATGGCCCGACGGAATACGGATGGAAGCGGAGAAGCATAAAATACATCTGCTGTAACAGCAGGGCAAGGGGGAGCTGATGGCAGACCAGTACGACGTAATAATAATCGGCGCAGGCCCGGGCGGCTATACGGCGGCAGCGAGAGCGGCCGGCTTCGGAATGAATGTGGCCTTAATCGAAAAGGGCGAGCTGGGAGGTGCCTGTGTCAACACGGGCTGCGTTCCGGCGAAAGCCATGCTGCAGGCATCCGCCGTTTACGGAGATTTAAAACATGCCTCCCGGTTTGGGATCAGCGTGGATTCTGTTGGATTTAACTTAAAGAAGATGCAGGCATATAAGGATGAGTCGGTGGAGGAGTACAGGAGTATGATACGTTCCCTTCTGAACCGTAGGAATGTAAAACTGATTCATGGGACTGCAAAGCTTCATAAAGATAATATTGTTGAGGTGGAGGGAGAAGAAGGCTCCTCCCTCTGTGTCGGAAAGAATATTATATTGGCTACGGGAGCCGAGCCGGTAATCCCGGATATACCGGGAGTGGATTTACCCCAGGTGCTGACCAGCAGGGATATCTTAAGCGCCGGTGAGTGGCACTTCGACAGGCTGGTTATTATTGGAGGAGGAGTGATCGGCATTGAAGTAGCCACGATTTTTTCTGCGCTGGGTTCCAGGGTTACCCTGCTGGAGAAAAAAGGGCGCCTTCTGGATACGATGGATCCGATGATATCGGAGCAATTGGAAGAATCGCTCCGATCCAAAGGGATCGACGTAAAATGCAACGTTTCCGTGATGGAGATCCGGAGCCGGGGCGGTGACAGCGTTGCTGTCAGCTACCGCGAGGAAGGGCCGTGGAAGGAACTGGCCGCCGACCGGATTCTTCTCTCCGTGGGCCGCAGGCCGGATATGACGAAGGTTCTGGCGGAGGACTGCCGGGTGGAGTTAAAGCATGGCAGGCCGATAGTCAAGGGGACTTACCGGACAACACAGGAGCATGTGTATGCCATCGGAGATACGGTCGCAAAGACGCGTCTCGCCCATGTGGCGGCGGCACAGGCCACCTACGTGATTGAACATCTAACCGGAAAAGGCCACAGAATGCAGCTCACCGTCGTTCCCAACGGAATGTTTGTAGTGCTGCCGGTAGTGCCGACCTGCATCTACACCGATCCTGAGATTGCGGCGGTAGGATTTACCGAGGAAGATGCAAGACAATATAATATGAAGGTTAAATGCGGCCAGGCGTTCATGGGTATCAACGGCAAGGCCATTCTGGCGAGAAAGAAAATGGGCTTTATTCGGCTTATTTTTGAAGCATATACGGATACCCTGGTTGGAGCGCAGATTATGTGTCCGCGTGCCACCGATATGATTGGCGAGATGGCTACGGCCATTGCCAACGGATTAACTGCATATCAGCTTTCCACGGCAATGAGAGCACATCCGACATACAGCGAGGCCATCTCGCTTGCCATAGAGGATGCATTAAAAAGCTATGGAGGATAATAAAGGAGGAACAAAGATGGAACAAGCAGTCGGTACAAGAATTGCGGCACTGAGGAAACGGATGGCGGAAAGAGGGATGGACGCCTATTTAATCCCTACGGCCGATTTCCACGGTTCTGAGTATGTGGATGGCTATTTTAAGGCGCGTCAGTTTATAACCGGATTCACCGGCTCTGCCGGAACAGCCGTTATTACAATGGAGGAAGCCGGTCTGTGGACAGACGGCCGCTACTTCGTGCAGGCGGCTAAGGAGCTTGCCACAAGTGAAGTAAAGCTGTTTAAAATGGGGGAAGAAGGCGTTCCCACTGTGGAGGAATATTTGGAGCAGACCATGACCATGGGAGGCGTTCTCGGTTTTGACGGCCGCGTGGTTGGCGGCCTGATGGGAGAGGAACTCCAGGACAGACTTGCTGCAAAAGAAATCTGTATCGCGTGTTATGAAGATTTAATCGGAGAAATTTGGGAAGACAGACCGGAACTTCCGAAAGAACCGGTGTGGATTCTGGAAGATAAATATGCCGGTAAGCCGGCATCGGAAAAAATAGCGGATCTCCGAAGCACAATGGCTGAAAAGAATGCGGGTGTCCATATTCTGACCAGCCTCGACGATATTATCTGGCTTTTAAACATACGCGGCAATGACGTTCCCTGTACTCCGGTCGTATTATCCTATCTGATTGTCACACGGGGGGAAATCCTCCTGTTTATCAATCAGGAGACATTAAATGAAGAGGTGAGAACCTATCTGGCCGGGCTGGGAGTGAAACTTTATGATTACAATGACATCTACCAGGTGGTGCCTTCCTTTAAAAATGAGACGGTGATGCTTGAAAAAGCGCATGTGAATTATGCGGTATGCCAGAGCCTTGATAACAGCGTCACGGTGGTTGATATGATGAATCCCACCTCCTCTGCGAAAGCCGTAAAGAATCCGGTTGAGATTGAGAATATGAGGAAGGTGCATATCAAAGACGGCGTTGCCATGGTGAAATTTATGTACTGGCTGAAACAAAACGTAGGTAAGACAGAGATAGATGAGATTACAGCCGCCGCTTACCTGGATAAGCTGAGAAGTGAAGTGGAAGGCAATCTGGGCCTCAGCTTCGGTACGATTTCCGCCTATTCCGACAATGCGGCGATGTGCCATTATGCCGTATCGGAGGAGAGCAATAAGAAACTGATGCCGCGCGGACTGTATCTGGTCGATTCAGGCGGCCAGTATCTTGAAGGTACGACGGATATCACCAGAACCTTTGCCCTGGGAGAACTGACGGAAGAAGAGAAAGAATGCTTCACCCTGGTTGCATCCTGTATGCTGAGATTGTTGAATGTCAAATTCCCCTACGGCTGCCACGGTTATAATTTCGACTTTGCGGCCAGAGAACTGCTTTGGAGAAGGGGGCTTGATTTTAACCATGGAACAGGCCACGGCGTCAGCTTCCTGGGCAGCGTCCATGAGCGTCCGAACGGAGTCCGCTGGCGCGTAGTGCCTGAACGTCAGGATAATGCGGTGTTTGAGGAGGGAATGATCACTTCCGACGAACCGGGATTGTATTTCGAGGGCAAATTCGGAATCAGGACGGAAAACCTGATGCTCTGTGTAAAGGCAGAGAAGAATGAATATGCCCAGTTTATGAAATTTGAAAACCTGACCTGGGTTCCGATCGATCTCGATGCCATCGATGTAAAATACATGGAGCCGAGGGATCGGGAGCTGTTAAATGCTTACCATAAAGAAGTTTATAATAAGATCTCTCCATATCTGCCGGAGGAAGAGGCGAAATGGCTGGAGAAGGTGACGCGGGAAATCTGACGCTAACAATATCTGAGAACCGCAGGCATATCATAAGCGTTATTTTTATATGATATAGTAACCAACTGTAATGAGAGGTTACAAATTAATGCAGAGATATGGACGCAGTTACAAAAGCCTGCATGCCTGTGAAGCATCTGAAACAGAACAGGGATATCTGCAGGTCAATGTGGTAAACAGTGAGAATAATTTTCCAATCCAGGGGGCCGATGTTTTGATCCGGTATCAGGGGGAGGAGGCACCGGAGGAGGTAGTGCAAACCAACAATTCCGGCCAGACCGAATCCATTGCCGTGAAAGCGCCTCCCGTTGCCCTGAGTCTGGATGAACAGAATACGATAAGACCGTATTCAGAGTATACGGTGACCGTGACGGCTCCCGGCTTTGAACCGGTGACGGTAAACGGAACGGAGATATTGGCCGGCGTTACGGCGATTCAGCCGATACGGATGATACCGGCTGCAGAAGAGCAGGGGACGATGGAAGACATTGAAATCCCTGATCATACACTTTACGGAACGTATCCTCCGAAAATTGCCGAGGAGGAGATTAAACCGACCAATGAAAGCGGCGAGATTGTTTTAAGCCGTGTGGTGGTTCCGCAGACAATCGTGGTACATGACGGAGTCCCGACCGATGCAACGGCAAAGAATTATTATGTCCCATACAGGGATTATATCAAGAATGTGGCGTCCAGTGAAATTTATGCGACATGGCCCCAGGCCACAATCGTAGCCAATGTTCTGGCGATTATGTCATTTACCCTCAACAGGGTTTACACGGAATGGTACAGGAACCAGGGATACGACTTTACGATTACTTCGTCCACTGCTTTTGATCATAAGTGGATTTACGGAAGAGATATCTTTGACACGATCTCCGTGGTGGTCGATGATATTTTCGACAGCTATCTGTCAAGACCG
>PVMN01002892.1_pt1 | contig 15838 bp, 20 predicted proteins | sample 1853401 | NCBI WGS metagenome assembly PVMN01 (sample SAMN08533510, study PRJNA380276) | Human gut metagenome, whole genome shotgun sequencing project.
AACCCCTTGTATTTACTGGAGTTTTCTAACTTGTCCTTATTATAACTCGACCATGCGGTGTTATCTTTGGAAGTTGCACTCGATAAATTTTGTTATATTTCTCTACTGTATGCTGAAAGCGTTTTTCCCATTGGTATGGCATCATCGGCTTTCCACGCCTGTCCAGAAACAAAAAGCCTGTATAGCCATCTATCATTTCCTCGACTTTAGGTTTCTTTCTGTTCTGTACTACCCTCTTGAATGCTGCATAAACTTCATCCGACATTGGCAATACTCGTGTTCCAGCTTCAGTTTTTGTTTTTTCTATGTACTTTCCCTTATTCCCTACATACTGTAACTGATGATTCACGTTGATTGTTCTTTTCTCCAAGTCTATATCCTTTAACGTAAGTCCGCAAAACTCGCCTATTCTCAAGCCTGTTCTAAATAATATAAACATCACATCGTAGCACTCACTGAAATGTTCATCCTGTTGAACAAACCTTAAAAACTCCTTTTCTTGTTTTGATGTTACTGCATCTCTTTTTACAGAATCATCAATTAGAAAATTATGCAGTTCAAAATCAAAAGGATTTTTTCTGATTAGGTCTGCCTCATAAGCCATCTGAAAAGCTGGTCTTACAACTCCACGTATTGTATGGATACTGCTATAGCTCTTTCCATCCTCCGACTGTAATTTTATTAACCAAGCCTTTGCATCTATCGTGTTGATATGATTAATCTTCTGACTTCCAAAGCTGTCTCTTTTTAATACATTAACCACTGTTTTATATCCAGCGGCTGTGGTAGGTCTGACATTGCGCTTTTGCTCCAAATATTTCTCTACCAGTTCTAATACTGTCATATCTCCACCGGATAACGAAATACCATTTGCCAAGTCACGCTCTAGCAATTTTTCCTTTTCTCTAAGCGATAAGTCTGGCTTTTTTCCCTCTGGCATTTTATCATGTCTTTCCAGTTTCCAGCTGTATACAAATATTCTTTTTTTTGAAATTGGATCTAACGTGCTGAATAAATATCTCCCATCTGCACGTTGCTGTTCTCCTATACGTAATATGCGATTCTTATTGTCTCTTCTTTTTTCACTCATGGTTTATCCTCCAAACTCTAATACACTCCCCACCATTGGATGGGGATTGTATCGGAACTACATATATTTTGCAAGGTATTTTTTACTTTTATATAGAGCCTGTCTCATCAATAAACTGCTCGAATATCTTACGTTTAATAAGTATCTTATTTCCTACCATAAGTATGTAGTCTGCATTTGGATTGTCCGACACCAACCTTCGGAGATTTTTCTCACCTATGTTGAAGTACTTTACTGCTTCTTTAATGGTGAGATTATATTTTTCATTAATTGCTAAATTATCTTTTTCTATATCCATACGATACAAAAATCCTTTCTTTTGTATCGTTATCCTTTTCATTTATTTCACAGCTTAGCAATGCGCAAACATATGCTAAACTGTGAAATTTGTTGTTTAGTCTTTTCTCTTAAGAAGAAAAGGTAAACACTTTCTTCTTTTCTGTCGTGTCTGTCAAGAACTCTTTCTTTAGTTCATCTAATGCAGACTGTATTGCACTCATCATCTCATTGACTTGTTCTGCTGAGTATGTATAATACTTCTTGTTTGACAGCTTCTTCATATCACCTATTGATGATATAACTTTAGATGTCTGTGCCTCTGCCCTTTCTATGAAACGCTGTGCCTTTGCATCTGTTGTTATATTGCCAAGCGCAGGTGTATGCTGTGCTGTTGCCATTGCAGGGGCTGTTGCTGCCTGCTGTGCTACTTGTGTCTGCGCACCAATTATAGGTGCTTGATTGCTTACAAAACTGTCCATTTTTTTTCCTCCATAGATTTGTTTTATTTATACTGCTTTTCTCTTGTTGCTGTAGGTACCTTACACTTGCAATATACCACCAAAATGGCAAAATATAAACAAAAGTGAGTGTAGAAAAAATCTGCTCTGTTTGCTTCATTCTACACACTTAAAATTCACAAAAAACAAATGTCATAAACCACTTAAGTATACGTGTATGCACATTTTTCATGATGAGTCTATTGTGCAATTTGACGAACACCAAAAAAATAGCTGCAATTTTCTTTGATATATCTGCTCTGAAATAGAAAATTGCATCAGAGTAAACTTCTAATGCAATCATCTGAATTTTTTACTATGCAATTTTGAATCGGTAACTATTTGGGTTATTTTTTGAATTATTTGCTGGTGGTGTTTATTTACTGTTTTAACAGGGCATTTATGCTATGGTAATTATAGGTACATTTTATCTCACTATCTATTTATTCTCCCAAACTGCTAATTTTTTATTGTTTTCAAGCCCATTTTTTCTAAAAAATAAAAACTTTGAAAAAATCTTGATATACTTTTCTCAAATTTTCAATATTTTTATTTCTATCATTTTTTCATATTTTCAATATTTTTAATTGTCACATCCATTGATATAAAAATTTCCAATGTATACACCCAGTCAACCAGTCTTAAAAATGCATACTTATTTTTTAAGGAAATTGATAATGCTGGACAAAAAGAAAAGACACCACATTTTCTGTGATGCCTTGCTGTTATCTGATATTGTTTAGCTGTGAAGTGCCTTGCGTAAACGTTTCCTATATGCCTGTTCTATTTCATCATAAAACTCTACATCCGCCCTCCAGTCTCCATCCATTGGCAGCTCTGCCATTAATACTGTTCTAGGATGTCCATCTGGATAAACCATATTTACACCCATTATATTACGCTCGCGTATACTCTTAAATCTTATCTGCATAGCTCATGCCCTCCATTGTAATTGTTATCAGTGTAATGTCTTTTCCCAGCGTTCCTCATATGCCGCCAGTACCTTATCGTAACACTCCATGTCTGCTCTCCAATCGCCATTGTCTGGTAACAGCATTGTAATGACCTCTTTTTCCTTAGCTGTTGGAATCGACATTAAGATGACCACTTTGTTTTTTTCCTTATGTCCTCTTAGTCTTATCTGCATAACTCATGCCCTCCTGCACTTTAATTTCTTTTATTTTATTTCATATCTATGTATTGTGCGAGGTGTAGCACACTGTAAGGAGTTTTTACTTTGCAGGTAATATAAAATGCAGTCCCTCTGCTTGGACTGCATTTATTATTACTACTTTGTTTTAACTTTTTCTGTTGCTGGCAGCAGGGGTGCAAACCTGTCTGAAAAATCTGCCGATGATGTTAAGTGCGTATAAACTCCATCCCAGCTCTCATATCCAGCCTGTTCAAGTGCTGTTGTAAGTTCCCTGTCTGGTATGTGATACTCTGACACCTCGCCTGTCTGCTCGTTCACTGTCTGACCTTTTACTCCCAGATGATTTCTCGTTTCATACAGTATCTTTCTATCAGTACTTGCAACACGCTCAAAAGCCTCTGCAAATTCATCCTCTTGGTCAGCGTGCCATGAATCTATTACAATGTCACGCTCACAATTCTTTGAATATAAAAAACCTCTTTTGCCCTTTAATTCACCCGATGCATCATTCATGTTATCTATTAAGTATTGTACAGCTGTCCTATAGCCATCCATTGACTTAATCTCAGTAACATAAGTAAACCCATTCTTCCAAAGATTCTGTATTATATTATTACTTATGTCGTTTTGGAAGTTGCACATTACATGGTAGTGCCAGTTTCCATTTGTCTGCCTGTTAAATGTCGCAAGATACCTAAAATTATCATAATGCGAACATACCCTCTGGATAAATTTCTTAAACTCATAATGCGACTGTACCAGATCACTGCATATGCTGCTGTCAAGTTTTGTACTGTCATAAGTCAGTGTAATCATTACGACATTTGGAATATCAAAACTGTTATAACATATCTCACGTATTGTGCTCCTTCGGTTCTTCATACGATTATGATAATTAAACCCTGCATAATCACTTGGTATTGTAGGTTTTATCTTTTTCTGCTTACCGCTCTTTATCGGCTTTGTTGTATGTAACCGCATATTTTCATATGTAGTTACTCTTGTACGCTTTCTGCTGATTTTTATTTTATATCCATTTTCTATGTATTCTGCTCCACTCATATTTCACCTCCCATATATACCCAAAGTATAGCAGATAAACATAGTTGACGATATTGGTATTTTAAACATTTTTCATATTGAAATAAAGGATTTGATTGTGTTATATTTTTTTCTTGAAATGCATTTTTGAAATTTTCAATATTTTTGAAATGAGGGAGATATGACTTGATTCTTAAATAATACGTTTTAGAAGATTAAACCATGAGGACATATAAATTATCTTTGTCACCAATGGTTATGACTGATGATGATGTACCTTGCTGATTTACAAGGCCTATTGATTTAAAGTCTCTCTTGCTATTCAATGAATGCGATTTTGATGATGCCTTCCAACCTTCGAGGACATAGCCTGATTCATTATCTACACTGATATAATTCGTGGTTTTTGAGCGACTAAACTTATGCTTATCTTTCTCTGCCTCCGCTATCGTGCCATCTGGATTTAATACCTCTGTATAATATAACTTCTTTATCGTACACTTTCCATCTTTTGGTGGGTCTGGGTTCTCTGTATTGCCTGGGGTTGAACCACCATATGTATGAATGGGAGGGAGGGAAATCTCTATTACTCCAAAGTTCCACCCAGTATCAAGCATTTCTTGATTCCTTACGTCACTTCCACCCTTCGATGCTGGCGGCACTCCAAAATGCTCCTCATCTATGCTAAAGTATTGTGATGAACCCTGTATCCATTTATAATTTGCTGTTCCACTTGATCCATTACGTTTAGTAATATCAACACCTATGCCTCTAAATAATGTTACCATAGAACGCATTGTTTGAAAGTACTTTATCATTCCCAATTTTGCTAACTCTTCATCTGTTGCGTCTGGATACCAACTCTCTAGTATCTTTTTATGAACACACTGTGCTACATCTTTACCATCAATAATTTTATAGGCTATCATGCCATACATACCCTCGAAACAAACACTATATTGCTTCTTTAGGACTTTGTTATATGCATCATTGCCACAATATTTTTGTACAAGCTTTGCTGCATTGCATATAGGTGAACCAGAGGCATCTGTAATATCAGAGTCAGCCTCAAGCCATGCTTTTACTGGTGAACCTCCACCTGTATTTTCCCAACTTCCAGTAATAGGTAGGTCTGCATAAAATGTAGGTTGCAATCCTGATAAGCTGACACCCTTTAATCTTAGGGTACCGCCTATAGCAGTCTGTGTAAGTTCACCTATCCAGTTTTCACCATTCTCATCAATTCTGTTGTTATACAAAATTCTTTTTGTACTATTGATTACTTGACCTGTCTCGCTATCTACACAATAAAAAGCTAAACCAGTTCTGCTGGTTGAACCACCCCAGTATATCTCACCAGGTATGTATACATAGCTATTTCCAGCCGCATCTACAGTCCATTCTGCGCCATCTGCTCTAGCTGTAGTCGGCTCCGATATTGCAATGACTCCTATTGAAATCAATACTGCAACTATCATTTGCAATATCAATCGCATAACAATATCTTTAAATGCCAGTTGCTTTCTCATATTGCTCCTCCTTACCTTAATAAATAAAATAAATTTTTCTTATACTTTAAATAAGTGTAATAAAAAAGGACACCTTGCTTAAGTAAGATGCCCTTTTATTTTTTACCATAAGTCTTAGATAAATTCATATATTAATTTTAATCGCCTGAGTATGTTCCAAAAAGCTCCTGCATTTGGCTATATGTTATATCATATCCACTATTTAAGTTATTATCAAGCTCATATTGAACCAAAACATCATCTGATTTACTATCACCATATAAAGAGCCATCTGGCATTGTCATGCCTGAGTAGTAAACCCTACCTGTATTTGTATCATACATTACTGTATATCCCTTATCAGTTGTACGCTCTTGTAAGATTGTTCCATACAGATCATATCCTGTAGGTCCATAGTAAGGGAAGTCATTTTGAACTTTACCCTTTGTTGTTGTACCATAGTCAGACTCATTCCAATTTTCTTTGAAGTTATCCCATGCTTTTTGATGTTGTGGATTATTATCAGGGTAATCATCGTTTGCTGGCTGTTCTGTTGATTTCTCTGTATATGAAGCCTCGATTTCTTTTGCAATATTAGCAAAGCTATCATTGTTATACTGTGTATTAGTATAATACTTATCAATCGCATCAACTAATAAGCTGACTGCATCTGACTTTGTTATTGCATCATCCCAGTTTAAATTGTCCTCTTTTACAAAACCTACTGAAACTGCTTTTGCTAATGTATTATACATTTCTGTAGGCACTCCCTTTTCTGGACTGCTTAATGCTTTCTTATACGAAATATCTCCACCATCTTTAATGCTTGATAATTTACTATCAGATGAAGTATCTTCCTTACCCGATGACTCTAATCTATTTGCATAATCATCACCAAAGATTGTTTTTGTTAACATATAGATGTATTCGCCACGAGTCATGGTGCTACTGAATGATTTTTCATTTAAACCATTTGAAGTGTTGATATAGCTATACTTATCCATTGGTGCTGCAAAGTTTGTATATGTTGTCTCGCCTACTTTATCGGTAAATTTTTCATTCTCTTTTGGTGCCTGCTCATCATTTACCTGTGTTGTTGCTCTCATCACAAGTGTCATTGCTTGCGCTCTATTGATAGTCGAGTCACCATCAAATTTTCCATCCTCTTGATCTGGAAGTAACTCAAAGTATGAATTGATTACAGCCTCCAAACTCTGACTATCCTCTAAGTCTGCAAACTCTTTTCCTGCAATCTCATCAATTTTGGAAAGGTTATCATCATTTTTCAATGCGTCGCTTGCAAATGACGCATTTCCGAGAGCTACGAACAGTGTATTGTTCTGCTCATCTACGCCCTCTGCATTTGTGTATATGCAACCAGACTTTGTACCATCATCTGATACTGTTATACCTACCAATTTCTCAAATGCTGAACGCAGTTCTGGATGTGTTTCCAAAGACGCAAGTTGAAGCCATGGTAACAGCTCGACTTTTGACTCTTTTATATTGCTATCATAATCGGGTACTGCATACTCTATCTCAATCTCCGAGGCTTGCTGACTCATATTCTTTGCTTCCTTTTTAGAGCACGCTGACACTCCAAACAACATACTGCTTATCAGTATAAGTGTTAATGTTGGAATGACTATCTTTTTGACTTTCATGTATTTACCACTCATTTTGGTGTTCCTCCTTTAAACTATAATGCTTTGATAATGCGTGAGGGCATCTTGCGATGCCCCCAAACTTAAAAATGAACAAATTAAAATCTAATTATTTTTTATTGAAATGTATTGATATATGTCTATATCTGAATACCCGCTGTTCTTAGTAAAAGTATAACAGCTGATTCCACACAGGTCTGCAAAGCAGTTGTTCCTATGCATTTTATAACCGCTTTCACTTTCTTACCAAAATCCTTATTGACTCCTTTAAACTCTTTTGCGCTTAATAACTTATTACCTTTTTCGCTTATTCTTATATCATCAAATGTACATGATGAAAAATCTATTGCATCTGTTGACTCTTCCTCAAAAGTATCTGGGTCTATCTTTATTTCATATTCGAGTTCTACTGTACCATCTATGCAGCCTTTGTTTTTTAACGCTTCTATCGTTTTACAAACCATTTCTGCAAAGCCTGTATTTGCTTCAGCAGGAAATAAATCCTCATTTAATACCTCTTCAAATGTTTTATTATTTTTCTCTGCATAAGCTATACATTCCTTTACAATGCATAATACAAGTAAGTCCTGCTCTTTTTCTGTTAATTGTATGCCCATAATTTTCCTCCATTGCTGTTTATTCGTGATAGTAGCATTTTACTACTTTTAGTCGTATTTTACAACCCATTGTAGCATACAACTATATAAAATCTGTTTACACATATGGAGGTCTGGCTATGCTTGAAAATTTAGGTGATAAACTCAAAACTTTACGTGTTAATAATCAGCTTACAAGGAAACAAGTCGCTGAATTGATTGGTGTGTCAGTAAGTACCATTGGTCTGTATGAAAGTAATGAACGACTTCCATCAATCCCTGTTCTTGTAAAATTGGCTAGTCAATACAAGACCTCTGTCGATTATCTTCTTAATATTGATACAAGCAATAAAAGTGTCCTTTCCCTTGATGGATTGACTGATAAACAGATAAAAGCCTTAAAAATGACTGCTGAATGTTTTCGTAATTCTAATTGATGAGTTTTATCAGTTCTAAATGTGATTTCAATATCTTTTCTACGATAGATACAGTTCTGATTGTATGCTCGTCATCTTCATTTGCTGATAACTCTACTTCAAGCAGTTGCAAAATATTTATTGCATCCCTTGTCTGTTCCTCTAGGTTTTCTTTTAAATCCTCATGCTCAATGTGATCGGATAATTGTAGCGATTGATTGTTTGAGGTGTTTGTAATAGTAACCATGGTAGCTGTCCTCCTTTCTATAAATTGGATGAAATAGGGAAATTCAAGGTATTTTGATAGTGAAAAATCGGTAGTGCGATACTTCCGATTTTTACTAAAAAATTTTAAATCCTAATGCATCTATATATTTTTGACCCTATGCATTACTAGGAAATTCACCTATGCAGACGCTAATCGTTCTGGAGTCGGACTGAAAATTTTACCCCCGATGAAAAATCACTAATTGAGAATTAGCATTTTTGATTATTGCAGGAACCACTCTTGATGCATTTATAATGTTATATAATCTTTCTTAATGCTGGGAGCGATCGGTAGATTATGTAAAATTTTGATGCTATAGTGATTATTTTTTACTGGCTTCATACTCCTTAATTCTTCGGTAAAAAGTATTAGCTTTTATGTTGAGTTCCAACATGGCTTGTCTGGCTGTAATTTCTTTTGACTTCCAACGTGCATAAACTGAATTAAACTGCTCATTGTCAATTTTGATAGGCTTTCTGCCTGTGTAGACTCCTTTTGACTTTGCTACTGCTATTCCTTCTGCCTGTCGCTTTGCTCTTTTTTCAAGTTCTGCCTGCGCTATCGTTGTATAAACCTCTATCAATATATTTGCTACCATCTCCATTAATAAATGATTATTCTTATCAAGCTCAACGAGTGTTGTCGGTATTTCCAAGATACGAACTATGATATTATGCTCTTTAAACCACATAAGTTCTTTCTTGATTAAATCTGCGTTTCTGCCTAGTCTGTCAAGCTCCTCTATTATCAGCTCAATGTTGTCACTTTCTGATTTCACCTTTGAAATATGTTCCAATATGACTTTCATTTCTTGATAATGTTCACGCTCAAAATTCTTACCTGTCTGCTTATCAATAAATAGGTTGCCATCTGGTATATCTGGTGCATATTTCTTTATCGCAATGATCTGCCTGTCGATATTCTGGTCTTTTGTAGATACCCTACAGTATGCATATTTTAGTAACATGACTTACTTTCCTCCCAAAATGAAATTAATTTTTTTCTTTTACTAATTTCAATGCTGTTGTGGATGCATAAACAAAACTGCCATGCTGACAAGGTTTTGTGTCAATAGGGTATCTGATTTCTTTGAAACGTTTCAAAATTGCAATTTATAGCCTATTGAAATACTTTTCACTATATTGCCAACTATTTCATATGGGTATACCCTATTGAAACACAAAGCCACCGACTACCTAAAAACTATAGTCGGTGGCTTTGCTTTGTATCAAGTCGATTTATAGTAGTCCGAAGTAGTTTAGCAATACTGCCTTGAATAATGCTTCTTCGGATATTGGTTTTACTTTGGAATTTATGAGTTCTAAATCTTCATCCTTTATGCTCTTAAAATTCCCCTGCCTGTCGTGTCTGCAAATAAAGCAGTCACCTGCTATGATTGTTTCTAACTCGCGTATCATTACCCTAGGCTCTAAACCAATCAGCCAGCCTTCTTCATTACAGACTAAGTCTATTTCTTCTGTAAGGGCAGTGCATTCTATAAGTCCACCGACAAACTCCTGCTCTGCCTGTAGCGTATTTTCTATATCCATGAAACCTTGTTCATCTTTCTTAAATCCATATACTCTCATAGTGTGCTCCTTATAATAAATGTGGCAGGTGCTCTGTTTGCACCTGCCTTTTACTGGGTTATTTTGTTTCGTTATCTGCTACTGCTGTTTTCTCACTCTTTTTATCTGCTGACTGCTCTGGTTTTGACTGCTTTGATTTTTCCAGTGAAGCTACAATTATTTTATCGCCCTGTATTTTTGCTCCACCACTGACTATATGCATATCAAGTAATGTTTTCACCTTTTCCTCTGTGAAGCTTGTTCGCTCATATCGTGATGAAATCACATCATACATTGTAGTGCCTTTATCTTTATGGGTTCCAATCACAATATAAAACAGGTTCGCTAAACAATCATCCTCGACCATTGGAATCAATGTATTTGTATGAACCTTTTTCATCATGTTTGTTACAAAGAAATTCTCTGTATCAAGCTCTAACTCACCAGCCCCTGTTATTTTCATACCATAAACCTCATCCGATGTAATGCCCTTAAGCGCATCCTTTATCTGCTTTTCTGTCAGCTCCACGACCTCTCCTTTTGGTAAGCTGTAAGCCTCAAAACATATCGGTCTGCTTCCTAAAAAAATCTCGTTTGTAATGATTAATTTTCTACACATATCGTTTTCCTCCTGCATTTCGCATTTATTATTTTTTCTGGACATTTCTTTTTATGTCCTCCTTACATTTAATACAATAACGCTGGGAAAACTGGATGTCAGTAGTGGGAATAGCCAGAGTTTTCATACTGAAATTAGAGATGTTGTAGAAAATGCAAAAGGGCAGCGCCTATCGGCACTGCCCATACTAATTACTACTAGGATTTTGCGTGTAGACAGAATAATTCGGTCTATTAATCGCTTTAATATCCACATTGTTCTTTTTAAGTTCCCTATGTAACAGAACTTTCACCAATTCTGACCGCCACAGACGGTTTGTTGACAGCACAACAATATATTGAATTTTATTTTCTTTCAATGTAGCAAGCATATCAAGCAGACCGTCACGCTCAATACTCATTTCATCCTCGTTGGCTTTCGCTCCGCTGATACCCTCGTCCTTAAAAATCTCTATCAAGTTGTAACTTTTGGAACTGCAATATTTTTCAATTTCCGCACGTTGCTCCGCTAAGGAATATCCCTGTTTGACCTGCCCTTCTGTTGACACCCTTATGTAGCCATATACATTTACAATGTTGTTTTCCATGTAACCGAACCTCCGTTATAAAATTATTTATTATAACAGCAATTCAAATTCCGGTTATAAATCATGGAAACAACACTATTTTCAAACAAAAATCTCATATAATGATATAGCACACAATAAGTTAATCAATCTCACTTTAGATTTCATTTCAGCTACATTAACTTGGATGTTTTAATAATTATCTCTTCTGCAACATATCTTAATAATGGTATTTCTTTTTCTAATGCTTCGTCATCCTTAAATGGCGAATAAACTGCTTTTTCTCCCGATTTGCTATGTATAATTGAATTTCTTGTTTTATATATTCTAGCAGCCATTTTTTTGTACAACTTAGGGTTGCTTATATCATCAAAATCCACAATATCTCCTTTTGAAAAAGGCACTTCATAAGTTTTATAATAATCAATCGACATATCAGGTATGTTGTTCAATAATTCTGATATATCAATATATTTTCTTAATACTAATTCTAATGCCTCCAACTCATTTATATCGTAGCGTTCATTCTTATCATGAACTTTCTTAGTGACAAATCGCACAATTTCTTTGATGTCTTGCTCTCTTTTTATCGAGAAACGTGGACTACTAATTTTATCCTGTAAACTTTTAATCATATCATCATTATAAACTTTTTCAAAATAATATTCCATCACATGATAATATGATATAAACTGTACAAATGGTAGTTTCGATGACAATCCCATATAGTACTGATTTGTCAGCTCTGTAACATACACTCGCTTAGGTGCTGTAAATTCACTTGTTGAAGTTGTAATTCTCCGCCCAACCATAGGCATGCACAAATCTCTAAGATCATTTAATGGCATAACCACATCATTAAAACTATTTGCAAGTTGGAACCTAAAGGAATCAAAAATCTGTTCAAACTGTACTTTTGTTTTCATTGATGCACATTGAATTTTTAAAGTTAAAAGACTACGCAAATTTCTCCTTAAAAATTCTAATAAACTCTTTTGCTCATCCTCTTGTCCATCATTTCTATATCCCCAACCTGTTCGAGAAACCGAAAAATCTCTTATTTTACGAAGTTCTCTATCGTCAAGGGAAAACAAAAACCAAATAACATATTCATATGAGGCAACATCTATTTTATATTTAATTTGGTTTTCACAATCCTCTATTATGTCCAAATCATATCTGTCCAAAAATCTAATAATGTCAATTCTCCTATCTAATGCAATTTCATATGTCGTATCATTATAAATTGCATTATTGCTCTTATCCATTGCAGACACATTATCTATAATGCTTTCAATATTGGATATATCCTCCATATACATATGGTTACCAAAACAAAATATAATCTGTGTATCGTTTCTTTCCAACTGCCCTTCATAACGTCTAGTTACAATTTCTAATATCTCACAAAATCTGTCTATATTCATCTTATGCTCCTCTTGTTCCTTATATAAAGATACTGTATATCCATATCTTTCTAAGTACTATGCAAACTACTATTACTTAAGTACAAAAACGAAATAAGTAAACCATAGGTAAAAACTTAATCACAAATTGCTCAAAAGCCCTATTTTACTACATTCTAACCATTTTATTATGGACTGCCGTGGCAAACCATGAGCACTTTAATTTTATCTTGCATATCTTCGTTTTTCCTTGTATATCCTTATTTTTCCTAGGTTTTATCGCACTTTCACGACATCTAACCCAATGGTCTTATCCTAGCATAAAATCGCATATTTTACCATATCTCGGTAAGTAAAATGAGTACAAATCTAGGTATAAACCCGATTCGTACTCATCAGTACTTTTTTCCTATAACCTTTATTTCCTTACTTGGCACACTTTTTCATTTCTTTTTCTACCCTTTCAAGCGCGCAAGTTAAAAATCAAAAATATCGATTTTGAAAAGAAAACAGCCCTAATAATTGGTTCCAAAAGAGACAAGGACCGGTTGATCTATATCGCAGAAGATGTTTGTGAAATGTGCCAGCAGATGCTTGACAGACTGCAGCAAAAGTATAATTTTTACTCAGAATACCTGTTTTCATCATCCAATCCAGATATCCCATTGGAAGTGGCATCAATAAATACAAAATTTAAGGAGTTTTGGAAGAAGACGTCCGGAGCATGTGACTCCAGATATCCTACCGTACATTCCCTGAGATACAGTTTTGTAGTTAAGAGAATGAACCTCTGGATGGAAGAAGGAAAAAATCTTACTGCAATGATGCTCTATCTGAGTAAATATCTTGGACACGAAAGTGTTGAAAACACGTATTATTACTATTATCAGATAGAGTCAGCTTTTAAGATCGTGCGCCAGAAGGACTTGTTATCAGACAGCATTATTCCGGAGGTGGCCTATGAAGAATAATTCGTTGAATAAAGCATTATTTTTTTCGAAGACATATGCAGAAATGATAAGACCTGAACATCCTAATCTTCCGCAAAAGTTGTATCCTCACATGCTCAGGAGAACAAGGGCTTGCGGGCTATATCAAAGTGGTGTTGAGCTTGAACTTGTATCTAGAATACTTGGACATACATCTACTCAAACAACCCGCATATACGCTTCTCCATCGATAGAAATGCTGAAAGCGGCAATGGAAAACAATAGTGTTGATATATCCGAAACAGCTGAATGGCTGGATAATGAAGAAGAATTAGCCAGACTTTGTGGAATAAGATAATAATTATCCTCAGCTTTGAAGGTATTTACACGATAATTGTGGAGAAAAATAAAAAGCTGAGGATAAAAATAAACTGAGGATAATCCCGCCGCAAGGTAGATTTTTTTGAATCCTGTTGCATCATTTAACATAGGTCGATGCCTCAACTAAGGTACGGATCAATGAATCTGGAACTGACTGTTTCAGTTCTACAGAAATGCCGCTTGGGAAATGGATTGTTGCAACAGTTTCATTGTCTAAAATCGCTGTCTGCGAATTATATGTGTTAACGGATTCTGTTGGTGTGGGTAGTTCAACGAAAGAAGTTTTCTTTTGTTCCATAGATTCCAAACAGAATGCCCGAACCTGCTTAAGCCGGTAATAGTAGTCAGCTTTGGTAATATAATGCCATTAGCATCACACCAGTCAATCACTTTCATTCCGACAGGACGGTTCTGGCAATCCTTGATCTGTTGAGCCCACTGTTGCAAGCGAACCTGCTTTGCAACTGCTGTAGTATTTGTAGCCATAATCTGTACCTCCCATATCGTAGTCAAAAAAGTTTAGGCTCAACTTTTTTAACAAATATACTATGATCATAGTATATCGATATTGATTTAGGTTTGGTAGGTACCTTCGTTTGAGCGTTTACCTTTATCTACGCAGGCACCATAAATTCTTTTCATACGAAAGCTCATAGAAGATACACCCACAAAATGTGCTGTTTTTGTAAAGTAAGACATTATAACAGTCTTGCTATTACTTTTGTAGGTACCTTCGTTTCATCGTTTACTTTTTATTGGCTAAAATATTGAGGTTTCAAGGTTCAGCACACTTTTCAGTATGGGAAGTTTGATATAGTAATATTTAGATGTTTTTAGTTCTTGTTTTTTATTGAGCAGAACTTCTTATAGAAAGTTCAGTATTATACTGCCCAATGTCGTTGAGTAATACATTATGTATTTCATATAAATTCTTAATTTTACATATATTTTTCTCACATATACTATTTCTATCCACAAGTACACATTTCATTCCAATTTTTTCACATGGCAAAATATCTGTTTTTATATTATCACCAACATATATAACAGAATCAATTTTCTCGCCTGACTGTTTGACCGCCTCATAAAAAATATCAACGGAAGGTTTTGCAAATCCTGTTTCTTCTGAAATAAGAATTATTTCAAAATATTTTTCAATGTTCGTACAACTCAACTTTGCTCTTTGCTGTATAGATTTCCCATTACTTATGATACCTAGTCGATATCCTTCCAATGAATGTAGCATATCAACCACATCATCAAATAAAATCCAACTATTTTCTAATTGTTTTTGATACTCTTCAAACAATTCCATTGCAATATTTTCATTTTCCACATACCCACAATAACTTAACATTTTAATAAATCGATTTTTTCCTTGCTCTTCGAAAGTTATCTGTTTTGATAAATAATAATCAAAATACTTTCTAGAAATCTTACTCCAATAATCTGTTTGATTATTATTTAATACCAGTCCATATTTTTCTTTAAATATGAACTCTATCGCTTTTCTCTCTGAAGAATTGTAATCAATCAACGTATTATCTAAATCGAAATAAATCATAATAAATGCTCCTTATTCAATTAATTCTCAAGTAACACTTTTTCTTATACTACACTATGCATATTCTTATAGTCCGTATTTGTATTTCCACATCCTCCATAATAAATACGACACTATATCACTCTTAGTATATTCCTAACCGCGAATAATTCCAATTAATTTTTATTCTGTTTGGCGAACAGTTTTCTATATGTTGACAGCATCAACCCCCAACTGTGCTTGAAGGCAATAGAAAAGGTCCCGATTATAGGTAATCCCTCTCAATCAGAGCCTTCGGTAGAACAGCCTAGCACA
>PVMN01002917.1_pt1 | contig 15676 bp, 14 predicted proteins | sample 1853401 | NCBI WGS metagenome assembly PVMN01 (sample SAMN08533510, study PRJNA380276) | Human gut metagenome, whole genome shotgun sequencing project.
TGCGGGAGAATTGCGATATACCCACATATATGTCTTCTTGCCATTTTTGATTTTAACGCCGTCAATGCTCATGACCTTTACCGGAGTTTCATCGGCATGGATGATATGGTTTTCGTAAATAAGTTCATGCAGCCGGTCATAAAGCAGGGATAAGTAGCTGTCAGCACTTCTGATAACCCAGTTTGCCATGGTGTTTGTGGAGAGCTGAATGCCATTGCTCTTATAAGATTTAGACTGTCGTTCCAGAGGTAAGGCATTATTGTATTTTCCGTTTAAGATGGAAGCAACAAGGGATGGTGTTGCAATGCTGTTGCGGAACAAATCAGTTGGGCGCGGAGCTTTCACGATGGTACCGTCATTATTTTTGGAAGCATACACGTGGACATGATGTTCATCAACAATGAAAGTTTCTGGGATGATATGAAGACGGCGATACACTTCATTAGGAAGTTCCTTATAACCATCAGGAAAGAGCCTGATTAGTTCTTCTTCCGAAAGAGAATGCTCGATAATTCGGGCCGGAAGTCCATCCAGGTCCTCATCTCTTTTTCCAATCGTTTTTTTACGACGGTATGAGGCAATGATTACTTCTGTGATTTCTGGTTCGGAGGCATTTTCATCAGCAGTCATTTCGGCTTCATTAAAAGAATCGAACAGAGTGAGTTGTCCTTCTGTGAGATTACTTTCGGCCTGTCGACCGAAGTGTCGCTGGTTCATGATACGGATCTGTTCAGTTAGAAGTTCTATCTGGCGGTTTGTATCAGCAAGCTGAGTGTTTGCGGTATCAAGCTGGGATTGTACAGAAGCAAGCTGATCCTGCAGGGACGCAACGATAATAATGAGAGCTTCTCGGTTAAGACTATTCAGTTGATCTTCAGAAAGAATCATCATAAGCTGCCTCCCTTAGTTCTATTACATGCAATTATTATAGCAAAAAAGTAGTTTTATGGCGAATAGGAGTGGGTAAAAGAACCGTGAAATTGCCCATGAATAGAACGCTGCATATGTCATTGTAAGAAAGCAAAAGATAAAGATACTTGTAAAAAGAAAAATGCCGTGTAGAGCTTTGAAGGCTGCAAAAAGGAAGCAAAGGAGCCTTCGAAAGCTGTGCACAGCACTTTGAAAGAGGTGTAGGAAACAGGGAGTAAAGTTCTCTGTTTTGCACAAAAGAATTTTTAGGAAGAATGGTCAGGCGTTATGTCGTGGATAATGGGATCAATTGCAAAGCCTTGCATGAGCCAGTGAAACTGTTCAGCTGTCATGGAGCGAAGGTCATTGGAATTACGAGGCCAGGAAAAGTGACCGCTTTCAACACGCTTATAAAGAAGCAGAAAACCATCACCTTCCCAAAGCAGTCCCTTTATCTTGGAAGCGGATCTGCCGCAAAAGAGAAAGAGTGTGTTCGGAACAAAAAGTTTTGCATGAAACTTACGTTCAAGAATTGCGGCCAGTGAATCAATTCCATAACGTAAATCGGTATATCCGCACACGATATAGATTCCAGAAAAGTATTCCGGATCAGCATCTTTAAGCATGGCGCACCGCCTTGATCAGTGTACGCAGGAAATCTTCTGAGATGCCGGAGTCAACTGTAATGGTAATGCCATTTATTGTGATAGTAGCTGTTGTACGAATTGCGCGAATCGTGCAATTCGTGAAAACTGGAGTGTTCGAGTCTTGTGGATCCGAAGTGCTTTGAGAATTTGGAAAAGCTAAAGGAACGATATCAGGAAGCACCTGCCTGGAGAGATCTTCTTTGACAAGATGTTTCCAGTAATTGTAAGCATGGACGGAAAGATGCTTTTGTTCGCACCATTGTTTTACAGTTAAGCCACTGGCTTTCTGCTCAGAAAAGCGGGTAAGCCATTCGTTTAGATGGAGTTGATGAATTTTCGTCCCGGCGTTCATGAGAAATACCTCCAAGTGAGTAATTTGAGTTGCGCGAATTGCGCGATCCGAGAGATATTTTCTCAAAGATATGGTATTATGATAAGGTACTTATGATTGAGGATTTACCTGTATTTGGCGTGGAGCGAAGAATTTGACCCTTACGAAAGTTATTGTTTGGATTAATATAGTCATTTCATTAATAATGGTATGTTGGAGAAGAGTATGGAAAATAAAGGGGAAGTATGGGATAGACTTGATCAATTAGATCTTGCAAAAAATATTTTATTAGCAGAGCCCTTAGATATTGGTACAGATATTTTGGAGATTGGCTTGGATCATTGGTTTCAGTCTGAGATTATAACAGAAGTCCCGGTATTGGGAAGCCTTATACGGGCAGGAAAGACTATTGCTTCTATAAATGATATGTTTTTTATTAAAAAAGTGTTGACATTTGTGAAGGCTATTCACGATCAGAAAGAGATTGAGGGAAAATGGAAGGAGCATAGGGAGAAATTAATCCATGATAAAAAACTATTAAACAAAGAAATTGAAATAATACTTATATATCTTGATAAGCAGACACATTATGTGAAAAGTCAAATTCTTGGAAGCTTTTATTCCTTGTATTTTAAAAAGAAAATTGATTGGGAAGAATTTCAGATATTGGCGGAAATTTTAGAAATGGTATCGGTTTTTGACCTTGCAACATTGAGGGAATTATATAATGAACGAGTATATCACCAAGGAAAAAAATACAATAAACTGGCTTTAAAACGTCTAAGTAGTAGTGGATTGGTAGATTATTTTAATGGAATGCTTGTTACTGCAAAAGGTCAAAGGAACGAAGAACCGCATTATGCTGAAATAACAGAGTTGGGAGATTTTTTTGTTGAATATGGATTGGTAAATATATATTGGTGATATAATCATTGTAATACAACAGAAAGTTTGGGTAAAGTACGGATATTGGCATTTTGGAGCAAAGCATGGGAAAACTAATTGAAGAATTAATCTGGTCAACGCAAACAATTTTTCCGACGGGATCTCAGCTTGGTCTAGTGACGAAAAAACAATCTCCGGTTGCTAATTTTGTCTCGCGAAAAGATTTATTAGCCGAAATGCGAGACGCATTGGACGGAGATTATAGGTATTTGCTTATATCAGGAATCGGTGGAAGTGGAAAATCTGAACTGGCCAGAAAGTATATAACGGAATACGCTGCACAATATGATAATATTTGCATGTTGGAGTACTGGGGAAACATTAGAGAGACAATTAATCATGGTGTACAATTTTATGACGATACCATGTGTTATGATTATGAAAAATTGTTTCAAGATTCCACACGGCAGGAATTATTTTTAAAAAAGATTAATCTGTTAAATAAATTAAATAAGGCTATACTTGTTATTGACAATTTTGAAAACTTTGCGGACGAAAATTTGCGTTATCTTTTAGATTTGAATATTAGCATTATTTTGTTAACGAGAGAGGATGTTGCTACAGAATTAAATCATATAGATATTACGGACAAAATGACGAAAGCACAACAAAAACAGTTATTTATGGCCTATTGTGAGGTGGATTTGGAAAGTTCACTTATAGAAAAATTGTGTGAAGCGTGTTTTGGTCACCCCATGACAATTGTATTATTAGCTAGAATTATCTCTTCAAAAAGATATACAATAAATGATATATTTGAAAAATTCAAAAATTTAAATAAGAATTCATTAGATGAGCCTATTGTGTATGGACGAGATAAAGTATATAAAAGACAAAAAGTCAGTGAGCACATTAAATCACTAATTGAGATAGTAGGATTATCATTAATACAAAAACAGATTTTGCTGGATATTAGTTTTAGTAGTCCATTCCCTTTACAACAAGATTATTTTTACAAACATTATCCTTTAAATAACACTGATTTGAAATTTTTAATAAATTTGAACTTAATAAAAATTGATCAGGAATTGATTTTGATTCATCCCTTACTAGCAGAAAGTATTTTAGAATTAATCCATCCGGACATAATAAAATGTTCAAAATTACTAGATTATTATAACCGTAGTTATTTCAAAAGGAATCTGGGTAAAATTTATATTGCGAATATGGCGAAGAAAATAGCTTTATATTTTACAAAGGGGAGTCTTCAATACTATGAGATGATGTATGCAGGCGCTGGCTATTGGTTTGATCAATCTGAGTATGAAATTTCAAGAAAAATATACTATTATTTGCATGAATTATTGCAGGAAAATAGTAATATAGAACGGATGGCGGATATTGAATGTAAAATAGCTCTGGTTTATAAATATCAAGGAAAATATTCAGACGCTATTACAATATATGAACAGCTATTATATTTATGTAACAAGAATTCTAAATTCAATCAAAATTTAGAAGTAAGGGCATGGATTGGACTTGGAAATATTTACCATATGTTGGCAGAATCGGAGAAGAATGTAATTAATCAAAAACTTGCAAAAAAATATTTTTATTGCTCACTGGAAAGTTACGTAAAAGCGCTTCAAATCAGCAAGGTTATTGATGGGCGATATTCATCGCGTTGTGCTGCAATATATGATAATATGGCATTGATGTATGCTAATGTAGGGCAATTTTCGAAAGCTTTTTCAAATGCTAAATTAGCAAGAAAAATATTTAGGAAAAATTCAGGAAAAAGTTCTTTAGAAATGGCAAAATGTTATATTAATTTAGGAGAAATTTGCAAACTTTCGAATGAATTAGATAAGGCATTAGAGGCCTATTTTATTGCAGATGATATAAAACATATGTGTATTCTGGAAAATCATGATTCTAATGTTGTTACCTATTTGAACATTGTGGAAGTTTTGTGTTTAAAAGGGCAATATGAAGAAGCTAAAATGTTTTGTAAAAAAGCGCAGACTATAGCACTTTTAAAATTTCCTCCAGAGCATATATACAACAAGATGATTAGAACTGATTTGAAAATGATTGCAATACATAAAACTTAATTATCGAGATTTAATTTGTTTTTTTACTTATCAAAAGTAAACGCATCATAAGTTTACATTGTTTCAGCATAAATTACCTTCATGATTATAGCTAGAAAATGTTCCATGTACTTCTCTTGACGGTTTTACACCTTTTGTTATGACATTTCTTATGTTAAAATATTTGACATAAACGAAGGAGGGGGCTGATGATATGGGCGAATTTATACAAAATAATACGATATGGATAACCCCAGTCATCAGTATAATTCTAACCATTGTAATCAAAATATCTGCAAAGCCAGAATTTTTAACACTGGGTTATATAGATTATTTAGATTTTGGATTTGATTTATCAATATCATCTATTATTGTATTATTAGCTGGAATAAACAATAATACCGGTATTTGGCTATTACTTTTTGCTTTTATATTAATTATGATTACATCTATATTAGTCAATAGATTAGGATGGGATAAAAGTACCAAACAAGAAAAACTTATTGGTGTTATAATTCCAGATATCGTTGGACTTTTTTTATTAATTGTAGCAAGTCTATATATAGGAGGTGTAATCAAATGAAATTCAATAAAAACAATATGCAAATTTTTGTGTTATTGACTTCTGCGTTGGCGCTTATGGCAACAATGTCATCAATATTAACTGAGAACTCATTGTTTTTATATAATGATAAGTTTATCTTGTCACTAGCAATAGTTCTTGTTACACTAACGTGTGCTGTATATTCTATGCTAATTTTTAAAAGAATAAATCCAAAGAAATATATCTATCTTTCCTATTCCTATGTAGATAAAGAAATTGCAGAAAAAATATCGCATGTTTTAGAAGAACAGTTTCATAGATTGTCTAAATATCGCTTTGAAATTATAACAGCAGATTCTATACCTTTTGGAAATGATATGAATGCTACCATGAGAGAAAATATGCTAAAATCAGATATTGTAATTATAATTGTTTCTCCTGCATATTTACAAAGCGAGTGGTGTTTAAAAGAATTTGCTGCTATTTCTAATAGAGATAAAAAAATTATTCCTGTTGTTACAGAAACATTTTCAGATTTAGCGAAGTTACCAAAAGATATCAGTAATATTAAGGCATTGTCTTTAAGAAATTGTACATCTGAAGAAGATTTTTCTAGGGCTATATTGAAATTAGCAAAGGACTTAATTAAACAGCGGAAGGATTAGATTTTTAGCATGTCTAGTACAAATCAGGGGAATAATCATGGAAAAAGAAGAAAAAATCATTGATCTGGAAGATTATGATACAGTCGAAGTTCAAACAGATGGTTTCAAAAAAACAGAGGACACCAACAAAGACGATTATCCAAATTTAAGTATTAAAATCGAACAGGCACAATATTCTATTTTTGAATTAAAGCGTCGCTATGATCAGGGGAAAATCTGTATAGATCCAGATTTTCAGAGAAATGATGTATGGACTATGCGGCAAAAATCAGAATTGATAGAGTCTGTGATTATGGGAATTCCATTACCTCTGATTTATCTGGCAGAAAATGCGGATGGAAAATTGATTGTAGTAGATGGAAGGCAGCGGCTGACAACATTTTTTGAGTTTCTGGATAATAAATTCAAATTGAGAGATTTAAAAATTTTACCACAGATAAATGGGATGAATTTACAGGCAATGGATGAGTATAAGCCATATTCACGTTATGTAACTATGATAGAAGATACGCAGCTGGTAGTTCAGATCATTAAGTATCCAACGAAAGACAGGGTGCGTTTTGATATTTTCGACCGTGTAAATCGTGGTGGCACCCCGTTGAACAAACAGGAGATGCGAAATGCGCTGTACCAGGGAAATTCAACAAGATTTTTGAAAGAACTTTCAGAATCAGAGGAATTTCAAAGCGCAACCGGAGGCGCCATATCTGGAAAGCACATGAAAGACCGCTATGTGATTTTGCGTGCTCTGTGTTTTTACCTGTTACTTAAGGGAAGACTATTGGATAAGAACGAAAAGCCAGTCATTTATCGAAGTGATATGGAAGAGTTTCTTGGGATTGGAATGCAAAATTTTAACAGAATGAACGAAGAAAAACTGGGAGAACTGGAGCTTTTGTTTAAAGAAACGATGGAAAAAGCGTATCAGTGCATGGGAGCGGATGGATTTCGAATCCCTTCTGTTGGAAAAACAAAGCGTCCCATAAGCATGACTCTTTTTGAAACATTGTTTTTTTATTATACGTTGTATAAAAAACCCTGCAACTATGAGAAAATGCGAAAGGGAATTCAGGAATTGCTGGAGGATGAAGAATATCTGAGAAGCCTGCAGCATTCGGTTGATTCCTCGGTAAATGTTAAACGAAGGTTTGAGAAAGTTGTAAACAAATATAAGGAGATAGAACATGCTGTCAGCCATTAAAATTCAGGGTTTCAAATGTTTTGATGAGGTGGATCTTACTCTTGGAAATCTGACGTTACTTACAGGAGTGAATTCTGCGGGAAAGTCTTCGGTGATACAGGCTTTACTGTTGCTGCTGCAGCAGGAGAATGAAGCGGGAAACCCATTAAATGGTAAATACGTACGCCTGGGACGGATACAGGATATAAAAAACTGGAACACAAATCCGAAGCAGATATGCATTGAGGCAGTTTTTGACGATGATGCTGATAAGTGCAGATTAGAAATGGATATGGATGAGCATGTGCAGTTAGATGGACGAAAAAAACTGCAGGAGTGTGATCTGGTTTATTTATCTGCTGACCGAATTGGTGCGGAAGACGTGTATAAGCAGAATCTTGCGAATGAGTACCGGATTGGCATTCATGGAGAGTATGCTTTTGATTATTTGAGTACAGAGCGTCTGAATGCAATCAAAGAGCCTGCCTTTGCATGTGACGAGCCTGGAATTAACCTGGGAAATCAGGTGGATTACTGGTTACACTATATTATAGGATATAATGTAACGGCAGAGCGGATAGGTGGAACGGAGGTTGTGCGGGTATCTTATCACAGCGGGGAAAATGGAAGCCGTGAGGTAAAGCCACGGCACGTGGGTACCGGAGTCAGTTATATGGCGAATGTTATAACAGCAGCTCTTTCCTGCAGAGTGGGAAGTATTTTTGTGGTTGAAAATCCGGAAATTCATCTGCATCCGGCAGCCCAGTCAAAATTGCTGGAGTTCTTTTGCTATTTGGCCAAAAGAGGGTTGCAGATTATCGTAGAGACCCACAGTGATCATATTTTCAATGGAATTCGAAAAAATATAAAAAAGGGAAATATTACATCAGATCAGGCAAAGGTTTATTTCTTTACACAGGATGAGATGCGCATGACAAGAACCGTGGCAATTGAGATAGACGAAAATGGTGTAATCCAGAATCAGAAAAAGGGATTGTTCGATCAGTTTGATGACGATTTAGATGAATTATTGGGGTTATAAAAATGGATAAAATATACCTGAATGAGTTGTCTTTAGCAGGACAATTTAAGGACATGGAAGGTTTCCTTGACGCAAGCATTCCTCTGATGAAGTGTCTGAAACTAATACAGAAACATCAGGGAAAAATTTATAAACAGTCAACCTTTTATAAACGAACTATTACGAGATCGGGAAAAACACTGAATGATTTGCGGGGGGTATATGGAGATAAGGCGCGAAAATTGAAGAGTCTGCTTTTAGGAACGACAGATTCTCCGCCATTCTGGGATATAGATGAAAACCAGACTCAGGATCAGGCAGCTGATTACATATGCAATGGGAAAAAAGTAGGAGAAACATCCATTGCTGAGGCAGCTGAGAATCAGGCGATGCTTTTATCATTTCCACATTTAGAGTATGAAGACAGAAATCTGGAAGTACTGAAAAATGGGAAATTACTGGCATCGGTTGCCTCTGCGGTTAATCCTGCTTATCTTGCGGAAGAATTGTGGAAAACCAGGCAGATTATTATAAAGGAGTTCCTGTGTGTTAAATATGAGGGAACCAGATTGAATTTTACAAAACTGGATGAGGAGTATGGATTGGAACAATTCGAAGCAGTGGAACTAAAGGAATGTCTGGAAGCATTCCAGCGCTTTGTATCGCATGACAACTGGAATGACATCCTGACAGACCGGTCGCTTTGCTACAAAAAATATTCACCCAGTCAGAAAGAAAAAGATTGGTTTAACAGAACTGAATACAGGGACTATGCGATTGATAAATTCCGCTGCGGAAATCCGAAGAGATGCTTTGGTTATAGAGAAAATGATGTGTTTTATGTGTTGAGAATGGAGCGGGATCATAGTATAAGTGATAATGGGGAGGATAATTATGATTCTTATTTTAATAGTGGGGAGTTTATATTTATGTGATCTTCTTTTATGTTGTCTGTATTGCAAAGCCAGAAAAAAGCGGGATAAAGTGAATCAGCAAAAAAGAGTTGATGTAAAGGAGATTCCTTCCTCTGAGTATGTAATGTCGCAGGAAAGCTGGCTGAAAAAGCGGCTAAAACAGCAGATGGAGGGCTGGGTGATCTGGCGGGTAAAACGTCTTGGAAAAGTGCCGTGCCAGTTTTACAGAACACTGCTGCTAAAGAAGATATTTCAAATGGAGATTGCGCCGAAGGCAGTTATTTATGGCTGGGATACCATAAGGGCCCCGTGGAATATTCGGATAGGAATCGGCAGTGTGGTAGGAAATGATGCAATGCTGGATGGCAGAAATGGCATTCAGATAGGGGAGAATGTGAATATCTCAACTGGAATTAAGATTTATACAGAACAGCATGATTTAAATGATCCATGGTTCCGGTGTCTGGATAAAGGGGGCGCTGTGGCGATAGGAGATCATGCCTGGATCAGTTCTCATTCGATTATTCTTCCCAGAGTGTGTGTTGGGAAAGGAGCAGTGCTGGCTTCAGGAGCGCTGACGGCAAAGAATCTGGAACCCTTTGGGATTTATGCAGGTGTTCCGGCTAAGAAAATGGGGGAGCGTTCGAGAGATTTGCGTTATGAATTTGATGGAGATTATTTGCCATTTATTTAATTTTTGAGCCGGAAAACATTGGGAGTGCAGAAATAAAGATAGTGCTTTGTCTGCCAGTGTGCTATAATACAAAAGATTAAGGTTATTTAGGAGATTGTATTATGTATCAAAAGAGAAAGAATCTGGAGAATACACTGATTCTTCTTCTGGATGTGGCAACAGTACTGTTAAGTAGTGCGGCGGCATTCTGGCTGAGATTTCACCGTCTTTGGGGTGTACATTCTCATGGAGATCAGAACTGGCAGATTGTGTATTTGTGTCTGCTGGTTGTGCTGACAGATATATTTTTGGATTTGAATCATCATTTCTTTGAGCGGGGAAAGCTGGTGGAACTGTTTGCGGTGATCCGTCAGGCAGTGATTTATTCCCTGGCGTGGATCGCGCTTATGTATGTGATGCATTCAACCGACCAGCTTTCCAGGCTGGTGTTTGGATATTTCGTTTTGGTCAATACAGTATTTACTTATCTGGCGCATATCTGTTTTAAGGAATACATGACACATGTATTTAAATACAGCAGATACAGCAACCGGCTGCTGTTGTTTACGACCTCAGACAAGGTTGACGCAATTCTTGGGAATCTGGAAGAACAGACCGAATGGAATCGTGTTTTGAGCGGAATTGTGCTGCTGGACCGGTCTGCCGTTGGCGAAAAAATGAATGGTTATCCGGTCGTAGCAGATAGTGGCAGTGCAATGGAATACATCATTCATAATGATATTGATGAAGTCTTTATAGCCTGCCCGGATTTTGCGGATCATCAGGAGCTGAAGACCTGGGTTTCCGATATGGAAATGATGGGAATCATTGTAGATGTGAATATTGAAGCCTTTGATCTGGCAGACGGCGGGAAAAAGACATTGAACCGAGTTGGTAAATATGCGGTAGTTACATTTGCGCGTAACATTATTTCTACGCGGGGACTGATCATGAAGCGGGCACTGGATATTTTTGGTGGCCTGGTTGGAATGCTGATACTTGTGGTAGCGACTATCTTTGTGGCTCCGGCTATTAAGCTGGAATCACCGGGACCGGTATTTTTTGGACAGACCCGAATCGGAAAGAATGGACGCCGCTTTACCTTTTATAAGTTCCGTTCCATGTATCAGGATGCGGAGCAGCGTAAGAAAGAGCTGATGGCACAGAATGAGGTGAAGGGCCTCATGTTTAAGATGGAGCATGACCCGCGTATCACCCGTGTGGGACGTTTTATCCGGAAGACCAGTATTGATGAGCTTCCGCAGTTCTGGAATGTGTTGAAGGGCGATATGAGCCTGGTGGGAACTCGGCCGCCTACAGTCGATGAATTTGAACAGTATGAAGCAAAACATAAATGCCGTTTGAGTATGACACCGGGACTTACCGGCATGTGGCAGATTAGTGGCCGCAGCGATATCAAGGATTTTGATGAGGTAGTCCGGCTGGATATGGAATACATAGATAACTGGAATATTTTAAAGGATATCAAGATTTTGTTTAAGACAGTGGCTGTGGTATTCTTTGGAAAAGGTTCCAGATAGCAGAGTTTAGGAAAAGGAGAGATTTATGAACGCGGAAGAGTACGAGCAAGAGATTGATTTAAAAGATTTATTCTTTTACATGTTATATCGATGGAGACTGCTGCTTCTGGCTGCTGTGATTGGTGCGGCGGCACTGGGCGGTGTGAAGGTGTTAAAAAGCAGCAAAGCTGCAGATTCAGAGATTACGGAAGTAGTAAATCCGGATTATGAGCAAGTCCTGGAGAATTATGAAACAGAAAAACAGGCTTTGGAGCAGACAGTAGAAAACCTGCAGAATAGTCTGGCGGCACAGAATCGTTATATTGCAGAGTCACCATATATGCGGACGAACCCATATCAGGTTTACTATGGCACAGCAGATTTTGTGATTGAAACGCAGGGGATGGCAGCGGAAAGTGATATGACGAATCTGATTCAGTCTTATAAAAGCAATCTGCTGAATGGAACCTATCTGCATACACTTGCTGAGAAAAACGGCATAGACGCAAGCTATTTACAGGAAGTTGTGGATGCGTGGGGTGACCATGAAAACAATGATTCTCTGACAACATCCTATGTGCTGATGGAAGTGCCGGAAGGACAGGTGCATCAGGGAATGCTGTATGTATCTGTAAGCGGACCGGATGAAGCGTGGGTTAATACTGTACTGCAGGGGGTCTGCGATGAGGTGAAGGAAGCGCAGAACGCATTAAATACCGAGATTGCGGCCCATACAATCCGGGAGGTCCGCTCCAGCGTGGTAACAAAAGTTGATACGGCGTATCTGGAACGTCAGCAGAAGATTCGCGGCTATGTGACCAGCATGAATAAGAATCTGGCTGAGGCTGAGACTAACCTGAAGGATTTAAAAAAGCCGGATCAAGCAGATATTGCTTCAGTGGATGCAGAACTGGATAAGAAAGCGGTAATAAAGTATGCTGTTGTGGGATTTTTGGCAGGCGGTTTTTGCGTGGCTTTTGTTTTATTCATGATGTATGTCCTGAATGATAAAGTTATGTCTGAAAAGGAAATCCGTTCCCGGTTTGCTGTGAAAAATCTTGGAGAATTTACCAGGGAACCAAAGAAGCATTTTCTTGGATTTATTGACAATTGGCTGAGACGGCTTGCCGGTGATGATATGGTAGTTGAGGATGACGTAGTTTATGATATGATTGAGGCTAACATCCGAAACTATGCGGGAGATAAAAAGCATCTGCTGCTGACGGGCCTGGCATCTGAAGCAGCTTTAAGCCAGGTTAGCCAGAAGGTCGGTGCCGACTTACCGGAGTATGAACTGGAAACTGGCCATGATGTGGTGACTTGCGCAGCAGTTCGCAGACAGCTGGCAGCTTGTGAAGCAGTAATTCTGGTAGAGGAAAAGGGCGTTTCCAGATACAGCCAGATTCAGCAGGAACTGGAACTTGCGAAGGATTTGGGAGTAGAAGTGCTCGGTGTGATTGTGGTATAATGTGATGAACACAAGAGCGCCGGAAGCGTGCTTGCACGGTTATGGTGAATGGCGAGCAAGCTTGGGACGAAGCCACAAGGGAATAGAATGGCAGGGCAGCTTTGGCTGCCCTGTTTTTGCAAATGCAAAGGAGATGAAAAGCATGGAGCAGAAAAATATAAATAATAAGAATATTACGCTGGTAGTGATGGCTGCAGGAATCGGAAGTCGTTTTGGAGGCGGTATCAAACAGCTGGAGCCAGTAGGGCCAAATGGTGAGATTATTATGGACTATTCCATCCATGATGGATTGGAGGCAGGCTGCAATAAGGTGGTATTCATTATCCGCCGTGACATTGAAGAGGATTTTAAAGAAATCATCGGAAAGCGGATTGAAAAGCTGGTTCCGGTAGAGTACGTATATCAGTCTGTAGATGAGCTACCACATGGCAAAAAGAATATCTGGAACCGTACTAAACCCTGGGGAACCGGTCAGGCTGTTCTCTGCGTAAAGAATGTGGTGAAAGAGCCGTTTATTGTGATCAATGCAGACGATTATTATGGAAAAGAAGCATTTCAGAAGCTTTATCATTATATGACCACCGAAATGGATCTGCAGAGTCCGGTATATGATATCTGTATGGCAGGTTTTATTTTGTCCAATACTCTGAGTAAAAATGGTGGTGTAACGAGAGGCGTGTGTGAAGTTGATGCATCGAATCACCTGAAGAAAGTAACAGAAACCTATGAAATTCAGTATAAAAACGGTGAATTATCAGCCTGCGACGAGAAGAAGAATTCCGTGACCGTGCGCGCAAATCAGCATGTTTCCATGAATATGTGGGGGCTTCCACAAAGATTTCTGGATATGCTGGAGGATGGATTTATAGAGTTTCTGGATGGTCTGACAGAGGAAGAAGCTATGAAAAAGGAATATCTGCTTCCAAAGATTATTGATAAGCTTCTGGCAGAAAAAAAGGCACAGGTGACGCTGCTGGAGACTGCGGATAAATGGTTTGGGGTTACTTATAAAGAGGATAAGCCGGTGGTTGTGAAAGCGATAAAGGGATTGATTGAGACGGGAGTGTATGGGGAGAAGCTGTTTTAAGTATGAATTATACTTGACTAAGTATATATCAGGGCTATGCCGCCATATGTTTCTAATGTGGTAATCAGTGATTGAATTGGCATTTGCAAGAATATAAAAGGAGTTGCCGTGAAATTATATTTAAAAAATATAGGAAAAATTGAAGAAGCTTTTATAGAGATGAATGGTATCACAGTGATTGCTGGTGAAAATGATACGGGGAAAAGTACTGTGGGACGGGCTTTATTTGCTGTATTCAATGGATTTACTAATATTCAAACTCAGATAGATAAAGAGCGCGAGGACAGTATTGCACTGTTGATGATTAGAATGGCCTTTAGCGCAAACTTAACGCCAAGTGAGCTGACGGGGATGAATAAATTGGCCAGGGATATTGTTGCAGAGGCAGATCAGTATAAAGAAAATAATGAAAAATTAGAGCGGAGACTTTGGGATTTTTTAATACGACAGATTGGTGACAAAATCAGGAATTTTGATGATACTTTAATACAGGAGACAGTAGGAAGAATCATTGATATATTGAATATAAAAAATGAAGATTTTGTAAACACTGTATTGGGAAAAAGGCTGAAGGCGGAGTTTTATGGTCAAGTCTGTAATGTTTTTTCGGAGACACCAGGAAGTGTTAGCCTAAAAATTAAAAATAGCGGAATTATGGTTACGGTAACACCGAATGGAGAAGTACAGGTGCAGAATCCAAATATGTTGTCTTTACATACAGAAATAGTGTATCTGGACGATCCGTTTATATTGGATGATTCAAAACAGTTTTCGTATATTTACGATCCTGCTTACCTGGATCATCGAGATCATTTGAGACGAAAGTTTTTTATAACAGAACGTCGTGGAAATTTGGCAGATGAAATAATTGCAAAAGAAAAATTGGAACGAATTTATGAAAAAATAGCTTCGGTTTGCAGTGGTGCAATTGTTAAGGAAAAAACATCAGAGATTGGCTATCGCGTGGGGCGGTCTGATAAGGTTTTGAACGTACGGAATTTATCGACTGGGTTGAAAACTTTTGTAATATTAAAAACACTTTTAATGAATGGAACAATTGAGCAAAATGGAACGATTATTCTGGATGAACCGGAAATACACCTTCATCCAGAATGGCAGCTGTTGTTTGCGGAGCTGATTGTGTTGATTCAGAAGGAGTTTGGAGTTCATGTACTTTTGAATACGCATAGTCCATACTTTTTAAATGCGATTGAGGTATATACAGCCAAATATGGAATTGCAGAGAAATGTAAATATTATCTGGCTTCATTAAATGGAAACAGTTCTGTAATAAAAGATGTTTCAGAGCATATGGAAGAAATCTACAGTAAATTGGCAAGACCGTTGCAGGTATTGGAAAATGAGAGAGGAAACTTATGATAGATCTGGAACAGTATCCGTTGTTTGCAGAGAATAAAGCTACGTTGAAACAGACATCTATGGATGACAGCATAAAGGATGAGATTCAGTATATGACAGAATCTCAGATGGAAGTAATAGATTTCGATATGGTAAAAAGATATTATGCGAATAGCCTGGGATGTTCGGAAGAATGTGCAGCTTCGGTAGATGCAATATTGAGCCTGTGAAACTTTTTCTGTAAAATAACCATCATAAGGTCCTTCTATGATAAAATAAATATCATTAGGAGGGCCTTTTATTATGGCAAGACAAAAGAAACCTGGTAAGCGCTTAAATTCTGGGTAACTAGCTATCGTCTTCCAAATACCTCATAATGA
>PVMN01002931.1_pt1 | contig 15599 bp, 16 predicted proteins | sample 1853401 | NCBI WGS metagenome assembly PVMN01 (sample SAMN08533510, study PRJNA380276) | Human gut metagenome, whole genome shotgun sequencing project.
GATGGATTACGAGAGAGTGCAAAAGACATGATGGAAACTGCTAATTATATCAATAAAGGAGCCGGTTATATTGATAAAGGAACCAAAATTGCTGAGTATTGGTTGAATGGAGATAAGCGTAAACAGATAAAAGCACAGGTTGAAATGTGGAAAAAGAAAGAAGCTAGAATGACTGCAAGGTACATTTTTCTTTGGATTGTTATGATCGGTGGCACGATTTTACTGTGGTTAGCATAAGGAGGTACATTATGAAATTAAATGTAAAAGCATTGCCTTATTGTGTGGCTTGTGAATTTTGGGATGATGCTGGAAGAACGGCTATGTCACCAACCACGAGCTTTAATTTGTGGGAGGTCAAAGACAAAGAAAAACGAATGTGTTTGAAGAGACGCATTCTAACTAGGGCAGTAGGACAGTGCCCCAAATATAAAAGTAAGCTAAATGGTTTATAAAAGCATAGTGGTTATATTTTAGAGGCGCAAGAAGTGTTTAGACTCATTATGAGGTGACGATGAAAAAAGTAAATTGCAGGACTACGGATCAATGCATTTTCTGTAAATACTGGCATGGAAATGTTCCGAAAATGGATTACAGGACGGGAGAATGTCAGTATGATACGAAGCAAGGAAAATGTTCTAAGAAGAATATTCTTTGTGAACCAGAACGTATTTGCAGCTTTTATCAAAAGCAGTTGCTTTATATGTAAAAATTTAAGGAGGTAGTAGTGATGATGATTCAAAGAGAGAGTTGGAGACCACGTTGTAAATGGTGTGGTAAAGCAGGGGGAAAGAGAAGCGGTTGTCATGGAAAACCATCTGATACACCTACACTTCCTGGCAAGTGTCCACAATCATTAAATGGTAAGCATTGTCCTGTGTGGGAAGAGTGCTAAAAGAAGTAAAATTGAAATTTAAATAAAAATAGGTAAAGTTTCTGAATGAATAATATTTTGAATAAAAACTGTTCTTGCCAATCATGAGGTAAGAACAGTTTTTTTCCTGTAATATATATAAATAAAGATACCATAATTCATCATAGTATGGTAAAATAATTATATGGGTGCCACCATAACGGTAGGCGGTTGGTCCTTCTGCGGAGGGAATGTGACCCTCCGATTACATAGAAACCCTCACGGGAATCTGATAGAAGGAGGGCTTAGCCAATGAGTATTGCTGATGTAATAGCACTGTTGAGCTTATGCTTTACGTGCTTTGGTCTCGGCTACAAAGTTGGCCGGGATAGTAATAAGACACAAAAATAACCGCCCCCAGTCCAGCAACTAGAGCGGTTATTTTTTAACTAATCTTGTTCAGGACCAACCGTCTATCGGTGGTATCCTTCTATAATATAGTATACCATAGTTTTGAAAATATGCAAGTTGGATACGTTCAAATATCCTGTAAATAGTGAAAAATGGGCCTTTGAAATCAAAATAGGGCACCAATAAGGCACCAAACAGAATGTCAGGGCCGAAAAACATAGCATTTATGCGGCTTCCAGAGACAGAAAAAATGGGTCTGCAACACCCTGATCACCAGTTCAAATCTGGTTGTCGCCTCTTAGGAATCATCGAAAGATGGTTCCTTTTTTTGTGCGAAAAACCTAGTATTTATGCGGGTTTCCGGGCTTTAGGTCATTTTTGGGGTGGTGATAATCTGCTTACTGCCAGAAGCGTCAGCGGAATCTCTTTTTTTGACTCTGGAAGCATTTTGCCGAATGGTAAGTGTCTTGGTTTGGAAATTGACATTATCCCATGTCAGGGCAAGTGCTTCTCCGGAACGCAGTCCCGTATTGAGAATAAGAGCATAGGCAGGGGCGTACCAGTATCTTGGCCACCCTGTTTTGTAACACATAGATTGAGTAGCTTCTAAGAGTTCTACATCGGCATCTGGTAGAATTTCAATCTCCTTTGTTTGAATGCTCATATTTTCCTGCTTTGGAAGTTGTACACCATCTACTGGATTGTAGCCGATATCCCTTGTTGCTACTGCATATCGGTAGCAGTTATTCAGACGATCATAGGAAGATGGCTTTAAGCTGGGCATGCCAAAAGTGAAGGTCGCAGAACAGAAATTGCTCAGACGAGGGCTCGTTTGAAGTTAGCTTTATCAATGCAATAAGAGATACATAAATTATTCAAATAAAAATACCATAATTCATCATAGTATGGTAAAATAATCTCATGGGTGCCACCATAACGGTAGGTGGTTGGTCCTTCTGCGGAGGGACTGTGACCCTCCGATTACATAGAAACCCTCACGGGAATCTGATAGAAGGAGGGCTTAGCCAATGAGTATTGCTGATGTAATAGCACTGTTGAGCTTATGCTTTACGTGCTTTGGTCTCGGCTACAAAGTTGGCCGGGATAGTAATAAGACACAAAAATAACCGCCCCTGTCCTCCAAATGAAGTGAACCCCTTTTGTTAGACAAAAACAAGCCTAACGAAAGGGGTTATTTCTATGTCTGGAAGAAAAATGTATAGTATGGAATTAAAATTGGAAATTGTACAGCGTTATTTAAAAGGTGATATTAGTATTAAACAATTAGCTGACGAATATCATATTTCTTCTAAAGCGTGTATACAAAAATGGCTTGCTCTCTATCGTGAGCATGGTGAAACTGGTCTTTGTACCACACATGGAACTTATAGTGGTGATTTCAAAGTTTCTGTTATAGAATATATGCATAACACAGGTGCATCACTACGCCAGACAGCTGCCCATTTTAACATACCTTCCAAAGAATCTGTTTCAAAATGGGAAAGGATTTATTATAAAGAAGGCAAAGATGCCCTGTATGAGGAACGAAGAGGAAGGACATCAAAAATGGAAAACAGAAAACCACGAAAAGCCAAAACAAATGTAGAAGAAAATAAAGATTTACTTGCAGAAGTGCAACGTCTTCGTATGGAGAATGAATATTTAAAAAAATTAAATGCCTTAGTTCAAGAGCGGGAAAAATCAAAGAAACCGATAAAGTAGCTGTCATTACAGAACTAAGGCCAAAATATAAGCTGACAGCGCTGCTTGCAATAGCAGAAATGCCCCGTAGTAGTTATTACTATTATGTAAAACAAATAAAAAAACAGGATAAATATGCTGTTATAAAGACAGAAATAGAATCTATCTATCATGAACACCAAGGACGTTATGGATATCGTAGGATCACTATGGAACTGCATAATCGCGGCTATCAGATTAACCACAAAACTGTTCAGAGATTAATGAGGGAACTGAACCTCAAATGTATGGTGAGAATCAAAAAATATCGTTCATACAAGGGCGAAATTGGGAAAATTGCCCCTAATATTTTAAAACGTGATTTTCATGCATCTGCTCCAAATCAAAAGTGGACAACTGATATCACAGAATTCTCATTATTTGGAGCAAAGCTTTATTTATCCCCTATTTTAGATATGTATAACGGGGAAATTATCAGTTATAACATTAGTGAACGACCAGTATTGGGGCAAGTAAGGGATATGCTGGATAAAGCTTTTGAAAAAATCCCTGATAATACAAATCTGATTTTCCATTCAGATCAGGGCTGGCAATACCAACATAAACAGTATCAGAAACGATTAAAAGATAAGGGAATTCAACAAAGTATGTCTCGAAAAGGCAACTGTTTAGATAATTCTGTTATGGAGAACTTCTTTGGATTATTAAAATCCGAACTGTTATATTTAAAGGATTTTGAATCAGTAGAGGAATTTTAGGTTGAATTGGAAGACTATATAAATTACTATAATAATAAAAGAATCAAAGAAAAACTAAAACGACTGAGTCCTGTACAATACAGGCTTCAATCCTTGTTAGTTGCATAACCATTAATTTTTGTCTAACTTTTTGGGGTCAGATCAAAATGGCAATTCCGTTAAAGAAACTGATCCAGTAGAAGCGGGAGGTTTTCACATATGAAGCTTATTATTCAATCCGATGACCTTGGAATTACAGAAGCAGTCAGCTGCGGGATTGCCCGGGCAGCCAGAGAAGGGGCGATTACTTGCACTGGATTATTTTCCAATATGCCAGCAGCTGCATTTTCCGTAGAATTAATGAAATCCTATCCGCAGATCTGTCTGGGAGAAGATATCAACCTGGTGGCAGGACGGCCATGTGCAGATCCAGACAAGATTCCGTCACTGGTTCAGAAGGATGGCTCTTTTCTGACTTCCGGAATGCATCGGGCAATCGATCAGAAAGATGGAAATCAGGATCATGTCAGACTTGAGGATTGTCTTATCGAAACAGAAGCCCAGATTCTGAAATTTAGAGAATTGACCGGAAAACTTCCAGAGTATCTTCATGACCATTCTTATAGTACTCCTGCAACCTGGAAAGCCATGGAAGAGATGGGAAAGAAATATGGAATTTCATTGGTACGTGAGATGCACGACAAATACGGAATCAAACGTCCATCCAAAACCTGGTATAAAAAACCATTTCCGTTAGAAGACCAGATGAAAGCAGATCTTACAGATTGTGTGACAACGGATCTGGGATTTTTAGAAAACCAGATCGGTTTTCTGGGCACCCATTGCGGCTATGTAGATCAGGAACTGTTTCAGGTGACCACCTATACCATGATCCGAACCATGGATCTGGCGGCTGTCACAGGAGAACGGTTTAAAAACTGGCTGAAAGAAAATAACGTGGAACTGATCAGCTATCGCGATTTGAAAGGATGATAAAGTTATGACAAAGTTTTTTCTGTCCTCCCATGGACATCTGGCAAGTGGCCTTGCCAGTTCGCTGGATATTTTATTAGGAGGTCATGACCGTGTGACGGTATTTGATGCCTATGTGGATGAGAAATCCTTAAACGATGCTCTGGATGCATTTTTCCAGACCGTAGGAGAAAAAGATCAGGCGATCCTGATTTCTGATATGTATGGCGGTAGCGTCAACAGCACCATGTACACCTATTTGGATCGTTCAAACACCACTCTGGTAGCTGGTGTGAACTTAGCTCTGGTGATCAGCCTGACCATTTTAGAAGGCGATATCACCCGCGAAACTCTGGAATCTGTCATTGAGCAGTCCAGAGAAGCAATCCGGATCGTGGATCTGGAAAAGAGCGGCGAGGAAGAAGAGGATGAATTGTTCTAGGAAATGAAAAACCGTAATTTGACATTATAAGCGTAAATCGTATTAGTTATCCTAGTGTGGAAGAAAATTTCTTCCATTCGGGAATGGCACAGAGGCAGAAAACTAGTCCCATGGCGGCAAACAGACACAAGAAACGAATTAAGATAGACCAGCCAAATAAGTCGGCTACAACTCCTAGACCAAATGTGGATATACTGCTTCCGATGTAGACAGTGGAGTTTAAAATTCCGGAAACTGTGGATACCCGTCCCCGTTTTAAAAAGTTTGTGGGGATAAAGCTGACTAGCATCAGGTTGATTCCCATCATACAGGAAGTGACCAGGGAGAAAAAGATGAGTGATAGTACCAGATGGATTCCCTCAGTTAAGATCAGACAGGCCAGAAATATTAAGGAGCCTGCAAACAGGATCGTGCTGGTCTGAATCTCATTTTTCTTCCATTTCCGGAAAATGAAATTGGCAGCATAGACACCCAGCAGGTTAATAGCGGGCAGCAGGGTGGTGGCAAAAATAGCCACAGAAGTTCCTACATGGTAGGTGTTGGAGAGATAGGAAGGTACCCAGCTGGTAACTCCGTCGCGAAGCGCTCCCTGAACAATTAAACTGCCACAGATAAAGAAAATTGCGATTACCAGGCACACTGGAATCGAATGAGAACTGGATTTTTCGGAAGTGGTTGACGATTCGGACAACAATTCTTTGTGATTTTGCTGACGCTGGAATTCTAGCTTTTTTTCGAGGAAAGAAAACAGACACAGCCAGAGAACAGCGACAAGTCCTATAAAGGTACAGGTGAAGATAAACATACTACGCCATCCCCATAAATAAATCATGAGCGAAGAAAGTGGATAAGTTAAAAAGACTGCAGCGGGATAGGTTGTAGCAATGTTAACGCAGGCATTTTTTTGCTCTTTAGCAGGGAGATATTCGGCAAAGACCCGGAGAATTGGTGACCAGGTCATAGATTGGAATAAACCATTGATACACCATGCTATCGTCATAGACTGAGGAGAATGGAGAAGGGACATTATGCCATTGGCAATGGCAGAACCAGTTAATCCAGTAAAAATCATCCATTTTGGAGAAATCCGATCACCTAAAAAACCGCTGACTAATTGACCGGCTCCGTAACAGATGAAGAAACCAGTTCCAACCATTCCACAAGCCTGATTTAAATAACCTTCAGAAGCGATAATTTCTGCCATAACCGCAGAATAATTCTGCCTCCCGATGTAAGTGGAAAAATAAGAAATCCAACAGAGTAAAAAAAGAATCGTATTCATAGTGAATGCTCCTTATGCAGCCTTGAATTATCCTTCAAGGCTGCATATTTTATTGAAATAGTATTCTTGACAGGTGGCAATCAGGCCGAGAGTTCCGCCGGTATTCCACAGATCAGAGACTGCCACTTCTACCGGAAGCGAAGAAGTCTCATGAAGAATCTGGGTAATCGTGGGGAGCATTTCTTCGGCAAAAGCAAGATATTCTCCGCCAATAATAATTTTCTCACAATCAATAACGGACTGGAGACAGCTGATGGCCCATCCAAGTTCAGAGAAGGTTTTATGCGTAAAGCTACGAATATACGGATCTTTTGCTTTCCAGAGTTCTATCATAGAAGAAAAATCAACCGTTGTTTCGCCATCTGGAAGTTTTTGCAGGACAGAATCAGGGAGACTGGCATTGATGGCACTTAATACGCCTTCGATAGAAATCCGATCTTCCAGTTTTCGCGGCTTTTCACCGGGAAGAGAAGGTGGAACCAGAAAATTTCCGAATTCGCCGGAAGCCAGATGACTGCCTTCATAAAGCTTTCCGTTTAAAATAAGTCCAGAGCCAACACCCTGTCCGCAGCTGATGTACAGCAGATTTTTGCAGTTTTTCCCTGCACCATAGTAGAATTCGCCAAGTGCAGCAGCATTGGTACTATTGCGGATTAATACAGGCACGTGAAAATGTGTCTGAAAATAATCTTCCAGATAAGCCATATCGAATTCGCCATATTTTAAACTGACGATGTATTTCTTCTCCTCAGGATTTATAATTCCTGGAAGAGAAATAGCGATGGCAGCCAGGTTATCGGAAGAGATATTTTGGGCATTCATCAGAACAGAAATTGCATTGGCACACATCTGGATCCATAGTTTGAAATCTGTCATAGGAGTTTGCTGGATCTTGAATTTATTTAGTTTTTCGCTGCGAAGATTACTCAAGGCAAAATAGGTGTCGTATAAATAAAAATCGATGGTTGCAATGTATTTAAAATCTGAGCGGAAACTTAATAGAACCGGTTTTCGCCCCAGTTTTCCAGTGTTTGCATCTTCTCCGATTTCTTCGATGATTCCGATATCAAGAAGAGCTGTGGCATTATCAGCCATGGAAGGTTTACTCATGTTTAGACTTCGGGCCAGTTCTGCACGGGAGATTCCGTCTGGATGCTGATAGATCGCATCCAGAATGGTTCTCTGGTTAATGGCACGGACATGTCTGGTATTAATCGTTTGTTTCATACGTTCCCCCGATCTGGTGAATGGGAAGATGAGAGCATAGTTACTGGTTTGCATCCAATGACTAAGTTTTGACCATCACTGTAGCCTTCTTCTCGTCCTGTCAGTTGTGTGATCAACAGATTGCGAAGGTATTTGATTCGTTGGCTGACAGATGGATCTTCCATTCGGTTATTTACTTCTATCTTATCTGATTTTAAGTCAAAGTACAATTCTTTTCCGGTCTGGGAGTACCAGATATATTTATCTTCTTTGGTCACGATGTATTGATTGGATAAGTTGCCGCCGCTGTGTTCGCCGTGGAGAAAATCCCGCTGTTGATGTGGTTTTCCGTAAAGAGCAGGAATTAGATCAAAACCGTCCGTTGGGAAGGTGAGCGGTATCCTGGTAGCACTTAAAATAGTCGGAAGAATATCTCTTAATTCGACTAAATCATCACAAATGGCTGTTTGCGGGTAATCGATTAGATTTTTTCCAACTCGGATCAGGAATGGGATTCGGATGCTTCCCTGGAATGGCTGAACTTTGCGGAAAAGTCCATGGTCAAAGAGCAGTTCACCGTGGTCGGAAGTAAATAAAATAATGGTATCTTCCAAAATGCGTTCTCGATACAATGCCTGGATCAAGCGTCCGATCTGGTGGTCCATATGCGTAATGCAGGCATAATACCCGGCCATGGCAGTGCGGCGAAGAGTCGGGTCGTCTGTTCCATACGGGGAGTCGTACATCCGGCCTGCCTGTACCCGCTCTTTTTCAAAATGTGCCCAGTCGCCCATGGCAGGTTCGTGGAGATCCATCTGCATATAGAAGTCCAGATAATCCTTTGGTGCATCCAGAGGTGGATGAGGACGTACAAAAGATGTCATTAGGAAAAATGGCTGACTGCGATCTCGTTGTTCCAGAAAACGAATACTTTCACTGACCGTCCAGTTGGTTGGGTGGGACATTTCATCGTAAGGCCATGGTTTTACGAGAAAAGAATTACATTCTAAACCTGCATCATTGACATCAGCATCATAGCCGCATCGGCACTTTAACCAGTGAAGGTAACTATCGTGAAAAAGCTGGTGTTCTTTGGCTGGTGCATTGGGGTTTCGGTAATAACCAATATAGCCATCATGAAGGGTCATGTTTTGAAAACCACAGCGATATAATGGTGGATGCACATGCATTTTGCCAACCATTTCCGTGTGATAGCCTCCATCGGACAAGGCAGCAGGAAGCATATGCGGGTAATCCCAGGTAATACCATCCTGATAACCAACTCGGTGATGGTGTTCTTGGGAAAGACCGGTAAACAGCGCAGCTCTGGCGGGAATGCAGCTAGGACAGGCACTGTATGCATTTGGAAAATAAGTGCCTTCTGCAGCGAGAGAATCCAAATATGGCGTTTTGACGTCTGGATGCCCGGCGATTCCTAAACAGTCTCCACGCATCTGGTCACACATGATCAAAACGATATTGGGGCGTTTTTTCAATAAAAAGTCAGTCATGGTGTGCCTCCTTTTATAAAGTTAAGTACACTTACTAAAATATACATTAAGTATAGCTTTGTTTTGGAAAAAAGTAAAGGATAAACTAGAAAATATTAAAAAACAGCAGGCAAAATGCACGAAGAATTTAGTAAATAAAACTTGATAACATAAAAAATAAACAAATTTTTTTCAAAAAGATATTGACTTAGTAAGTATTCCTTGCTAATATAAGGACATAAGATACAACTTAAGAACGTGTAACAGAAAGAGCGTCAAAAAGAAACAACGTAACACATATATGCAGAAGTGCAAGGAGGAAAGAAGCATGAGAAAAAGAACAAGCAGAGTGTTAGCAGCAGCGTTGGCAGGCATGATGTTAGTCGGATGTGGAACTAGTCAGCCGGCAGCAACAGAGGCAGCAAAGGATAATGGTGATGGACAGACCGAAGCAGCCAAAACGGAAGATACCAAGAGTACGGAAAGTGGTGACAAGGTAACATTGGAACTTTATCTGCAGAAAACGGATGTGGTGGATATTTTTCAGGAGATGATCGGCCAGTTTGAAGAGAAAAACCCAGATATCCATATTGAGCTGACCTGTGTACCAGATCCGGAGACTGCTCTGGTAACAAGAATTGCATCCAATGATTATCCGGATATCGTAACCATCTGGCCAGCAGAGAAATTTTACCGGGATCTGATGAGAGATGGAGCCTTGATGGATATTTCTGATCAGGCATTTATGGATCAGGTATCAGAGGGAACCAGAGCGATTGCACAGTATGATGGAAAAGATTATTCTCTTTCCATGGCGATGAGTGCATATGGATTGATCGTAAACAATCAATTATTTGAGGAAAATGGAATTGAAAAACCTCAGACATGGGATCAGTTGATTGATGCAGCAAAGGCATTTCAGGAAAAAGGAATTCAGGCATTTACATTCTGCGATAAATCTACAGAACCTTTGGGACAGCAGGCAGAGCGTATGAGCGGAATCATTAATAACGATATCACATCTCAGTTTAAGAAGGTCGGCAAGGGTGAGAGCAAATGGGCAGATGAACCTGAGATGAAGACACTGGCAGAGGCTATGCTTCAGATCCGTGAGTATGGTCAGGCCGATACCTTAGGTACTGGATCTGAGGATTCCTTAAATGATATGGCAACCGGAAAAGCAGCGATGTTATTATACGGAAGCTGGGGAATCCAGACCATTCTGAACTTAAATCCAGATATCGATATTGAAATGATTGCCATTCCGAATCCAACAGGCGGCGAGAGCATGGTTCCTGCAAGTATTGATACCGCGCTTTCTATCACAGAAGCATGTGAAAATAAGGAAGCTGCACTGAAATTTTTAGAGTTTATGTCCACAACTGAGACTGCACAGTTCTATGCAGACAATGAGCAGAACCCTCCAGTCATCAAAGGTGTGAATTACAACAGACCACAGTTACAGTCTATGGCAGATAAGTTAAACGCAGGCGAGTATTTCTTCAGTCCATCCGTTTATTGGCCAGCAGGTTTCCGTAAGAGCTGGGAAGCACCGCTTCAGCAGTTGGTTATGACCAAAGATGTTGATGCGTTTATGAATGATACCGACGCAATCAGCGTAGAGTATTTCGCAAACGAAGAATAAAAGTCAGCAGGGCGGGAGCCAGCGGCGTTGGCCGGGTTCCTGTCCTGTTTTCATAAGGGGAGATGTTACGGATGAAGAGACAGAAGCGAACCATGAATTTTTATCGGAAACAATCAATCGTATTCAGTCTGTTTGCACTTCCGCAGACGATTTTATACATCATGTTTTTTATTGCACCGATCATATGCGGTATTTTTTACAGTTTTACTGATTATAACGGAATTAATAAAAAATTGAATTTCGTGGGATGGTCTAATTATAAAACAGTATTTAGCAATTCCCGTTTTACCAAAGCATTGCTGTTCAATGCAAAATACAGTACGATGCTGGTGATCTGCATTCTGGCATTGAGTATGATCCTGGCACTGATCTTAAACAGTAATCTAAAAGGAAAGACCTTTTTCAGAGGTGCTTTTTTCTTCCCGGCAGTGCTGCCGCTGCTTACCATGGGGCTGGTGTTTAACAGCATTATTACAAAAGGAATTCCGCAGCTTGGAACCTCTCTTGGCTTTCAAAGCTGGGAGATCAGCCTTCTTTCCAGGCCGAAAACGGCGATTTTAGCAATTCTTTTTGTAGCGGTGTGGCAGGGACTGGCGATTCCAACAGTGCTATTTATGGCCGGACTCCAGACGGTTCCAGAGGAACTTTTGGAATCGGCGTCCTTAGATGGTGCGACGGCATGGCAGAAATTCCGTTACATCACCATTCCATTTCTGGTACCGACCATTACCATGGTATTTGTTTTAACCTTGAAACAGGGCTTGATGGTATTTGATCTGATCATGTCCATGACTCAGGGTGGTCCGGCAGGCGCAACTGAGAGTATGGCAATGCTGATCTATAATCACGGTTTTGTGGAGAGACGGCTTAGTGTAGCAATGGCAGAGGCATTAATTCTTGCAGTAATTGTATGCATTGTTTCGTTTATTCAGATTGTATGGTCAAATAGAAAAAGAATTTACTAGGAGGTGACAGCAATGAGCAAAAGACGGATTATCAAAGGAATTGAATACGCAGTGCTGGTTTGCGGTGTCCTGCTGATTGCCATGCCGCTGTTCCTGGTGCTGATTACGGCTTTTAAGTCAAATCTTCAGATTGCAGATAACTGGTTTTCCCTTCCGATTCCACTGTATTTGGACAATTTTAAGACGTTGTTTGGCAAACCGGAGCTTGGATTTGCTTTCGGAAATTCTGTGATTATTGCAGCAGTGTTTTTAAGCATCAGTACACTGATGCTTCCGATCACGGCTTACGGTGTTTCCAGAACAATGCCTCAGAACCGGTTTATGCGTTATTTTTATTATTTTTTGATCATTGGACTGTTTGTGCCGTTTCAGGCCAAAATGATTCCATTAATCATGATCACCAGTAAACTGGGCATGATGAATGTACCTGGAATTATTGTTCTTTACTTAGCTGGTTCTACCTGTGAAGGTGTGTTTTTGTGTGCGGGATATTTGCAATCCATTCCACCGGATATGGAGGAGGCAGCTTATATCGATGGTGCAGGATTTTTCCGTACTTATTGGCAGGTAATTCTTCCGCTCATGAAACCAATTCTGGCAACTGTTGCAATTCAGAATGCACTCTGGGTATGGAATGATTTCCAGCTTCCGCTTTTGGTACTAAACAAGTCTTCCAAATTCTGGACATTGATTTTGTATGTATACAATTTTAAGACTGCATATCATACAGATTTTGGCTTGATCTTCGCATCATTCCTGCTTTCTATGCTACCAATCATGATCTTCTATTTGAGTATGCAGAAAAAGATCATCGGTGGTTTGACAGCGGGTGCAGTAAAAGGATAAAGGAGAAGAATCATGGAACGAAAGAAAATACTTCTGGTTTCTTTGGATGCTCTTGGAGAGAGCGATCTGGAATACTTAAAGAAATTACCGAATTTTGCCAAGATCATGAAGCGGGGGGCATGGTGTCCACACGAATGTTCCGTGTATCCATCTCTGACTTTTCCAAGCCATGCCAGCATAGCGACAGGCTGCGTACCCAATTCTCATCGGGTTGTGAATAACTATCAGTTTCTTCCATTTGAGAAGCATCCAAAGTGGAATTCCTACGCATACGCGTTAAAACGGAAAGCAGTATGGGATTATGCTGCTGAGAATGGAAAAAAGGTATTATCGCTGTCATGGCCGGTCAGTGGTGGGGCGAAAATGGCATATTCCATGCCAGAACTTTCTCCGGCAAAACCGAGAGAATGGAATACTCGTACTTTTTTTGCCCAGTTAAATATGATGCGAAAATATGGAACACCGGGATTTGCAATCCGGACGATGCTTTCCAGAAGAGAATTGCCAAAGGCCTGGTTTTATGGAAAACAGCCGGATCTGGATCAGGCGATGATTCATTGCTTTGAGCATGCGATTGAAAAAGAAGATTTTGATATTGCAATGCTGCATATTTATGGCCTGGATGACGAGAAACACCAGGTTGGCATTGAGGGAGGCCGGATACATGGATATTTACGGGCATATGATCGATTTGTAGGACGTTTGATGGAATACTGTGATCGGAGACAGGAACGGAACGAAAATGTGACGCTTATGGTGACCGGCGATCATGGACAAAAGGATGTAACCTATGCAATCCACGGAAATATGGCACTTCAGGATATGGGATACAGCACTTATCAGGACGGTTATTTAAAAGAGTATCAGGTTTATATGGATGGCTGTGACGGAATGGCGTATCTGTATCCGAGAAATGCGGAATCTGGGGATGACAGAGAGGCGTGCCGGGTGGCAGCAGAATATTTTAAGACGGTACCTGGAGTCAAAGCAGTTATGGAACGAGAAGAATTTGCTCCTTGTGGTTGTGATCAAAAGGCAGAGTACGTGCTGGAAGCGGCAAATGGTTATTCTTTTGAAACCGGATATGAAGCAGAGGCAGACAAAGAGCATCACTATACAGTAGTCAGTCACTATAAAGGACTTCACGGGTATCTTCCAGATGAGGATGGATATCGTACTGTATTTTTCAGCTATGGAAAGGATGTCCGGGCAAAAACCATTGACAAGATGTGTATCACGGATATTCTTCCAACGATGCTGACCTGGCTGGGGATTACTCCGGATGCAGACATGGACGGAAAGGCAGTAAAAGGTGTATGGAAGGAGACCGATGCCTGATGAAAATACAGTATCTCGGAACGGCTGCAGCAGAAGGAATCCCGGCGATATTTTGCACCTGTGAACTGTGTCGGAAAACGGCAAGGGCAGGAAGCGCAGAAGTCAGATGCCGCAGCAGCGTATTGATCAATGATCAGATTCTAATTGATCTTACCCCGGATATTTACTATCAAAAAATGCGGTGGAACCTGGATTTGAGCCAGTTGGAAGCTGTATTTGTAACACATTCTCATACGGATCATTTTGATGGCGCTGAATTGACCAGACGAAGTGCAGCTGATTACTGTAAACCGGCCTGGGAGCGTCCACTTCTGGTATATGGAAATAAAAAGGTCTGTGGATTTGGAAGGAGAAGCCTGAGGGAAGAGTTTGGGATGGAGGAAAATCCGTCGATTGTGTTTCATGAATTGGTGCCGTATGAAACGGTGAAGCTGTGTGGACTTACGGTTACTGCGATTCCTGCACAGCATGATCCGCAGGAGGACTGCCTGATCTACCTGGTTGAGGATGAAACCAGCCGGTTTTTGTATGGAAATGATACAGGACTGCTTCTGGAAGAGACCTATACACATCTGGGAAATAAGCCTTTTGACTTGATCAGTCTGGATTGTACCTTTGGTGCTAGAAAAGCAAGAGAAGGACGGCATATGGGATTTTCGGAAAACTGGGAATTTTTACAGGAGTTACAAAAGCATGGCTGTTACTCTAAAAGTACGAAAGTATATGCAACCCATTTTTCGCACAATTGCGGAATGCTGCAGCAGGAATTGGAACAAGAAGGAAGCAAATATGGGATTCACGCAGCGCATGATGGTTTGATCTGCATAATCTGAAAATAGAATCTTGACCAGTGCAGATTTCCTTGCGAACAAATCTTACAAATCATACAAGCGATGTATGAATGAATAAATAAGAAAAAAGAACAGAAGAAGGGGTTACATGGGATTTGCACTGGAGAAGGAACTGATGATGATTGGCAGACTGCTGATTGCGGGATTCTGTGGAGGAATCATTGGACATGAGCGGGAAAACAGGCGGAAACCGGCGGGAGTGCGTACCCATACCGTAGTGGGCGTGGCATCGGCACTGATGGTCATGATTTCCAAATATGGTTTTACTGATGTAGTGAGTGAATATGTGAGAGTTGATCCGTCCCGTGTGGCGGCCGGTGTGGTTACAGCGATCAGTTTTCTGGGTTCTGGAATAATCATTGCCAGAAATAAAAGCGTCAGCGGTATTACTACTTCGGCAGGTATCTGGGCGACAGTGGGTGTCGGTCTGGCAGTCGGTTCGGGGATGATCTATCTGGGTGTTGCCACTTCGATCATTGTGGTGCTGGCGGAGATGTTTCTTGGCCGTGGTTCCATCGTAGGACTGCATCGGGAAGCCCTGACTTCACTGACCGTAGAGATTGCCGGTGGCCAAGGTGAGCTGTTGGAACTGAAAAACTGCATTTTAGAGATTGGATTTCACATTCGCAGCTTTGAATTTTCCCAAAAAGAAAAGGGAACACTCAAGGCGAATATCGTCCTTGGTGTTCCCAGACAGAAGCGTATTACGGAGCTTCTGGAATTGAAGCAGCCGTGGATTACTGGTTTGGAAGTGAAGGGAAAACTTCTTCTTTAAAACAATAACTTTCTATGGGAATTTTCACACGCATTTGTTATAATGAGCATAATGAAATAACAGTTGTCTGGCTTAAAAGCTGGAATGG
>PVMN01002938.1_pt1 | contig 15551 bp, 9 predicted proteins | sample 1853401 | NCBI WGS metagenome assembly PVMN01 (sample SAMN08533510, study PRJNA380276) | Human gut metagenome, whole genome shotgun sequencing project.
TTCTTGCATCTAAAGTGCGGGAATTCTGTCCGAGGGCTACTGTCAAAAGGTACACTTTTTGATTATAGCTCTAATGTAACTTATATTTAGGAGGAGGAAAGGAAAAATGAGAATTATATCAATGAAATCACACAGACGAAGACATGATTTTTGGCGCAGAGTTGCCAGTGCGGCACTTTGTGTTGCGTTACTTGGCACAAACGCAGTGGGAGCATTGGCGGCTGATCTATTTGACGATACATCGTGCATCTGTGATGTCCTGTGCGGGGACGAGGGAAACAGCGCGTGCCCTGTCTGCGCGGAGGATCCGGCGCAGTGCGCGGCCGAGGTACAGCCGCCGGAGGATGAAAAGCCCTCTGTGTGCATCTGTGATGCCCTGTGCGGGGACGAGGGAAACAGCGCGTGCCCCGTCTGTGCGGAAGATCCGGCGCAGTGCGCGGCCAAGGCGCAGCCGCCGGAACCGGAGGAGACGTACATCATCGGCTGGACGTGGGTGGACGAAGAGGAGTTCCTTACCGAATATGATGGGGAATGGTATTTAAGCCTGCCCGGCGCAGAGCGAGACGATCTGACCGAGGAGCTGCTGGAAGAAATGCTTCCAAAGAAGCTTTGTGTGGAGCTGTCAGATGGTGAAACGGAATACCTGCCTATTACATGGGATTTCTCTCCCTTGTTGGATATTTCTCAGACATATTTTCGTTTGGATGCAGAAATAGAAGAAGGCTATGTTCTGGATGAGGATGTGGACGCGCCCTATGTCCTGCTGGAATACGGCGGCGCAGAGTTATATGCTGGAACATACCCTGGCACGCGTAGAGCGTTAACCGGCGCTGATAAGCTGGCGGACCATACGGTGAAGGGCATCACACCGGCAGGCACCACAGTCAACCTGTTCGACTATGACCCTCAGATTGGCAACCGTGACAACGATGTCCTGCCTGATGGCGCGAGATTCGAGAATTACAGCAAAGGCATCAATGAAAATGCCCTGCTGCTCTTCGGCGGCTCTGCCATGCGTGAAGCCGGTTTTTGGAATCTGGGATCGGGCGCCGGCCGTCCTTGGGGCCAAAACAACGTGAACATGAAGGGCATCGTGAAATCCACATTGGAGGACAATTATCCTTATATTAACCTGGATCAAGCACGTAGTACACTTCAAAATCCGACAGAACCAATAATTACGGAAGATGGTCCTTGGGGTAATCCGGATCGCAAACTTATGGACATCGCTAATCTAAATCATGCGGAATCCGAAAACGCCGGCGTGGACAAGGCCAGAGCGCTTTCTGTAAAGCTTCTGAAGGATCGTGGTCTGACAGTAGCGGATGACGGCACGGTCAGCGGCAGCTGTGAAAAGGCATCTTTGAGCTATCTGTTTGATCCAGATGAATCTACGGATGGTAAAGAATCCCATACAAACGTCACAGGTCTGTTCCAGATAGATGATGATGGCTACTATTATTATGACGCCCGTAAGAATTTCGCTGAATTTAACAAAGACGATAATAGCTTCACTCTCTACGACGGCCCCGCCGTATGGCGCACGGACGCAGGATATAATCCTGACACAAATGCATTCGATCTTGATATGAGTTTGGGTAACTTCTTCCCCTTTGACAGCGCATTAAAGGTTTTTGATAGCATTCAGACAGCGGACGAAGATGGGAATGAGACCAATATTCTTTCCTGCTCCGAAGATATTACAAACGTAGGTAATGCTGTTGGTGCGAACCACTATATGGGTATGACCATGCAGGTGGATTTCACCCAGCCGGAAAACGGCAAGCTGAACATGGGCTCCAACGGCAAGCAGCCTATGGTGTTCCAGTTCTCCGGTGACGATGATGTTTGGGTCTTCATAGATGATGTGCTGGTGCTGGATTTGGGCGGCGTTCACAGCGAGCTGTACGGTACCATCGATTTCAGCACCGGTGAGGTCATCACCGGTCAGAGCTGGCGGACCGGCGGTCTGCCGGACAACCCCGGCAGTTTGGAATACGATGAGAAAACAACGCTCTATGATCTGTTTGTAGACGCACTGGGAGGAGAGGATGAAGCGGATGAACTTCATTGGGTCAACAATAACGGAAACATGATATTCCCTACCGGTACTGAACATCAATTGAAGATGTTTTATCTGGAACGTGGGAACTACGATTCCAGTTTGCAAATGCGCTTCAATCTGCAGCCTTCCCTCTACCATAGCATTAAAAAGGTAGACCAGAACGGTGACCCGCTGGAAGGCGTAGAATTTAAACTGTATGCAGCAACAGCCGTAAAGGATGACAGCACTGATGTTGCCGATTATACAGTTAAGGGCGATGTAATCGGTACTTTGACAACCGAAGGAGATGGCAAAACTACCTTTACCAGAGAAGATGGCTCGCCCTTCAGCTTCACGGATCAGTATCATGCAGACGGCACGCTTTATTATATCCTGAAAGAAACTAAAACGGCAGGCGGCTACCGAGCTTTGCCCAAAGACATTGTGCTCAGGTTTGATCCGTACACTTCTATGTTGGTCGTTGCAAACCGTTACCAGACCGGCGCATACGCCAGTTTCTTTTCCAATATCCGCGAAACGGGTACGATCACCTACGGTCAATTCGACGAGGAAAGCGGCGTCATCGCGTCAAGCAACACTGAGCTTCGTGCGGAAAGTAAAGAAAAGGGACTCATTGTCGCCGTTCCCATGCTGCTGGAAGAGAATATGTCCCACGACGAAGTGGCTAACGACGGGAAGTGGCAGGCCCTTTACGGCAGCAATACGGAAGGCTATGGCGCCGTTGCTCCAGCAGAGCGCACTGCCAAAGCGTGGCGCAAAGCCGTTCTCAAGGCGGCGCTGTACCAGGCCAGCGACGAGCGTTGGCCCGAATGGCGCCTTACATACAATCAGGACACCGGAAGGCTGGAGGGACTGTTAGAGGATCTTCCGGGCCGGGCAGACCGCTATGCTCTTAACAACTCAAATGGCGACATGAAAATGGTGTACGGCGTCATCGAGCCGAGCGCGTTAACGAAGCTTGGCATCACGAGGGCTACCTCCGCGGAACTTTACGATGCTCTGGAAGCCTATGTATCCAAAGCAGTCGAAACAGGCGTCCAGGACGGCAAGTCTTCCGAAGAGGTAATCGATGAGATCATAGCGAAGCTGAACATCACAGAGGATAGCTTTGAAGGGCGCGATTTCTCCTTCCTGAACACCGATCAGTTCCAGCGGGAGTTCCGCTCGACCATCTATATCCCCAACGAACGCCGAGAACTGCGTGTATGGAAGGTGGATGAGGATGGCAAGGGCGTGAACGGAGTAGAGTTCACGCTTTATAAAGAAGACGGTTCAAAGGTTGTCTCCGGCACTACTGCTAAGGTAGACGGCCAGGACGGCGTGCTGATCTTCAGACCGGATGCGCCGGAACATATGCCGGGCTATGCTTGTGTGACGTGGGCGGAAGTAAACTCCAAGTACACCCTGAAAGAGACGTCGGCGCCGGAGGGATATGAGCTGAACCCAACAGAGATCCCTGTCATTGTGGGCATCTATTCGATTTACGCCGACGCAGGCAAAAAAGATGACGGCGTCACCGTTATGGCCGGCGTTGGTAAGCTGATGCAGACCATGACAAAGTATGCGGCGGATGATATGGTCAACATCACGCTGCGGGACATTACCGCGATTGCCCAGACACAGAAGGCTGGGTCGTTTGATCTGAAGGGCTGGGCGGATGATCGGCTTGCAGGAACGCAAACCCCTCGCAGCATGAATCTGCACTATGGCATCAACGCAGTGGTAGATTATGGTCTGCATGATGAGGACGGCGGGAAGATCATCTATCCGTTCTTTACCACAGATGAGGGCTTTTTGCGGACTCGGGTTGAACAGAATACGGATGCACTGGAAGATAAACTGTATGAAGGCAGCAGCAACACCGCCAACTGGGACGATTTGCGCGGAAGAGATCTTACAAGCTTATTCAGTCTGCTGAATACCGTAGTTGTTACTGACCGAAAGACTACACCGAAGGAAGAGACCGGTAAACTGCGAATCAGCAAAACCGTATACGGAGAAAACTTGCCCAATGAAGACTATACCCACAACTTCACTTTCGAAGTCTCTTTGAAGGATGCCGGTGGCAAGGCGCTGGTTGGGGAGTACTATTACTACGGCGAGCAGCGTGCCGGCTATATCAAGGATGGTGAAACACTCCCTCTGCATCATGATGAAGCGCTGACGGTTCTCGGCCTGCCTGCCGGTACGCAGTGGAAAATTACAGAAAAAGCGGAGGACGAATGGTCAATCGTGCCGAAATCCGGCATCATCAGCGGTACGATTGAGGCGAATGCAACAGCTAAGGCTGCCTTCATGAATACGAAAAACGGAGGTGGCACTGACCCTGATCCTGATCCTGATCCCCAAACGGGCGACTTAATGGTATCCAAGACAGTTTCCGGCAACCGGGGCGATACCAGTAAGGACTTTAGCTTTACCGTAACCCTTGGAGATACTTCCATTGCCGGTAAGTATGGAGATATGACTTTCCATGACGGGGTTGCTGCTTTTACCTTAAGACATGGGCAGAGCATGAAGGCGACTGGACTTCCTGCCGGTATTCACTACACCGTGACAGAAAGCGATAATGCCGGATATACGGTGACGGCTTCTGGTGAAAATGGAACCATTAAGGCCGGAGAAACAGCAGAGGTGCTGTTCAACAACCACAAATCCGGCGGCGGTGGCGGTGGAAACGATGATGTTGATGTTAGCGTGAAGAAAGTCTGGAAGCTGGATGATGGCGGTAAGGCGGCGGATGCTGTAACGGCTGTCCTTCTGAGAGATGGAAAGGAATATCAGAGAGTTGAACTAAACGAACAAAACGGCTGGACATATACTTGGACTGGACTCAGCGACAGGTATACTTGGACAGCAGCCGAAGCGGATGTTCCGGACGGCTTCACCTCCACCGTGGATAAGAACGGTCTGACCTTTACCATCACAAACGATGATGAACCCTCTGACCCGGACAAGCCGACTGACCCGGACAAGCCGACTGATGATGTTCCCAAGACAGGGGATGAAACAAATTTGACTCTGTGGTTGGTGCTTTTAGGAATTTCCGGCATGGGTACAATTATTACATTGCTGGGGAGCAAACGTAAATATAAAGGCAAACACTGTAAGAGATAATGAAGCTGGCGGCGAGACGGGGTATGAAAGACACCTGTCTCGCCGCTTTTCTTGTGAAAGGGAAGCGCCATGAAAAGAAAAAACAAACTGCGTTCTATATTGCTCCTTGTGTTCAGTGTCTTGTTCTTCGTCTCCGCATATATGGTTTATGGGATCATATCGCAGGCTCACCGAGAGCAGGATAACTTTGAGCAACTGAAAGAAATCGTAAAACAGCCCTTTTTGGCTTTTGACCCATCACAGACGCAGGAGCCACCGGAAACTGACGATGCCTCCTCTCCTTATGCTGCGTTGAAAGAGATAAACCAAGATTTTTGGGGCTGGATTTGTATAGAGGGAACGGAGCTGGACTATCCGGTTATGCACACGCCGAAGAACGGGGAATACTATCTACGGCGGGACTTTGACGGAAAGGATTCCCAGAGCGGTGTTCCTTTCTTGTCGGCCTCCTGCTATGAGGGCTGTGGCAACTACCTCATATACGGGCACAACATGAAAAACGGCTCTATGTTTGCCACGCTTCTCTCCTATGCCGACCTGGCGTACTGGGAGGAACACCCCATCATTCGATTTGATACCCTTGCTGCCTCCGGAGAATACAAGGTACTGGCTGCCTTTTATTCAGAAGCCTATCCGCAGGATGCCGAAGGCGTATTCCGCTACTATCAATATACGGATGTGAGCGATGCTTCCGTTTTTGAGGACTATGTGGATCAGGTACAGAAGGCCGCTCTGTACGACACGGGGGTCATTGCTGTATACGGAGATGAACTGCTGACCCTGTCTACTTGCAGCTACCACACAAAAAACGGGCGGTTTGTTGTAGTTGCACGAAAAGAAGAATCACCGCAACTTGGGTGAAAATACCCTTGACAAATCTCGTCTCAAAAACGTATACAGTTACCCTAAGGAAAGATAAAGTTCATCAAACGCATATTGATTTACAAGAAACAGAAGAATATCAGGCGTTAGCTGGAAATCGCTATATGATTGAAGCGAAAAACGCAGAATTAAAAAGCCGCCATGGTTACAGTCAATAATTTCCCGGAGATCAAAAATGAAAAGACAACAGAAACATCCGCAGCGTTGATCCTGAAGTCACTGTGCTTTGTGATTCGTGGAGAAAACACGAGCTTTTTCAAGCTCATTCATGACGGGAATCCTCCGATGTTTGTTTTTCTTCCTTCATCATCTGGCGGCATTGCTGGGGACTGAGACCAAAGCGGTTTTTGAATACCCGGCAGAAATAATGCTGCGACGTGAAGCCGCACTGTTCGGCGATTTCCCACATCAAATACGGCTCCGGACTCAGCAGCATCGTCCGCGCCTTCGTCAGCCGTTTTTCATTGATCAGTTCGCTGAATGTACAATTGACCTCTTCTTTGATGATCCGCGACAGATAGGAAGCGGAAACGTGAAATTGTTCGGAGAGCTGATTGAGCGAAAACTCGCTGTCCGTTGCCCGGCGATCAATTTCCTGCAGCACCTGCGTGATCATCCGGCGGTCCTGATGCTGCGGGACTACGATCCGGGAGGTTGTGATCTCCTGCTGAAGCATCGCCGCGCAGCGATCCAGCACGGCGCTGAGCTGTTCCTCGGTGACCGGCTTCAGCAAGTAATCGACGACATGGTAGCGGCACGCTTTCTGCGCGTATTCAAAGTCGCTGTAACCGGAGATGATCACAAACCGAAGCCGCGGATCCTCGTGATAGCGCTCAATGACTTCCAGTCCGCTGACTAACGGCATGTTGATATCCATGAAGACGATCGACGGCCGCAGCTGTTCGATCATCGCACACGCCTCTTCTCCCTGGGCCGCAGCGCCCACCACTTCCATATCCTTACGGCAGTGGCCGATCATCTTGGTCAAGCCCCGCCGGGTCATCGCTTCATCGTCGCAAATCAATATTTTCCACATCATGATCCTCCTCAATTGCCGGAATCCGCACCGTAACCACCGTGCCCTGTCCGCCCGCGCTGTCCACCGTCAGTCCGTAGTCCTTGCCATAGGTTAAACGAATCCGCTGGTGGACGTTGACCAGGCCGAAGCCCAGACTGCTTTTTCCCGTGTCGAACGCCCGGCGCAGCTGGCCGAGCGTTTCGCAGTCCATTCCCACACCGTTGTCGCTGACCTTAATTTCCACGTCCGCGCCGCGGCGGCGCGCCTGAATCGACAACGTACACGGATGCGGGCACGGCTTGATGCCATGCGCAACCGCATTTTCCGCCAGCGGCTGCAGCAGCAGCTTCAGCATTAACAACGATTGCGTTTCAGGCGAGGCTTCAATCGTGAAATCAAACTGATCTGCAAACCGCATTTTCTGAATTTCCAGATAATACCGGACGTGATCCAGCTCGCGCGGCAGAGGGATGAACTCGTCGCCGCGGCTCAGGGAAATCCGGTAAAAGCTGGATAATGTGCTGATCAGCTGAAGCATGTCTTCATCATTGTGATCGTAAGCCATCCAGTGCAGCATATCGAGCGTGTTGTAGAGAAAGTGCGGGTTGATCTGAGCTTGCAAGATCCGCAGCTCGGCCCGCCGTTTTGCTTTTTCCTGATCGATCAGCTGGTTCATCAGCCGCTGGATCTGGGCTGTCAGCTTGTTGAAGGAGCGGGCCAGCGTCGCGATTTCATCGCCGCCCCGTTCTTCTGCCCGGATGCTCAGATCGCCGGTTCCGGCCTGGTCCATGGTGGCGCACAGCTGAGCCAGCGGGCGGCTGATCGTGCGGGAAAGCAGGATCGCCGCGAAGATCGTCACACCTAACAAGACGATCCACACCATCGCCAGTGTGCCCAATAAAGAATAGGTGTTCTGCATTAAGACGGAACGCGGCACCTGCGTGCATAAAAACCAATCCTCCGTCATCGGAATCGGCGTGAAGTAGAAAAACGAACTGCCGTCCGAGACATAACGGGTGGATACCGGCGGATCCACTTTCAGATGCTCGGCGAACTGCGCCAGTTTTGTGCTGCTCAGCGCTTCCGGCAGCACGGTGTAGTTGCGTCCCTCGCTGTCCATAATCCACGATACCCCGTCATAGAAATCAATCCCCTGCGCCAGCTCCGTCAGCCGGTTGAGCGCGATCGCACCGTTGATAAAACCATACGGCACGCCGTCTTTACGCAGCGGATAACAGATCAGGGCGATCGGGGCGTTGTCGGTCTTGGAGGTGACCGGTTCGCTCAGAATAAACGGTTCATTGCCGGTCATCGCGCGTTCAAAATAATCGCGGCCGGATACGTCGATCGTCTTATCCTGGGCTACCCAGCCGATCCCATCGCGCATGCCGATGGCGAAGGTGCCCCATTGATTGCCATAGCGCTGTCCGACGTCGGCGTTGAGCGTTTCGACAAACGGCCGGATGTTGTCAAAATCCATCGACTGCACCGCCGGGCTGAGCGCGATGATTTCCAGTTCGCTGACACGCTGGGCCAGCCAGTCGCCGGCTTCGCGGGCTTTGGCATCGAACAGCTGGACGCTGGTGGAGGAGACCAGCTGCTGATTGGCGTGGGAAACGGTCAGGTACACAAGGCTCATCAGCACCGCGAAGGCGGCGGTGATCAGCGCGCTGAACGTGACGATCATTAGGGTTTTAAATTTCATGGGGATCACCTCAGGTTGATAAAGTACAAATTTTCGAAAATTTGTGCAAATACAAACAAGTCCTGCCGGGCTATAATGCTAATGTAATCACAAATAAGTGATGTTGTCAAAGGGAGGAAAAAGAAATGAAGAAAGTAACTCTTTTGGCGTTAGCGGGCGTCATGGCGCTGAGCCTGACCGCTTGTTCGCAGAAGCCTGCGGAACAGCCGAAGACCAGTGACGAGCCGAAAACCGCGGACGTCAATACCGAAGCCGACGTCATCGTCTTGGGCGCCGGCGGCGCCGGCATGGCGGCGGCGATCACCGCGAAGGAAAACGGTGCGAGCGTTCTCGTGCTGGAAAAAATGCCGATGGTCGGCGGCAACACGCTGATCTCCGGTGCGGAAATGGCCGCTCCGGGCAACTGGCTGCAGGAAAAGGAAGGGATCGAGGATTCCGTCGATCTGTTCTATGAAGACATCATGAAGGGCGGCGACAATATCGCGGATCCGGAAGTCGTCCGGGTTCTGGCTGAAAATGCCCTGAGCGCTGCGGAATGGCTGCGCGACGACGTGCATGTTCAGTTCGAGGATAATATGTTATTCTTCGGCGGTCATTCTGTCAAGCGCAGTCTGGTTCCGCTGAACGCCAGCGGCGTAGAACCGATTCAGAAGTTAAAGGCTAAATGCGACGAGCTGGGCATCGAAATTCAGACCGATACGCCGGCAACCAAACTGATCCAGGACGAAGCGGGCAAAGTGATCGGCGTCGAAGCGCAGCATGACGGCCAGACCCTGACTTATACCGCTCACAACGGCGTGATCATCGCTACCGGCGGCTTTGGCTCCAATCTGGAAATGCGCAAGCAGTACAACCCGATGATGGATGAAAAAATCCTGTCCACCAACAGCGTCGGATCGACCGGCGACGGCATCACGATGGCGGAAGCGATCGGCGCGAAGCTGGTCGATATGGACGTCCGTCTGGACGGCCGTGCGATCTTAGTCAACCTGGAAGGCAAGCGGTTCGTTGAGGAACTGGAACGCCGCGACGTCATCTCCAAAGCGGTCACGGAAACCACAGACGGCTTCTCGTATCTGTTCTGGGATGAAGCTTCGATGGTCGCTTCCGGCGTCCGCGAGCAGCATCAAAACGAATATGATGATCTGATTGAACGCGGCATGTTGGTGAAAGCTGACACGATTGAAGAAGCGGCGGCGCATTTCGGTATCGACGCAGAAAATCTGAAGGCCACAGTCGCGAAGTATAACGAATACTGCGAAAAGGGCAAGGATGAGGAATTCAACAAGCGCGGCGATCTGATCGCCTTCGGCGAAGGTCCTTACTATATCATGAAGTCGATCCCGGCAATCCACCACACGATGGGCGGCATCAAGATTAATCCGGAAGCTCAGGTAGTCAACGTTGACGGCAACGTCATTGAAAATCTGTATGCGGCCGGCGAAGTGACCGGCGGCATCCACGGCACCAACCGTTTAGGCTCCGACGCGATTGCGGATATCATGGTCTTCGGCCGGATCGCAGGCGCTAACGCGGCAGCGAACAAATAAGCAGAAATTTAAGCTCAGCCGGTATTTTCTGAAAAGAAAACCAGTGATCAAGGAAATCAAAAGCCCCGTTCTTTCAGAAATGAAAGCTGCGGGGCTTTTATCTGTTATTCATCCGCGCCTTGATCAAAGCACTGCCCAGAACCAAGGCATCCATAAAACAGAAACGTGCGATTTCTAGCGTTGTTCTCAGCCTTCATCCTGCGCCAATATTAAAGCGAGTCAGTGCTATCCTTTTATTTCTATCAATCTAAGCGCCGCTTACAAACGGCTCAGCTCTTTGAGAATTTCCCGCAGCGCCGTCTGCACGTCCTGATCGCTTAACGGCCCCTCCGGCAGTTTGACGACCTGGTCAAAACCGAGAATTTCGGCCTGGGCAACCTGGGTTTCCGCCGGCGTGACTAAAATCGTAAGCATATCCTCATGATGCGCGATTGCCGCGGCCTGCGGCAGGGAACTGGGGGAGGCCGGGGACAGCGGTTTCTGCCGGAAGCAAAGCAAAGCGTCCGCGTGCCGCAGCCGCTCCCGGAAGCCAATCGTCGACATTAACGCCGCGACACTGTCCTGGCACTTTCCCTGCAGCAGCGCCTGGATCGTATAGCCGAGTCCGTGACCTGCGGCCGCGCCCGGTTCGGCCGCCGCGGAAGTTTGCTTCAGCCAGCGGACTAACGGGGAAACCGGCACGGTGTTCCGGTATAAGTCCTGGGGATCGCACAGCGCGATGAAAGTTAAGCCGCGCAGTGTCTTTTTTAATTCCTGGTCGTCCGCCTGAACGATCTCCCCCTGATCGTCAAAGATAAACTTCATGCCTAAAGTTTCCAGCATGCCCAAACCGCCGTCAGCCGGACCCAAGGGACTGAGCACAAGATAAAACCGGCGGCAGCCCTGCGTCAGGGCATGAAGAATCATCGTGCCGTAAAGCCGCGAATCAGAAAGCCCATTCAGCTCGGAAAATTCCAGGATCGCATTGTTGCCCCGGACGGCATAGCTGATTTTACGCGCGGATAGAGCGGGATCCGGAGGCAGCGTAACCCGCTGGCAGACCGACTGACCGATCAGCGCATCGACATAGCCCTGCGCTCCATCGCTTAAATTACAGGAAACCGACTGGCATTGGGAGACCGGCATGAACGTCTGCAGGATCTCGGTAAACGCCCGGGCATCCCAGCCGTTGTCAAAGGGCTCAGCCGCCAGAACTAACCGCGGCCGCAGTGTCTGGCGCAGGAAGAAGCGCCCCTGCAGCTGAACCGGCTGATGATCGTTGGCCATCAGCGTAAACCCTTCTTTAAGAAAGAACGGCAGCGAGGCCAGTAAGACGATCACCTGAAGCTCAAAATGATGATGTTTTTTCGCATAGCGGCGGGCCTGGTGCAGCAGTTCGCTGGATACGCCTTCGCCCTGATGCTGCTGAACGACCGACAACAAGTCGATTTGCCAGCGCTGGGGATCGAGCGCCAGAAGACCGATGATCTGGCCGCCGTCATCCTCCGCCGCAAAGATTTCCCATTGCGGCCGGGGTTTATTCGGCACGACTTCCGAAACGTCCCAGCTGCACGCCTTGACGCAGGTCTGCCGCGGAGCGTGCAGCATTCGCCGGCTGGAATCGAAAAACTCTTGAATCTGCTGCCGCTGACCGGCAGGGTTATGACGAATTTTCATGATCTACCTCTTTTGGCTGTTATTCCCATTCTATCATAATCCGGACTCGGGGAAAATGTTCTTGACAGCGCTTTCAAAAAATGCCGGATTTTCTCATCGTTCGCGATCAATGAATTGATTTCGTTTCAGCCAGGCTGTCCATTCTTCCTGCAGCCGCCGGGGGGCCTGGCGAATACTTTCCGGCTTGCTCATGGAGGGTTTCTGCAGTACGAGTACATCGCGGAAGCCCGCTTCCAGCAATGCTGTTTTCGCGATCCCCAGCTGGCCGCATACCGCCAGCACCGGCACGTTGGCCGCTTGGGCATGGTGCAGGATACCTAAGGGAACCTTGCCCTGCAGACTCTGGGAGTCGATCCGGCCTTCGCCGGTGATGATCAGATCGGCCTGGATCAGCTGTTCGTCTAACCGCATCCAATGCAAAAGCTGTTCCAGTCCGCTGCGGATTTCGCAGTGGAACATTCCTTTTAACATCAAACCGCAGGCGCCGGCGGCGCCCAAGCCCGGCTGCGCGGCGAGGGAACATTTCTGCCAGGTCTCCACTTTGCGCGTCAGCTGTTCGGTATTGTGGTCCAGCTGCGCGATCAGCGCCTCGTCCGCACCCTTTTGGCGGGCGAAGACCTGGGCCGCGCCGTTGGTTCCGAATAAAGGATTGGTGACGTCGCACAGACAGATCAGCCTTGCGCCGGAATTGAATAACTCGCAGTCAGAAAGATCGATTGCTTCAATTTGATCCAGCGTCGCTCCGGTAGGCAGGAAGGTTTTTCCCTGATGGAGAAACCGCACGCCCAGCGCCGCCGCGATTCCACAGCCGCCATCGTGCGTGCCGCTGCCGCCTAAGCCAAGATAAATCGTTTGGCATCCCGCGTCCAGGGCAGCCTTGATCTGTAAGCCTGTGCCGTAAGTCGTCGCCAGCGCCGGATTGCGGGGATGGCATAAACCCAAGCCGCTGCACTGCGCCAGTTCGATGACCGCTTCCGTTCCTCTCCGGGCCCAGGCTGCGGTCAAAGGTTGCCGCTGCGGATCGCAGAAGGTTCCTTCCTGACGGAGAAATCCGCCGTTTTTTACAACGGCTTCGACTAAGCCTTCGCCCCCGTCGCTGATCGGCAGCACGGTTACCTCCGCTTCCGGGAGAAGCTTGCGTGTTATAACCGCAATGCATTCGCCGATCTCACTGCTGGACATACAACCTTTAAAGGAATCGGATGCGACGATGATTTTTTTCATAATGGACCTCCATTTCCGTTTTAAGATGTTGCTTGTAAAAAAACAAGACGGCAGTTTCCGTACAATATTCTTAAATTGATTATAACATTATTCAGTCCCATTCCGGCATTCAGAAGAACATTGGATTCACGTTTTCTCCGACGGGTCTAGGAAGCCGGATCAACGAAATTTCAGGCGTATCAGTAGGCAGAAATAAGAAAAACGGGTATGATAAAACTAATCAGAGAAAAATGAAAGAAAGGACGAACAACTATGGAAAAAGCCTACGATTTTAAACTTAACGACAGCGAGGGCAACGAAGTTGCGCTGCACGACTTTTTAGGCCAGAAGGTCGTCGTTTATTTTTATCCTAAAGACAGCACGACGGGCTGCACAAAGCAGGCCTGCAGCTACCGCGATCATTTCACGGAACTGGCCGCACGGAATCTCAAGGTGATCGGCATCTCCAAAGACTCCGCGACATCCCATCAGAAATTCATTGCCAAACAGAGCCTGAATTTTACGCTGCTTTCCGATCCTGACCGCATCGCAATCGAAGCCTACGGCGTCTGGCAGGAAAAGATGATGTATGGCAAAAAGGTGATGGGGGTGGCGCGCACGACGTTCGTGATCGACGAGCAGGGAAACATCCTGAAACGTTTTGATAAAGTGAAGCCCGATCAGGATGTCGCGCAGGTGCTGGCGTTCATCGACGGATTGGAAGGACAGAATTAAATTTCCAATTCCGATTTTTATAACTTTCATCAGGATAACCGGTCTGGAACAATTTTGATTCCAGACTTTTTAAGTCGCTTCGGGTATGAAAAAGGCGCTGTTTTCAGCATAATTAAATAAGCAGGAAAATAACGGAAATGTAAGCGCTGTGATCATTTCTGTGACGAACATTGTCGAAATTAAAAAAATAAGGATATTATTCATTTCAGCATATTCACTTTTCCTAAAACATAGTATAATGATGATAAGCAAAGGAACAGGATGGGTGAGCAGGATGAATAAGAAACAAACAAAGATCATCGGCAATACGCTGGTGGAAGAATATGCCGTGCCGCTGAAAACAGAGGAAAACGCGACGCTGCAGCTGTTGGAGTACGCTGACCGGATTGCGAATTTAGACGCGTTTATTGTGGATTATATTCGGCTGGAAGAACTTCAGATGTATTCGGAAGACCGGGGCATTCCAGTCTATACCGATGTGGAAAGTCTGGCAATCGTCAAGCATGATCTGGCGAAAGAGTCGATCCGCACATGTTTAGTTAAGGGGTTCTACATGAACATTGATTTGTCGGTCATCGTCGATATGCAGTCAAAGACGATCCGCTTTAACCGCAGCCGGTTCAGCACGCTGAACACCGACGACATCATCGCCGCGGTGGCCGGGACGCCGCAGCTGTAATCAGTAAAACAGGACATTTCTGAAAGGAGATGTCTTTTCTTTTTGCGTGAAAAAAGGTAAACTTAGCGCTGGATAAAGGAGGAATCGCTTGTGGAAACAATAGAATTAAAAACCGCGATTCTGCACAGCCTGGATATGAATCTGGGAATGCCGGTGGTATCGCAGGTGGAATTGGAACCGACGGATTTTTTGAATACCTATCTGGAAAAACGGCTGCAGCGTCTGGCCGGCAGCGAACATTGCCGCACTAGTACGACGGCCAGCATCGGCGGGGTCAGTCTGGATGAGGTGCTGAAAGCCTCGGACTGGCAGGCATTTTATGAATTTACGCTGCAGCTGCTGGAAAAGCTGTTCAACTACCGCCAAAGCAACGGCGGTCAGAGCGCGGACGTTTTGTTCGCGCTGCTGGAAATCGACCGGCATTTAAGCTTATATGTCGGAATTCTGGATTACCGCAGCTCGTTGATTCATCATCTCAGCCAGGATGAGCGTCAGACCCGGCTGGAGCTGGTTGAGTATCAGACGACGCTGCCCGGCGCGTCGGCCGGGGTAAGCTTCGAGTTCTGCACCGATCTGTTCACCGGGCTGACGCAGCTGATCGAGAAGAAGGAAAAAGGCTTTACGCCGCTTTCAGAGCTGCTGCTGAACCAACAATTTGAAATGACGCCGAAGGAGAAGATCAAGGCGGCGCAGAAAATCGTGCAGGAAATTCATCCCAGCGACGATCTCACCGAAATGAACCGCCGGGTCGAATTCAAACAGAAAGTCGCGGAATCGCTGCAGGAAAAAGAGGAAGTCAACCTGGAAGAAGTCTTTGAGGAAATCTATGTCGACGATCCTTCAACGCTGTTTGAAGCAAAGGCGAAGCTGCAGGACCGCGGTCTGGATCAGCAGCGGATGGTCGTGACCAGCTCCGCCTACGACGCCAAGCTGAAAAAGCA
>PVMN01002955.1_pt1 | contig 15458 bp, 17 predicted proteins | sample 1853401 | NCBI WGS metagenome assembly PVMN01 (sample SAMN08533510, study PRJNA380276) | Human gut metagenome, whole genome shotgun sequencing project.
GCACCGCACATTTTATCCGCACCGACCTTTTGACTGCGGGCGTTCTCTCCAATCTGCGGAAAGTGACGAGCTATGCGGCGAAGCACGAAAAGCAGTTTATCAAGCTGCTGATCGAGCAGAACGAGGATGGCGGCAAGCGCCGGAACGCCGCCAAACGCAAGGAACTGGACGCAGCCGAAAAGCGAATTTCGGAGTTGTCCGCCATTTTCAAGCGGCTGTACGAGGACAGCGTAAGCGGGCGTATCTCTGACGAGCGTTTCACAGAGCTTTCGGCAGACTATGAAGCCGAGCAGCAGGAACTGAAAGAGCGTGCCGCCAGAATACAGGCAGAGCTTTCCAAAGCACAGGCCGCCACGGTCAATGCAGAAAAGTTTATGAATATAGTCCGCAAGCACATGAACTTTGAAGAATTGACCCATACCCTTTTGCGTGAGTTTGTAGAGAAGATCGTAGTGCATGAGTGCAGCTATGACGAGAACGGCACACGCAGACAGGACATTGAGATTTATTACTCTTTCGTTGGCAAGGTGGACTTGCCCGAATGACCGCCCGACCTATCCGACACAAAGCGCAAGTGCCGGATAGGAACGGCAAAATTTTTTACACTTCTATTACTTCTTTATCACATATCAGTAAAGAGTCAGGGCATGAAGCAGCTCATGGCTGGCGGCGGCGTCGCCCTCATCGGCATCACTCTGATCCCCCTGCTGAGCGGTCTGTTCGGCTAATCTTTTCCGGGCGGCGTCTGCCGCCCCGTACATATTTACTTGCAAGTGTTTCCAGCCCCTCCGTGGCAAACGGATTCTTATTACAAGAGGAAACGCATTGCAAATCGAATATTCACCTTTATTCTGAAAGGACGGTGCTATTATGCAGATTCTGACTCACCTTATTTTTCTGCTCAACCTGCTCAAGACCCTTATCAACCATTTTTCTTGATAGGTGGTGGCGCTGAGTGGAAACAGTTCTCAAAGCGATCTCAGATTGGATCAAGTCGCTGCTGACAGCGGCGATCATGTCCAATCTTTCCGGCTTGTTTGATGATGTGAACACCCAAGTGGGCAACATCGCACAACAGGTCGGCACCAAACCATCCAGTTTTGAACCGAGAGTTTTTGCCATGATTGAAGTCCTCTCTCGAAATGTGGTGCTGCCCATTGCAGGCGTGATTTTGACCTTCATTGCCTGTTATGAATTGATTGAGATGATCACCCAGCATAACAACATGGCACAATTTGAACCTGCGCTGCTGATGAAATGGATCTTCAAAACTGCCATTTCGGTTTGGATGATCTCCAACACTTTCGACATCATCATGGCGGTGTTCGATGTGACGCAGCAGGTGGTGGCAAATTCCAGCGGCATCATCAGCGGCAACACACGGGTGAACGACATCGGGCTTTCCATGTTGCAATCCAGCATGATGCAGATGGACGTAGGACCCTTGTTCGGACTGTTCTTGCAGTCCTTCTTCATCGGTATCACCATGCGCATCCTGTCCATCGTGATTTTCGTCATCGTCTACGGAAGAATGATTGAAATCTACATGATGGTCAGTCTGGCTCCAGTGCCCATGGCAACATGGGGCAACCACGAGCAATCCCATGTTGGACAGAACTATCTCCGTTCTCTGTTTGCGCTGGGATTTCAGGGCTTCCTGATCCTGATCTGCGTGGCGATCTATGCCGTTCTGCTTCAGAATGTTGCCATATCCGGGGATGCCATCAACTCGATCTGGAGCATCGTGGGGTACACGGTGCTGCTATGCTTTACGCTGTTCAAGACTGGTTCCGTCGCCCGAAGCATTCTGGGCGCACACTAAGGAGGTGGAATTTTGGCAGCTTATATTTCCGTGCCGCGCGATTTCAGCAAGGTGAAGTCCAAAGTAGCCTTCAACCTGACCGCCCGGCAGCTTATCTGTTTTGGTGCAGCGGCAGTCGTAGGGGTGCCGCTGTTTTTTGTTCTGCGGGACACCGCTGGCAATTCCGGTGCTACCCTCGGCATGATGGCGGTCATGCTGCCCATGTTCTTTCTGGCCATGTATCAGAAGAACGGTCAGCCGGCTGAAAAAATCCTGCGGTACTACTTTCAGGCGCGCTTTGTTCGCCCGAAGGTGCGTCCGTACCAGACCCTCAATTACTATGCACTGCTTATGAAGGGAGATGACACCCATGATTCCGTTTCTGAAAAAGAATAAGGACGGCAAGAAGCCGCCCAAGTCCACGGTGCCCCGCACGGTACAGGAGAGCATTCCGTTCCAGCGGATGTTTGAGGACGGTACCTGCCGTGTCCGTCCCGGCTACTACACCCGCACCATCCAGTATCAGGATATCAACTATCAGTTGGCGCAGCAGGAGGACAAGACCGCCATCTTTGAGGAATGGTGCTCTTTTCTCAACTTTTTCGACAGCTCTATCCACTTTGAACTGTCTTTCGTGAATACCGCCACCGATTCGGCAGACTTCGAGAAGTCCATCCGCATCCCGTACCAGCAGGATGGCTTTGATGATGTGCGAGCCGAGTACAGCCAGATGTTGCGGCAGCAGCTTTCCAAGGGCAACAACGGTCTGACCAAAACGAAGTTTCTGACCTACGGCATCGAGGGCGACAGCATGGCGCAGGTCAAACCTCGGCTGGAGCACATCCAGAACGACCTGATGAACAATTTCCACCGGCTTGGCGTTCTGGCAAAGCCGCTGGACGGTACGGAACGTCTGCGGCTGATGCACGGGATGTTGAACATGGATGGAGCCAACAAGTTCCACTTCAACTGGAAAGATCTTGTGCCCAGTGGTCTGTCCGTAAAGGATGCCATTGCCCCCACTGCGCTGGCGTTTAAGAACAGCCGCACCTTTCAGATGGGCGGCATCTTCGGAGCGGTCAGCTTTCTGAATATCACGGCTTCTGACTTGAGCGACCAGTTGCTGAAGGATTTTCTGGACATGGATTCCAGCCAAATCGTTACCATGCACATCCAGTCCGTTGACCAGAACAAGGCCATCAAAACCATCAAGCACACCATCACCGAACTCGATAGGTCCAAGATCGAGGAGCAGAAAAAAGCCGTCCGCGCCGGATACGACATGGACGTGCTGCCGTCTGATTTGGCGACTTACGGCAGGGATGCCAAGGCACTGTTGAAGGAGTTGCAAAGCCAGAACGAGAGAATGTTTTTGGTGACGTTCCTCGTGTTGAACACCGGCAAGACCGAGCAGGAACTGGAAACCAACGTGTTTCAGGCGGTCAGCATTGCGCAGAAGCACAACTGCGAACTGTGCCGTCTTGACTTCCAGCAGGAGCAGGGGCTGATGAGCAGCCTGCCACTGGCAGACTGCCAGATCGAGATCCAGCGCGGTCTGACCACCAGCAGCACGGCGATTTTTGTGCCGTTTACCACGCAGGAGCTGTTCGATAACGGCAAGGAAAGCCTGTATTATGGCTTGAACGCCTTGTCCAACAACCTGATTATGGTTGACCGCAAAAAGCTGAAGAACCCCAACGGTCTGATTCTGGGCACTCCCGGTTCCGGTAAATCCTTCAGCGCAAAGCGTGAGATCTGCAATGCGTTCCTCGTGACGGACGATGATATTATCATCTGCGACCCAGAATGTGAGTACGCTCCGCTGGTGGAGCGTCTGCATGGGCAGGTCATCCACATCAGCCCTGCCAGCACTCAGTATATCAACCCTATGGACATCAACAGCAACTATTCGGAAGAGGATAACCCGCTGGCTTTGAAAGCCGACTTTGTACTGTCCCTGTGCGAACTGGTGGTGGGCGGCAAGGAGGGCTTGCAGCCAGTGGAAAAGACGGTCATTGACCGCTGCGTCCATGTGATCTATCGCAAGTATTTCGAGAATCCCACCCCGGAAAATATGCCGCTGTTGGAAGATCTGTACAACGCCCTGCTGACGCAAGATGAACCGGAGGCCCGCCATGTGGCGGCTGCGCTGGAAATCTACGTCAAGGGCAGTTTGAACATTTTCAATCACCACACCAACGTAGATATCAATAACCGCATCGTCTGCTTTGACATCAAGCAGCTGGGCAAGCAACTCAAAAAGCTGGGTATGCTCATCGTGCAGGATGCCGTGTGGGGGCGTGTGACAGCCAACCGCAGTGCCGGAAAATCCACCCGGTACTATGCAGACGAGTTCCATTTGCTCTTGAAGGAAGAGCAGACTGCTGCTTATTCCGTGGAGATTTGGAAGCGTTTCCGTAAGTGGGGCGGCATTCCGACAGCCCTGACGCAGAACGTCAAAGACCTGTTGGCAAGCCCCGAAGTATCAAATATTTTTGAGAATTCGGACTTCGTTTATATGCTCAATCAGGCGAACGGCGATCGGCAAATCCTCGCAAAGCAGCTCAATATCTCTCCCCATCAGCTTTCCTATGTGACCCACTCCGGCGAGGGCGAAGGTCTGCTGTTCTTCGGCAACGTCATTTTGCCGTTCGTCGATCACTTCCCGAAAGACCTTGAACTCTACCGCATCCTCACGACCCGCCTTTCCGAAGTTGCGGAGGCGCAAAAGCATGAGTGAGAAACAGCCAAGGCTGAAATTTGAGGAAGACAAGGAGCGCATGGCCACGCGCTCTCCTCCGAAAAAGTCTAAAGTGGAACAGTCTAAGCCCAAAAAGCAGAAACTGAAGCAGGATGCAGACAAGGCAGCGGAAAAGGCGCAGCACCTGCGTTTTGGCAAAGCCGATATCACCCCGGATGAAGCATCCCGCATGACAAAGCAGCAGAAACGTGCTATGTATGCCGCTGCTGCCGCCCGGTCTGCGGTGCATCGGGAGGTTGACCAGTACGAGGACGATAATGTGGGTACGCAGGCTTTAAGCGAGGGCGAAAAGACAGCAGGAAATGTCCGGGATATTTCCAAGAGCATCTATGCCCGGAAGCTGAAAAAGAAAGCCAAGATGCAGGGCAAGAAGGGTGCCAAAACCGCAAAATCTTCCCCGCAGAAGCCGACTGCGGCACAAGATGCAGGCGAATCCTGCACCGGCGAGGGCTGCTCCAACTGGCTCTCCCGATGGCGGCAGAAACAGGACATCCGGCAGAGTTACTATGCCGCCGCCCATTCGGGCACAGCGGCGCAGACCGCAGGCGGCAAAGCGGCATCCAATGGCACCAATGCTGCAAAGTCCGGCATGGAGCAGGTCATCGACAAAGGAAGATCGGTGGTCAGCACCGCAGTCAACGGCATTGCCAATTTTGCAAAGAGCAACGCGCACGTTCTTTTGATCGTGGGCGTTTTTCTTTTGCTCTTGCTGCTGGTCATGTCGGCTTTTTCGTCCTGTTCCATTCTGTTTTCCGGCACCACGCAGGTATCCGGGCAGACCATTTACACCGCAGAGGACCGGGACATCCGGGGAGCCGAAACCGACTACAAGAAGCTGGAAAAGGAACTGGATAAAAAGATCAAGCGTACCCCCACCGACCACCCCGGCTATGACGAATACCGATACCATCTGGATGCTATTGAGCACGATCCTTGGCAGCTCACTTCGTTCTTGACTACTCTCTACGACGACTACACCCGCAGCGAGGTGCAGGCAAAACTCAAGGAGACGTTTGCCAAGCAATACAAGCTGACCACATGGGTGGAAGTCCAGACCCGGTACCGCACGGTAGTGATGATCGACATTTTTACTGGCATCCCCTACACCGTGCAAGTCCCCTATGAGTATCGAATTTTTCACACAAAGCTGGTGAATAAAGGGCTGGAGGTCGTTATCCGGGAGGAACTGGACAACGACCAGTGGAAACGCTATGAGATCTTTCAGGATACGTTGGGTGGTCGGCCATATCTGTTCAAAGGTGGACTGCCGCCCGGTGGCTCCGATGGCTCTGGCGCACCGGGCATTGATTATCAGGTTCCGGCAGAAGCCCTGACCAACAGCGAGTTTGCGGTCATCTACAAGGAAGCTCAAAAGTATGTGGGCACGCCCTATGTGTGGGGCGGCTCCACCCCGGAAACCGGGTTCGATTGCAGCGGCTACGTCTGCTGGGTGTACAACCAGAACGGCTACAATGTAGGGCGCACCACCGCCAACGGTCTGTGGAACAAGAGCCAGCATATTTCTGAAGCCGAAGCAAAGCCCGGAGACCTTGTTTTCTTCGAGGGAACGTATGATACGCCGGGGAAAAGTCATGTGGGCATCTACCTTGGAAACGGCATGATGGTGTCCGCCGGCGACCCCATAAAGTATGCCAATATTCATTCGTCCTACTGGCAGAAATATTTGTCCGGTTTTGGGCGGCTCTCAAAATGATTGGAGGAAGAAATGAGCGAAAAACTCGATAAGCTGCGCGCTTCTCTGGAAAAGGAAAGGGAGCGTCGCATTAAGATCAACACTCGCATTGAAAGCCTTGAACGGCGGATTCAGGAAGCAGAAGCTGCCGAGGTCAACGAGATGGTGCGCACCGCCAAGGTCACGCCGGAACAGCTTGCCGCCCTGCTGCGCCAGTCTGCAACTTCCACCCCGACCCCGGCTGCGTTGTCCGCAGTCGGTGCTACGTTCAACAAGGAGGAATCTGATAATGAAGATGATGAATAAGTTCTGCGCCCTGATGCTGTCGGTGGCACTGTGCGCTGGCATGGCGGCTCCTGCTTTTGCCTATGGCGGTGAGCCTGTGGAGGAAGCGGAGCAGCCTGTCCTGACTTCTACCACCGATGAAGAAGATGTAGTCACCGTGACCGATGAGGAAACCGGTGCCCTGACCCCGGAGGGCAACCTGACGCTGGTGGACGACTACCACACCAACTATTCTGATGGCAGCGGTCAGCAGTTTATCACGCTGGTGTCGAAGTCGGGTGCGACTTTCTATCTGGTGATAGACCGCAACGCCAAAGGGCAGCAGACCGTCCACTTTATGAATCTGGTGGACGAAGCGGACCTTTTGACACTGATGGAAGAGGATGCCGCCGATGCCTACACCGCTGAAAAAGAAGCAGCGGCGCAGGCGGAACAGGATAAGCTGAAAGCCGAGGAAGAAGCGAAAAAAGCCGCCGAAGAAGCGGCAGCATCCGGCGAGGAACAGCCCAAGGAAAACAAGGTCACAAAGATCGCATCCGGCTTTCTGGGTGTGGTGGTGCTGATTGCGCTGGCGGCAGGCGGTGGCTTCTACGTTTTCGCAAAGCAGAAGCAGAAAAAACAGGCAGAAAAAGAAGCCCTTGACCCCGATGCAAACTACACCGAGGACAAGGGCGATTTTGAGATTCCCACCGAGGACGAGCCGGAGGACACCGGCGAGGAAGATACCGAACCCATCTGATTTTAAGGCGGCATTTGCCGCCATACATAACTATCATTTGTGTATTTTTCGGAAGCGCAATCATTGTGGCCGAATGCTATATATCGTATCAAATTGGTATGGATCTGATTGTAAAACTTTTCCATTTGAAATCACGATAATTGTTTCGCCTTCTTTAATTTGCGATAGTTGAACTTGCCCTTTCAAATAATCTGATGCTCCATGAATTATGTATTCATCATCGGCATCATACAACTGGTTTTTTGCTATTGCATAGATACAGTTCTCTTGCAAATCCACATTTGTGACTGTGAGCTTCGATTCTTTTCTATCTAAAAAATTCACTTTGAAAAAACCAAAGGAAAAAACTACTATCATTGCAGTGCAAATGCTGAAAACCACTTTCTTTGTCATTTTATACACCTCCATTTTTTTGCTTCCAATAGGAGCTTTTGCTTAGTCAACGTAATTCGCCTTATGTTTGTGACAGCTTTTTTGAAAAAATCTCTGTTTTTCGTTATGTTTGTACGCTTATACAAAAAATCTCCATGTTATTTGTTGATTCTAACAAATAACATGGAGGCTCATATTAAAAATGTTTTCAGCGATTCTCGCAATCTCATCTTGTGAGATGTTTCCCATAATCGTGTTTGAAATGCCTCTCTGCTCCCAGCTTAAAATATATACTGTATCGCCGTTCTTTTCTACGCTCGTTCCCAAAGTTGCGTCTGCGTCTCCAACTTTTACGTTCTCATAAGTTGTATGCTCATTGTCAAACGAGGACTGTTGCCCCGGCTGTATAATGGAGCATCGAACAGTATATCCTTTGCCGCTTCCTTTTGACGAGTAAACGTGCAAAAAGTTTTCTGCGCTTTCAAATTCCTGCTCACGATCTCGTTCAAAGCCGTCCGGCACATAATGATCGCTGTATCCATCCGGCAATCGTTCCAACGGTTCGCCGTCCACTTGATACGTCAGCTGCATCTCAATCGGCAAGAACTTCTGAATCATCGTGTAGACTGCCTTGCGGAAGTCCGCACTTACTGTAAGCGCACCGAGAGTTAAAATTACCAGCGTCAGGGCCGCAATAAGCACTCGTTTCAGCACAGGGCGGCGTTTATGCAACGCCGCTTGCAGGCGGGCATCCCATCGGGAAGTGTCCGGGTAGCGTTCTTTAAGCTGCGCCGGAGTTGGTAGCTCGTTCAGTTCTTTCTGTGCATCTGCATGGATTGCCATCATCAACGCAGTGTCAAAAGAAACTTCTGTCTGCTCACTCATGGTGGTTCAACTCCTTCCACAATAGTTTTCTTCCACGGAAAAGCCGCATCCGAACCACTTCGTCCGTCAGTCCAAGCGATTTGGCAATCTCCCGGTTGGTGTAGCCCATTGCCAAAAGGCGCAGTGGGTCACGGTACATCGGTTTCATCTGTCCGATCAGTTCTGTCAGGTGTTCGATGTTGTCGGTGCTGACTGCTGCATCATCCGGCACCGGGGCGTCATCTGGTGCGTCCGGGACTTCCTCCAGCGGTTCTTCTCGCTGCTTGCGAAGCATATCGTATGCACGGCTTCTACTACAACTAACGAGATAAGCAGCGAGTTCGTGACAGTTTTCTCGATGAATTTTAGAAAAATTTTTGGCAACGTACAAAAACACTTCTTACAGTACGTCTTCTGCCAGATACGAATCGCCCATAATTTTGTAAGCGGTATGATAGACCAGCCGCTTGTAAGTATTATATACAGCTATAAACTGTTCTTCATTGCTTTGATCGTCAAGAACAGCTAAGTACAGAGAAAGCAACACAACCACCTCCAACTGATTCGCAACGATTGGATGTAGTGTACCACGAACCAACAAAAATGTCGAATGTCACTAATGTTGTAAAGGAGCGTGATGCCATGACCCAACCAAAAACTGACCTCGCCTATTTCCGTAGCGAAAAAGCCAAAGCAGAGCAGAAGCTGCACTACCGCAGAAGAAGCCCTTGACCCCGATGCAAACTACACCGAGGACAAGGGCGATTTCGAGATTCCCACCGAGGACAAGCCGGAGGAACCCGGTGAGGAAGATACCGAACCCATCTGATTTCAAGGCGGCATTTGCCGCCGTACATATCCAAATGAAAACAGATTGGAGGGAACGCTTATTTTAATTCTAGTTGTAGCAGAAAAGCCCTCGGTTGCCATGTCCTACGCCAAAGTCCTCGGTGCCACCAACCGCAAAGACGGTTATCTGGAGGGTAACGGCTATCTGGTAAGCTGGTGCGTTGGTCATCTGGTGGAACTTGCTCCGCCCAATGTCTACGATGCCAAGTACGTCAAGTGGAGTATCGCGGATTTGCCCATCCTGCCGCAAAAGTGGCAGTATCTGGTGTCTGTGTCCACCAAAAAGCAGTTTGGCATTCTGCAAAAGCTGATGCACCGCCCGGACGTGGACAGCATTGTGAACAGTTGCGATTCCGGCCGGGAGGGAGAACTCATCTTCCGCTTAGTGTACCAGCAAGCAGGCTGCAAAAAGCCCTTCTCTCGCCTGTGGCTGTCCAGCATGGAGGAAAACGCCATCCGGGAGGGCTTTGCCCATCTCAAACCGTCAACTGAATACGATGCCTTGTATGAGGCGGCTTTATGCCGGGAACGCGCCGACTGGATGGTCGGCATCAACGCGTCCCGGCTTTTTTCGTGCCTGTACGGTCAACCGCTGGCGGTGGGGCGTGTTATGACCCCGGTGCTTGCCATGACGGTGGTGCGGGAAGCTGCCATTGCCGCCTTTGTGCCGGAGAAATTCTACACGGTGGATCTGGAACTGACCAGTGGCTGCACGGCATCCAGCACACGGTTTGCACAGAAAGCGGATGCCGAACTGCTGCTTTCCAAATGCCGAAAGGAGGGGCGTGTCACGGTGCAGAAGATGGAACGCAAGGAGAAATCCGAAAGCCCGCCGCAGCTCTATGACCTTACTGCATTGCAGCGGGATGCCAACCGTCTGCTGGGATTTACGGCACAGCAGACCTTGGATTATGCCCAAAGCCTTTACGAAAAGCGGCTTATCACCTACCCCCGCACGGACAGCCGGTTTTTGACGGAGGATATGGCGGCTTCCCTTCCGGGACTGGTGACGGACACGGGCAGGGCGTTTGCCGTGGAGGAGCCGATTCCCATCCATGTGCAGCAGGTCATCAATGGCGGCAAAGTCACCGACCACCATGCGCTGCTGCCTACGAAAAGCATGGCAAACGCAGATCTTGCCGCCCTCCCTGCCGGGGAGCGGAATGTCCTGCGGCTGATTGCCGCACGGCTGCTCTGCGCTGTGGGCGAACCGCACTGCTATGCAGAAACTACGCTCACCACCATCTGCGCCGGAGAGGAATTCTCCGCAAAAGGCAAGTTGGTGCTGTCCGATGGATGGAGAGCCATGGAGCGGAAAATGCTGGGCGAACTGTTGGGCAAGCAGAAAGAACCGGCTGTTCTGCCCGATGTGCAGGAGCAGAGCCAGTGCAGCGTTGCCGGTGTCGAACTGAAAGAGGGTCAAACGTCTCCGCCAAAGCATTTCACCGAGGACCTTCTACTTCATGCGATGGAAACCGCCAGTGCAGACAGTATGCCGGAGGGCGTAGAACGTCAGGGCATCGGTACCCCGGCAACGAGAGCCGCCACCATCGAAAAGCTGGTGCAGAAGGGCTTTCTGGAACGCAAGGGCACCAAGAAAACCAAGGTGCTGCTGCCCACGGATAAGGGAAAAGCCCTCATTACCGTAATGCCCGAAGAGATTCAGTCTGCAGATATGACGGCTGACTGGGAAGCGAAATTGCTACAAATCGAACGTGGCGAAATGGAGCCGAGTGAATTTATGACTGAGATCAATACGATGATTACCGAACTGGTAAAGAATACGGAAATGAAAAAAGGAGTAAATGCGCTTATGAAAAACAAAATCATTGGTGTCTGTCCGAACTGCGGTGCAAATGTTGTGGAGCGTGAAAAGGGCTGGTTCTGTGAGAACAGGGAGTGCCGTTTCGTGCTGTGGAAGGACAATGCGTTCTTCAAGCGTCTGGGTAAGCGACTGGATTCCCATGTGGCGGACAAGCTGCTGCGGGATGGCCGTGTCCGGCTGAAGGACTGCAAGAGCGCCAAGGGCAAGACCTACAATGCCACCGTGCTGCTGTCCTGTGAGGCCGATGGCCGAAGCAGGTTTTCTCTGGAATTTGAAGGTGGGTGCTGATGGAGCAGAAAAAAGAAGCGGTTTACCTTATCAACGATGAACGCTATCTCCACCTCCGGGAAAATGGCGCAGGCGTCGGCTTTGCCACCTACAACAAGGTAACTGGTGAGCCGCTGGAAAGCGGGCAGATCTCGGAAAAGAACCTGCCGCCCGATGGCAGGAACGCCATTTCTGCCGCCCGGAACTGGTATCTGTTTGAACTTTCGGACGATGACCGCAAGGTCATCCAACAGGAAAGCGTAAAGATCCTCGAAAACATCCCGCAGGCGGGCATCGGCAGACGGCGCATCTGGGAGCCGGAAACGCTGCCGAAGGATATTCGTCTCATCAACAGCCACTATGATGACCTCTATCGCATTCCCGATGGCGGCGTGATTCAGGTGGATTACCCGGATGGGCGCAGTTTTACGGCACGGGTGGAACATCTGGATGATTATCACTTTGACATGGGCGGTCTGGGCAATGTGTTCCACATCTGCCAGTTTGCCGAAGTCATGGAACGAAACCATGCCGACTTCTACCCGGAGATTCAGACACAGGACGAGCAGGCGGCGTGGGAACTGGGCGGCAAAGGCTACCTTGCCATCCAGTCTTGTGAGGATGGATGGGACTACACCCTCTACCACAGCGATTATTCTGTGATGGACGGCGGGCAGCTGGGTGCCCCGGAACTGACCATTCAGGAAGCCCGTGAGCAGATTCTGGAAGCACACCACATGGAAAAGGGCCGGCGGCTACTGCAGGACTACGATGCAGTCATGGATAAAGTTGCGGAAGCCGAGGAACTGAGTGCAGACCATCGCCCTTCCACACTGGAAAAGCTGGCAGAACTGGCAAGTGATACGTCTGCGCCAAAATCCTCTGCACGTTCTGCACCGGAACTGTGAGGTGGACGATGCAGCAAAAATGGAACCAGAATTTTGACGGTGAACCCATGACGGACATCCCGCAGAAGTTTCTGAACGCAGGGTGCGATGTTTATATGGTGATGCAGCTGCGGCATGACGAAAAAATCCTTGATGAAAGATTTGCTTCTATGCGGGAGTTGAATCGTCGAGGCAAAACGCCCGACCCGGAGCATTACGAGGTCACCTACTATGCTGATCTGCCCGCCATGTGGCAGGATGTGCCAGACAACGAGGTTCTGGAAGAACTATTTCAGATGTTCAACCTCTCCCGTCCGCAGGATTTTGAGGGGCACAGCCTGTCGGTCAGCGATGTGATCGCACTCAAACGCAATGGCGAGGTGTCTGTGCATTATGTGGACAGCATCGGCTTCAAGGAACTGCCGGGGTTTCTGGATACAAAGCCGGAACGTCCTTCGGTGCTGATGAATCTCAGGGAAAAGTGCGATGCCCCGGAGTGCAATCCCACTGTCTGCCGGAAAGCGAGGGATGGACATGAACTTTAACCACGAGGAACTCATGCTGATGATGCTCTACAACTCCGGCACCCGGCTAGGGCTTATCCACGAACTGCGGCTCATGCAGTGCTACCTGATGCCGGATGAAACCGCCCTGCGAGAACTGTCGGAGGGCGTTATCGAAAAGCTGAAACTGGTGACCGATGCAGAGTTTGCCGAGTTGGAATTTCCGCTCGACTGACTTTTGCCGCCTGCGGGCGGCATACATATTCTCTTTTACAATGCCATTTGGTGTGGTATACTGAACTCGACAACTCGGAATTTTCTCAGGAGGCTATAAAAATATGATTGGAAGAATTTATCATGTTGGATTGACCGTTTCTGACTTGGATCGCTCGGTTGCTTTCTACAGAGACATCCTTGGACTTGCGTTTCAAGGAGAGATTTTTATGGAAGGCAAAGAAACCGATAAAATGTTTCGCAAGTCGAATTGCAAAGCAAGGGTCGCTTATTTGAACGGTTCTAAGGCTATTGAAACGCCACCGGTCGAGCTGATTCAGTTCGTAGATAGCGAGATCCATAAAGAACAATCAGATTTGTTTACGACATCCATCTCGGAAGTATGTTTCTATACGGATGACATTGATTCTGTCTACAAAGCCCTTATCGAAAATCATGTGGAGTGCTTGTCTGAACCGCAGTATTTCGACTTTAGAGCAAATGGATTTGGGGAGAGCCGAGCTTTTTATTTCAGAGACCCGGATGGCATTATCCTTGAAATGATGCAAACTCTTTGATAAGAAATCATAGGTATAGGAAATTGCCAACTTCCTGTTTAAGAGGATCAGCCGATGGACAAAACATTTCAGAAATTATTACAGACTGACATTGATCTTTCATCCTTAGGCGTAGAACGCCGTACAGATAACGAACCGTATTTTTGCACACCAAAGGGTGCGTCTGTATTTGGTTGGACCGGTGTGGATGGAATCCACTTCTGTTTTGTTCGTGGCTTTGGCGGTATGGTTTTTGCTGTCAGCCCGGCGAACACATTTCCAAACTATGTTCATCCGTTGGCAAAAAATTTCGCTGATTTTCTGCGGCTACTGCTTGCCTGCGGCGATGTGGCAGCATTGGAGCAGGCATGGATGTGGGATAAGGCACAATTTGAAACCTTCTTACAGGACAACCCTCCCACGCAGGAGCAGCAGGAAACCCTTGCGCTTGTCGCTACGAAATTAAAGCTGATGCCAATGGAGCGGCCATGGGCATATATCAAAGAGCTTCAGGCATCTTTTGATTACAGCAAAATCAAGTACACCAAAGAATATTACGATGTTGTGGACCAGAACGCAAAACCAGCTATCCCGGAGTGGAAAGTCTACTTTGAGGGAAACTTCTGGGGACATTCGGGAAAAGAACGTGCCGGAACAGAAGTCCCCTTGAATCAGCAATTTGAATGGGCCGGGCATCATTGGATCATTCCTGCGGCGTATTCGTGCAGCAAGGGGTTCGTTGTGGACTTTTGTATGCGTACCCCGGAGGAAGACATTCGCAAGTTCATGACTAAATGGGATTTACACCCCGAAAACGACTCTTGTGAATACTTCACGCAGGAGCAGCAACTGCAAATAGATTTAGAAAATCCACTTTGTCTTGACTTTATTCCTCGTTTGGAATTGAACGGGAAAACAATGCCGACCTCCCACGGTTGCTCGGTGGTCTTTAATCCATGTTTGCCAGACGGGATGATCAATGAAGCGGAAGCAAAGTGGGCATTGGAACACTATGATTTGGATACATCCTATGGGTGGATGATTTTTCGGGCGGCATTTCCGTGGACAAGCAAACGCCGTCCTGAAATAAAATCCCTCTCCCTTACGATGGAGCAACGGCCATGCCGTGTGCCGGGACCACATTTCCAGACACACGCTCCCGGTGATTCGTTTTCTTTCCTCCATCCGGTCAGCGGAACAAACTATACATTGACCGTGCAGGAAATAGAGCAACAAACAATTCCTCAAAAGTGTTTCGGTTCTGACCGCTGGGTTTATCCGACACACTTTACCGTCATGCGTTATACGCTTTTCCCTGAATCGGAGGAAGATATCTCGATTTGTGATTGCTGCGATGGAGATAAGCCTATGGAAATTGCTGTGGAGGGAGACACCTTCACGCCGGAAACCCAAAATAATGCTTGCGTAGGCATTATCGGTGGAGCTGACGGACCAACAGTGATTATGCCTGGAGAAAAATCACAAGGCAGGCTTCATGCTGCTTGCTCAGCACTGCACTTTGAGCCGGTTCGGGATGATGTAGAGTGGTGCACAATGTTCAGTATTAAGAATTTTGATGAAACGACGATCAACCTTATATAACAGGAATACGATGACGACTTTCAGCTTGTCGATGGTTGTCAACTGGGATAATTGTCATAAGCCATCACTCCGAAAAATTTTCATAACCCGCAAGAAAGTGGGCTTGATAGAATACTTTCATTCATGCTATACTAAAATCAGTTTTAATGCACAGAAAAATTGAAAGCGGAGGATAGCCAATGGACACCAAAAAAAGATCACCCATCGACCGCCTGCTTTTTGCCACCTTTCTGAAAGGCC
>PVMN01002969.1_pt1 | contig 15355 bp, 18 predicted proteins | sample 1853401 | NCBI WGS metagenome assembly PVMN01 (sample SAMN08533510, study PRJNA380276) | Human gut metagenome, whole genome shotgun sequencing project.
CGCCGGCCAGGCAGAAGGCGCATTTACCGCTCTGTAGGGAACATTTCCGGGGACTGTAACCGGGGAAATGTTTTGCTCTCCGTTTATTTTTTCCAGAATATCCGCCCCGAATTTTTTTGCCGTCCTGATATCCGCCTCGTCCGGCCGACCGGATGCAATGGAGCGGATAATGGAGTGTTCCGCCACAAAAGCGCCCGCCGCCGCTACCTGAAACCCGTTCTCCTCCAGGGTGTTCTTCAGCTCCAATAGCGCGTCCTCATACTCCCTGTTCCCATAGACCACCACCGCCACGGCATACCGGCCGTTTCCCGGGATCCCCTTCAGCCGTTCCAGCGCCACAGCCGGAACCCGTCCCTGATAAACCGGTACCGCCGCCAGCAGAACTGCCGTATCATCCAGCCGGGCCACATTTTTTACAGCCTCTAAATCGGTCAGATCCACATCCAAAACAGAACAGCCCGTCCCTTCTGTGATCGCTTTCGCTATCTTCTTTGTAGTACCGGTGGGGCTGAAACCGGCAATCATCCATTTCATTCTGTATACTCCTCCTTTACCTGAATATGAATATTTCCAAATCGGTCAACCAAAAAGCCATAAACAAATATCCCTGCGGTCACAGCCAGCATCGCCACCTTCAGATCATTCGAGATGAAGTAAAACACTCCGAGAACCACCGCCGCAACAGAGGACACCACCAGCACAAACCGGTATAATCCCACGGAAATCTTCAAACCGCTTTTCTTCCAGCTTTTTTCAAAACGCGAAGGAACGGACATTGCGTAAATATTCGCCAGCACTTTTGTAATCGCGCCCGGGAACAGGCAGATCGTCGCCACATCCCCTAAATCCATGCCCAGAAAAATCGGCACCGCCCCCAGGAGATACAGCAGCACTAAAACGTACGGCGCCCCTTTCTTCGTGGTTTTGGTCAGCACGCCGGGCAGCCAGCCGTCTTTTGCGGACGCGATTAACGGCCTGTATCCGGATACGATAGCGCCCAACAGGGAGGTGCACAGCGCAAATAACGCGCCGCCGATGAGGAAAAACATGTAAAGGCCATTGGGCATAATCATCTGGGCAACGCCCCCTAAATTCATCCCGGCAATCTCGCCGTAAGAATGGGTGTGGGTCGCCGCAAAACCAATCAGCGCGTAAATGGCCGCGCCCACCAGTGCGGACAGGCAAAATGCAAGCGGTATATTTTTTCTGGGATTGGCCGCGGATTTTCCCATGTTGATCACATACTGGAAACCGTTGCAGGTATAAGACATCAGCGCAATGGCGGAAATCAGCCCTTTCAGGCCGTTGGGAAGCATGGGGTCCCCGGAATAGGCGGCCGTATCCATCTTCATAACGCCGTACACCACAAAAATGCCCAGGGCCAAATACATACAAATGCACATGATGTTCTGCACGCCCGCCGCGAATTTATCTCCCACCACCGCACAGAGAAAGGCCAGGGTCAGCACAAGAAACGCTACCAGTTTACCATATGCGGAGATGCTTGGAAAAAGCTTCTCCAGATACTGCACAACTGCAATAGCGGTCACAGCCAGCGATCCGGCACGGAATAAAATGTCTCTTCCCACCGCAAATCCCGAGCACATTTTAGGCATAACCAATGAGTTAATGGCATACTCCCCGCCGTCCACCTCAAAAATTCTGGTCAAAAGCGGAAAGGCAATGGACTGTAATACACACAAGGCCATTGCGAGGAACAAGGCGAGCACGATCCCTCTTCCCGTATATGCAATCCCAACCCCCATCAACGCAAATACCCCGGAACCAACAATACATCCAACACCAATCGAAATCAGATCAAACAGATTGAGTTTCTTTTCCATAAAAGTACCCCTTCCCCGAGACTTATCCTTTTACAAGTGCCGCTTCCCTTTCATATTCCGCAAACGCCTCTGAAATCCGATCAATGGCTTTCCGGATATTGGCTTTGGAACAGGTGACGCACAACCGCATAAACCCAGCCCCATTTCCGGGATCATGGGACGTCCCCTTCTGCAACGCCACATTGGCTTTCTGGTAAATGATATCCTGCAAAACATCATCCGAATAACCGTAGCCTGAAAAATCCAGCCACAGGACATAACTTCCCTGGGGCAGATACACCTTGACCCCGGGAATTTTCTCTTTTATGTAATCCACCGCAAAAGACATGGTCCTGTCCAGGTATTCATTTAACTGATCCAGCCATTCCTCGCTCTCGTTATACGCCGCAATGGTACCCGCGATGGCGAAAGGCGTGGGCATGGCGGGTTCATAACCCTTCTGGAACTGCTTTCGCAGGCTCTCGTCCGGAATCACGCTGTAAGCGCAGTGCAGGCCCATCAGGTTAAAGGATTTATTCACGCCGGACACCATAATGATATTGCTGAGATCTTCCAGCGCATCCAGAATCGGTATATGCCTGACCCCTTTTCGGATTATATCCGAATGAATCTCGTCCGAGACCAGAACCACCCCGTTCCCGCGGCAAATCTCCGCTACCCGGCATAGCTCCTCTCTCGTCCAGACCCGGCCCACCGGATTCTGTGGGGAACAGTGCACCAGAACTTTATTCTCCGGCTGCGCGCAGACGGCTTCCAAATGTTCCCAATCCAGTTCGTAAGCCCCATCCCCGTGATTGATCATCTGACAGTTCGCGACGTGACGGCCGGTTTTCTCAATCACATTCGTAAAATTGCGGTAAATGGGCCGGCAGAGAATCACGCCCTCCCCAGGTTTGGAAAATGCCAGAATCGTCTGCTCCACGCCGTCCAAGGCCCCGTTGGAATGGATAATCCATTCCGGCTGAAGCTCCATGTTATGGCGGCGCCGGTACCAGTTTATGATCGACCGCTTATACTCTGTTGCTGAGTTGGACGTGGTGTAGCCGTAATTCTCAAAATCTGCCACTCTGTGCATAGCCCTTGCAATGGCGGGTGCGCACCTGAAATCCATGTCGGCCAGATTCAGGCGGATGGTATCTTTGTCCAGCCGGAGCTTCGGAGTGGTGACCTTGAAAAATGCATCGTCATCCCATTTCATGCTGTAGGTTCCAAAACGCAGAACCTCATGGTCAAAATCATACTTCATTAAATGCTTCCTTTCACAAGTCGAAAATATTACTTTAGTTACTAAAATATTTGGCCAAATAAGAGCAACTATTTTAGCTGCTAAAGTATTTATAACAAAAAAATGCTTACCTGTCAATACCGGAAAGCACTTTTTTTCGTCATTATGTACGGGTCAAAAATAATTTTCCCATCAATGCCTCATATTCGATCAGCCGCTTTAGATCTTCTTCGGAATACTGGCTTAAAAACCGGCTGATATAAGAAAACTCGCTATGATCATACGCGATGTGTTCCGCACAGAGAGTTCTGCCTTTTTCGGTCAGGGAAACCGTGGTCACCCGCTTGTCCCCTGCGTCCTTGGCGCGCGCCACGTAACCCTTTTTCTCCAACCGGATGGCCATCTGGGTCACCGCCCCCTGGGTCACATTTAACCGCTGCGCCAGCTCTCCCATGGTCGGCGAGCCCTCCGGCCCAATCTCCACCACAAAATGAACCTCCCGCATAAATAAACTGTTGTCCATCCCATACTTTCTCGGTTTATCTAAAAAGCTTACGGTCACAGCGGCGGATCTTGTATGCTCTTTCATAAGCTTCTGTATTAACTCGATGCGTTCCAAAACGATATCTCCTCCATTTCCCTGAGCGACGAATACACTGGCATTGTAACGTCGCCAATGCGGTGCACTGATGTCATTTTATCGCAGATTTGGGGAATGGTCAATCGATAAACTGGTGAAGGGGGTAATGGGAGGATTGATTTCCAGAACCCCCTCTCTGGAATGATCCGCCCGAAAATGCAATTTAGACAAAAGAAACAGTAACCCGTCACAACGCACCGAACGACAGATCTATTATAAAATGCGGTGATATTGCAGGCTGTCGGACACTTATAAAATCTTGCACCTCCTGTATGCCATCATCATATTTCAATCGGTGAATCAATCTATCTGTTTGCAATGCGGCCTGTATCGATTTTTTCAAATCCAACTATACTTGTGTTTGTGGAGATAGAATTTCTATTTTCTATCAGTTCTCCTTATCCATTTTTCGTAAAATACAAGATCCATACCATTCATAATATGTTCGACTCTGCCAGTTTTTCGATACCCCATCTTTTCGTACAAATAGCAGAGTTTTTCTTCTTGCAGTATGGTGTCAAGTTCCCATTTTTCTACCGTTGGGTATAATGATTCGACAAACCCAACTGCCTTTTGAGCGTATCCATATCCATGATACTCTGGAAGAAGATAGATTTGTTTTAGCTTGCATATTTTATTAAGATAACATATTCTCAACGCACCAATATGCTTTTCTTCGAGAGATATAAAATAGTAATTGGTAGTAGGTTGGTGTAGTCGTTGTATCGTATGTTCAAGTTTTTCCGCACCCGGGCTAAAGTCGTAATCTTGATATTTTTCTAATAGTTCTTTAAATGATTTAATTTGTAAATCGTATATCTCTTGAGCATCCGTAATGGTTGCAATATCTAATACAATGGGCATTTTTTCACCTCTCAATCATGTTGCGGCTTTTTAACACACTAATGCAGAAATCCAACTCATATGTTTGTACTGCACAGTCTTAAAGAACTCCTTTATGGTTATCGCATCTTTTGAATAATCGACTGCCATTTCACAGATATCAATTATTTTTTGATAGAATTTCCGCCTACCGGCACGAATTTCCCTGATCTCATCAAATATTTGTTCATTTTCCAGCCTTTTTGTCAAGCACATATCCCTATACCATAAATGTTTCAATACCTGTGTCGCTATTATTGAAGTTATTCTATAGCCAATTGAAATTACAGCGTCCAGATTACAGTATTTAGTTTTATACTGTTTTACATCTGAAGCAGTTGCCGAGGATCCCTCGATAACTGCTTCTGCTACTAGTTCCCCATCCTTAAATATATTTTTAAATCCTTGTTTATCATAGAAATCTCTTTGTTTATATCACTTTCAATGCCACTTGTATCCTTCATATGTTACCGTCATCAAGCAATTTTAACAGATATGTGTATTTTTCCAGAAACCGTAACTCTCTTGAATCAATTTTTTCGCTACATACACAATCTCCGAATAACTATCCTCTTTTTTCTTTTTCCGGAAGGTAGCAACGATTCTCAACTGATTCGTTAGATAAAGTTCTAATATCAAAATTTAAGACCGTGTTTGGAGTATAGTATCCTGTTTCCTCATCAAGCACAAAACCCATACACCCCTTCACGCCTCCGGCAAGTTTCTCTGCGACAAGCACAGGCGTATTTGTCGAAAAAAGCTCCTGCAGCAACTCTCTCTTTCTGGAATTTTACTTCTGTCAAATGCATGAAACCTGTCGTCAAAAATTGCACTCCAATGTACTGATTTTTTTGTGCTTGTCCATACACACGAAAAGCAGATTGCAATCAATCAGATTGTCTCTATACAATTCAGCACATTCAAACAATATTTTCTGTACCTCGCTTTTGTTCATAGTGTGCTTTTCTCCCAATGAATTTTAAAGGGAGACTACGACACCTTAATGCCGTCCGTCTCCCTTATTGACTGATTTTATCGTTGCCCGCCAACCTCAGGTACATTCGCCCTACATTGCTTTTGGATTTTAGGTATCAGCCACACCAGCGAGTTGACGCTCGCTCTCTTCTATATATTATCGGCTATTCCTATTAAATCATTTCATCATATCGAACAAATGTTTGCAGCGCAGAAAACACCCATTTTCTGAGCACTTTTTGACTTTTACTATATAGCATTATATCTTAATTATACCCTCAGCAACATCTATTTCATCCAACCACCTCTGGTGATTGGATGAAATAGATATCCCTTTAGAATTCCTGTGCAAGTGGTACCCAGTGTTTATCGGCCATATCATGTGCAAATTCGGTATTATTGATATACAACTGATTGTCCTTGTCTCGGACAAATCCCCAATGCAGAGAGTACTCTTTAGCATAAGTTTTGAACGCATTATATTTATTCTCGATATGAATATCGATGTTCTTATCCTTACCTCTTGCCTCGCCACCTTTGGTTTCGATAATCCATACAGTTCCATCCTTTTTCATAACGATATAGTCCGCATAAAACAGCCACTGGTTGAAGCTATCTAGATATACGATAGAAAAATACTGTTGGCCTGTATCACCATTTTTATACACCCACTCAATATCATCTTGTTTCTCGCAGTATTGTTCGAAAAGCATTTCCGAAGTACTACGGACAAGACTTGTGGCATATCCTGAAGTGTATTCATGATAGGCATTGCTAAGATATTCCACTTCATTTTTCACACCTGGATCGTACTTGAAGAAATCCTGTTCGGGTATACGGAATATTGATTTCTTTGGGTTCACCGGAATACTCAACTGATGAGCCATGTCCGCTGTGACTTCACGTAATTCTTCTTTGAGTTTATGCTCATTATTGATGATAAACGCAAAAAACTCTACTGTATCCAAAAGCAATAACTTTCTGTAAGAAGAACCTCCTCTACGGAACAGACGTTCCAATATCGTTTTGACCTTTGCAGTCTGCATACCAATTGTGCTCTTTATGGAATCAACGGAATGCAGTAAGTCAATGCCATGCTTGTGAGTATCTACACGCTTGCGAGTGGTGTAATATGTGGTGCTCTCTGCAAGCATATCAGTACGGATATATTCACCATACAGAGCATGACCTATAATCTCATCACCAAATTGATATCCTGCAGCCATGAATCGTAACCTGTTATCGGCAGTACTTCCGGTTAATTTATATTTTTTTACAAGTGCATCATATATTTTATTCAACACTTCACGTTCGCCCAGTCCATTGAAATCCATATCCCGGATTTGCTTCTCTAAAGTAAATGTTTTGCATTTATTTTTGAGAAATAATCTACGAGTTTCGTATGCCTTATCCATGTTGGAAAGTAGTCCAGCCTTGTATTTCTCATCAAAGGTATACACATAGCAGAAATCCAAGAGATCATCTTCATAGTGCTTAGCTTCTGGCATACGGCGAATACGACCAATCGTCTGAATTTCAAAGCTCTCGCTCATGCCTTCACGTAGTTTGACTAGGATCTTTGCACGAGGACAATCCCATCCGGTACTGATAGCCTGCTTCATAAGAAGGAAGGCAGGGATACCATCATTTTCAGTCAGATTATCCGGAAGGTCTTTTTTATCTTCACTCATCCACTTGCTGACCATGCCATTATCGTAGGTGTAGCCCATAGACTCCAATTTCCGCTCAACGGCAGCAATGGTTTCAGGTTGTCCATTTGGAAACTGTATCAATACTAGAGGACGGATATTTTTCCCATAATCTTTATATCGGTCTGCGACGGCTTTTCGCTTCGCATCAGCGAGATCAAGTAGATAATCGTAGTCATCGGTAATTTCTGTGTTATTAGCTACACCCTCATTTACATAGAGAGCTTTAGTGATAAGACCAGCATTGATAACATCGACTTCATCAATTTCAAAGAATTCGTATCTTTTGTTCTCAATAGAGGTAGCACTGACACGAACGATATTCTTAGACGAAAAAGCATCAATAATGGATTTAGCTTTTGCTGTGTTGTTGGAATGCTCCTCATCAATCATGACGATGAACTCTACACCGGAGCGGTGCGCATCCGCAATGCGGTCAAATAGATTCTTACGCTCACTGTCACGGATAGCCGTATTGCCACGTTTGGTTACAAGCTCCCAGTTAATAAATGTTGTGCAGCCAGGTGCAAAACCATTCAGAAGTGCATCAAACAAATTCTGTGTTACTCTTCCCGGGGCAAATTTCATCATTTTATCCCGACTTTGATCCTCAAGATTTCCCTTACCGGGACATAGCCAAATAAAGGCTGTGTTTGCATTGACATTGGTAAGATAAGTATCCACATAGTCGATAAGGATAATTGTCTTACCGGAGCCAGTCGGTGCTTTCATAATAATCGTTTGCTTGCTGTCTTTTTTTGAAGTTAGGTCTATCAGCTTGATCACGGCCTGTTCCTGAAAATCAAACAGTTTAATGGATAATCCGGAAGTTACCATGCTTCACCCACCTCCTGTAATTCAAATTTGAAATAGTCATCCGGAATAATATGGATGTCTACATCATTAAATAAAACATTTTGCGCTGTGGTAAAGAGAACATTTCTGGATACATAAAGTGCTTTTACATCTCTATGCTCATTCCAATGCTGTTCCAGTTCATCTGCTTCTTCATCCGAGAGAATCATGATGTACTGATTACCATCAAGATTGATACCATGTTCCAACTGAATCATTTCTTTGATATGAGCGAGCAGATCATCGGTAATATCGTGAGAATCTTTGGAAACAAAATCCGTGCGGTAGTATTTCAGATTAGCAGGGATTCCCTCAGTACCACCGTATCCGGCAATCACACGCTTGATACGCTCATAGGTGACCTCTTCACAGATGTTATTCTCATTGTTGGTGCAGAGGATGAATTTGCGGTTTCCACCATCTCTTCTATTCATGGCAAGTACTGCCTGTCCTGTTGTACCTGAACCGGCAAAAAAATCAAGAACCACGGAATTTTTCTGTGATGCAATTTCGAGAATCCGAGTAATCAATCGTACCGGTTTAGGCGTTTCAAAATTATTTGTTTTGCCTAAAATGGAATAGAGTTCTTTCTTCGCCTCATCTGTATGTCCAACATCCTCATTGTTCCACCACGTCCAAGGAACAACACCATCAACTTCAGATAGATATCTTATAATATTAGGTTGAGAATTGTTATTCTTTCCGAAATATATTCTGTCAGCATCTAATAATTTTTTGTATTCAGATTCTACTGTGCTCCAACAACGTCCTTCAGGCGGATAATGTACTCCTCCTTTTGGATCAGTAATAGGATACATTTGATTTGGTCGATATCCTTGTGCTGTCATTGGAACAGCTCTCCATCTTCCTTTCGGATCATTATTTGGATTTTTATATATCTTAGCCTGTTGCTCACTCATTGGAACAAGATGGCGGTTTTCTTTGAACAATACCTTATCTTTGGCATACACAAGAATATACTCATGTGCATCACCAATAGCCTCTCTATTTTCTCTGGAATATCTTTTTTGCCATACGATAGTACAAACAAATGATGCTTCCCCAAAAATATCATCACATAGCATACGCAATGTGCCAATTTCAAAATCATCAATCGAAATAAAAATAACCCCATTTTTATTTAATAGTCTCCACGCAATACTCAGGCGCTCTCCCATAAATGACAACCACTTACTGTGGCGAAATCCATCTTGTTTATCTACAATAGAGTCATCATATCTAAAATCATTTCCTCCACGGTTATATGGTGGATCAATATAGATTAAGTCTATTTTTTCTGTATGGGTCTTTTCCAAAAGTCTTAAACTATGGAGGTTATCACCCTCTAAAAGAAAATTAACGTCATCAGTGGTGGCTTTGATTTCTTTCATTGAACATTCAGTAAATACTGGAATATTATCCCTCATCTGTACATCCACGGCTTCTTCGTGACGTTCCCATACAAGGCCATATTTTTTTGCATTCAATTCACTTTCTATTTCACCGAGGGCTATCAGCACCTTTTCATCATCTTTATGCTCTTCCCGGATGGTATCAAGAAATGCCAACATACGTTGACGCTTTTCCTGCGACAAATTAGCCATTGGTTTCATCCTCCTCATCTGGAATAATTTCTGCTATATCGTCAAACGTACAGCTCAAGACTGTACAGATTTTTGCCAGTGTTTCTACACGGACATCTTCACATTTTCCCATCCGTGCCACCTGATTTGTCGTAACTTTTGATTTCTGAATCAGCTCTGTTTTACTCATATCCAATTCAATGAGCTTCTTCCATAATTTCTTATAACTGACTGTCATAATCAGTCCTCCCCTTTGCTCTTACAATAACCGCAACTTCATCTGTTATTATAGCACTCCGAGAGGTTCACTTCAACGCATAATTGATTTTCTCAATCGCTTTAACTGTAAATTTCTGCGTTTTTTTCACAATAATAGGAATACCCTCCTGTGCTATGTAAGGGTCAGAACAGCCCGTGTAGACAAGCCATTCTGACCGCAAATCGACTATCTTTATGCCTGTCCTGCCTTATTTGCGTCAACCATGCGTTTTGCCTGCTGACCTGCCTGTTTCTTACGTTCCTCACTGAATGGCGCGATCAGACGAAAAGAGAAGCGTGACATCTCCAGCAGATAGAACACGCCTCCCAGTTCATTACTGCGTTCCAGCCTGCAAAGATCAGGGAACCGCTTCGCAAAGTCTTCCAACCTGCGCTTCATTCCTGCAGCTCAGGTCTGAATACTAATCGGCTCATTGGTCTAATTCCAGAGGATGATGGTTTCCTTTTCGTACTTACTCAAGTTCGAGATCCTGCACCTCCGTATATAGTCCAGAATCCCAATCTCGCCTCTGTCCTGAATCTGACGGCAGCCATTGACGATGGCGACATACTCCCACGAATCGTTATCATTGATATCCAACAGTGTATCCATTACCCCCTCCACAATCTTCTTGATCTTCTCATCGCTCACATAGCAGACGAGTGTGCGGATTGCTCTCATGTCATCCCAGAGGTTTCTTCCGCAGAAGGTCTCGAAGATCACCGCCTTAACGAAGTATCTCCAAGGATAATCGTTCTCCACGTCACCCGTCATCTTCTGATAGAGAAGATGGGCTTCCGTCATGCTTTTGGAGATATCCAAACGTACATGGTAGAATGCGTCCTCATACTCAGCATCCGTGAGATTATAATTCTCCAGCTTATCTACCAACTGGTTCTGCATACGCATCGCCTTGCGACCGGTAGCTAGTGCCGTAGTTCTGTGCAGATTTCCGATGCTTCTCTGCAACTTTCCACACCTGAACATATAGAATGCTATCTCTCCGTCCATGTTCAAGTTCATTGCATTTCGTTTTTCTCCTTGATTCGGGTAAAATTATAGGAGCCTCCTGTCCATGTGCACCCGTCCAGATAAACCCCTATATAATAACAAAGACCGCCAAGGCCGCTGCCGGAACCGCGTAAAAAGGCCAAATTATTCGGTATTAAACAATTATATGATGAAATCAACAAATAGTTTCAGATTTCCTGAATGGAAATTTGCTTTAATGGACTATCTAAAAACAAAGCAGCAAAACCAAAGGGACTTTTTTCATAATACGGAAGAATAAAATTAACAAAATTAAAGTTTTTCTTGCCTTTACAATCCTTACTATAATAAAGCAGCAAAGTTCATCTATATATAGTTATTTTTATTTTAACAATCACTATATATTATGGTAATATGCTAATGTAATTGATATTTGTGACTGGCATATTGCCACACACGTTGTTTAAGTTGGAATGAAGTGTCAAGAAATACCATCTTTAAGGATGGCATTTCTTTGGCACTTTTTTATTCCCCAAAAAGGAGAAATGAACTATAAACACACCAGTAATCGTCACCACTCTTGGAAGAGTCACTGCAGTTCTGGAGCTGAAGACCAGCAAGAACGGAAAAACACAAAATTCGTTCAGTTTGGGGTTGCCGTCAGTAGGGAATACGGAGAAAACTCCCAGCCAAGTTTCTACAGCTGCCCTTCTCCTTGGAGATACGGCACAGCGTATGATTGTGCCTCGGTTACTGCGCTGAACCGATCAATTTGAACGTCTGCTGTCACCGTCTCATTAATCCCATAACCGCTTTTCATCACATTTCCTTTAGCAATAGGCGACTTTCCATCAAGCTCTATCTTCATAGCCGCCGATAATGTTGCGTAGTGCCAGTCTTGATCGTAATCCCGCCAGCCTTCGTCCTCCCAATATCCATCCTCATCTTCACTCACCGAATGCCAGACCCAATGCTCATGCCACCACGCTCTCCAGACACTCCAGTCTGCTTCGTTTCTTGATTCATATATTGGCAGAGAATCCGGTCTTCTGTATGAATCGTCTCTGTCATCAGCAACCAGATTCGGCGGTGGATTTTCATCTAAGTCCTCACTCTTTACATAAATGGTACTTTTATCTGCATGACCGCTTCCAGTGGTTGTTACATGAATGGTAAGGTCTTGTGGTTTATCCGGTGTCCTCCACTTTACCCATACTAATTGCTCATCTCCTGATGGATAATAGATATTCCTGACTGTATGGATCCTCCCATTTATATTAAACCGCGAAGTAACAGGCCTGTCGGGATTCGCTCTTCCTCCACTAACTGCAACAGCAGTTTTTTCATTTACCTCCTCCTTCTAAATATAATTTTCAGATTACCTCTTCCTGTAGCAGCATTCTAAACTGCTCAGGCTCGATTCCTACTTTTTTACATGCCTCCAACACTTCTTTGGGTAATATCTCGTCTGCTTTAGCGGGTTGAATCACGATCAGCCCCTTTTGGCAAATCATATCTAAATCTGCTTCCAGAGGCATTCCAGCATCATTCATCAACTCATTTGGCATCGTTAACAACACTTCCTCTTCCATTTCAATCTCCCGCTATATTTTTTCTACTCCATTTTTTGTCAAAATAAACTACCTAAATTCATTTACAATTTCTGTATCCGATGGACATAAATACGTAATATAAATTTGTTCATTCTTTCCGATTCCCATCTGTGAAAGAATATGATCGTTAACTAGCAGCACTCCATTTTCATTCGTCTCTAAAAATATTTTCCTTAATATCATATCTTCCTCTCCTGACATAGTTTGTTTTTGATGGTTATCGCTCTAATAGCCTGTGAATACTATAAAATTTTATTTTTCTTTCTCCTTCCTCTTTCCCTATTAAAAAAATAGGCAATCTCTAAAAAATCACCTGCTGATCAATAAATAAACTAAGTTTTGCCGGTTATCACTACTTTCCAAAACTTTTTGGTTATCACATTTTCCCTTTAAACATACCAATACCCCGGTTCAAAATCCTCGAACCGGGGTATGTCATCCAAACTTTGCCATTTTCAGCCTCATAAAACGCAGCCGAAAAAAGTATGATTTTAGTCCATTTTCGGCCTCGAAGCCGCTATATCTTGTGGTTTTACTTTTCTTTTTCTTCAAATACCACAAGTGTCATCCAAATGACTAACTAGGCCTCATCAATCGCCTTCCCAATATCCCCCCTCATATACTTATTCCCAAATTCCACCCACTCCGCCGCCTTATACGCATTGGCCCTGGCTTCCTTCAAATCCTTTCCTTTCGCCGTCACGCCCAACACCCGGCCGCCGTTTGTCACGATATTTCCTTCCGCGTCAAACTTACTTCCCGCATGGAACACATAATACCCATCCTGATCCTTAAACTTCTCCAACCCCTCGATCCTATACCCCTTCTCATAGTGCTCCGGGTACCCGGCCGAGGCCAGCACCACGCAGACCGCCGCGTTATCCTCAAAATCCAGCTCCACCTGATCCAAAGTGCCGTCCACGCACGCCTCAAACACGTCCACAATATCGTTCTTCATCCGCGGCAGCACCACCTGGGTCTCCGGGTCGCCGAACCGGGCGTTGTATTCCAGCACCTTGGGACCGTCCGCGGTGAGCATAAGCCCAAAGAAAATTATCCCCTTGAACTCCCGCCCCTCCGCCGCCATAGCGTCCACGGTAGGCTGGTAAATGTGCTCCCGGCAGAACTGATCCACCTCGGGCGTATAGAACGGGCTGGGCGAAAATGTGCCCATGCCGCCGGTATTCAGCCCCTGATCCCCGTCCTTGGCCCGCTTGTGGTCCTGGGCGGAGGTCATGATGCGGATGGTTTTTCCATCCACAAAGGACAACACGGACACCTCCCGGCCAGTCATGAACTCCTCCACCACGATGCGGTCCCCTGCGGAACCGAACTGCTTGTCCAGCATCAGGGTCTTCACGCCCTCCCGGGCCTCCTCCCGGGTATTGCAGATCAGCACGCCCTTGCCCAGGGCCAGACCGTCCGCCTTCAGCACCACGGGAACCGGCGCGGTCTCCAAATATTCCAGCGCCGCCTCCGGCGTGTCAAAGGTCTCATAGGCAGCCGTGGGAATCCCGTATTTCTTCATCAGATCCTTGGAAAATGCCTTGGACCCTTCAAGAATGGCCGCGCTCTTTCTTGGCCCGAAGGCCCTCAGCCCCGCCGCCTCCAGCGCGTCCACCAGACCCGCGGCCAGGGGATCGTCCGGCCCCACCACCACCAGGTCGAAGGCTTCTTTTTTAGCAAACTCCGTCATTTTCTCAAAATCCATCACGCCGATGTCCACGCATCTGGCAATCTCCGCGATTCCCGCATTTCCCGGCGCGCAGTAAAGCTCCTTCACCTTGGGGCTCTGGGCCAGTTTCCAGCAAATCGCATGTTCGCGGCCGCCGCCGCCGATAACCAATACTTTCATCCCGTCCGTCCTTTCCACTGCATCTCACAAACCGATCCCGATTGCATTCAACCCAAAATCCGCCCGCCGGTCTTTCCCCCGGCGGGCTTCCAACTGTCACTCAATTCGCCCGTTGGCGATCCTGTCGATGGCTTCCGGCAGAATCACCCACTCCGCCTGCTCCATCACCCGCCGCTGCAATACCTCCGGCGTGTCCCCCGGCAGCACCTCCACGGCTTTCTGTAAAATAATGGGGCCTGAGTCCATTCCCTCGTCCACAAAATGCACGGTGGCGCCGGTGATCTTCACCCCCCTGGCCAGGGCCGCCTGATGGACCTTCAGTCCATAGTAGCCCACTCCGCAGAAAGAGGGGATCAGGGACGGGTGCACGTTGATGATCCGGTTCCGGTATTTTGCGATCATGGCCGCCGGAATGGTCACCAGAAATCCCGCCAGCACGATCAGGTCCAGCTCATACTCGTCCACTTTTGCCAGAAACGCCTCGTTAAACGCCTCCCGGCTCTCAAAGCTCTTGGGGGACATGCAAACCGCCTGGATGCCGCGGCTCCTGGCCCGCTCCAGGGCGTAGGCGCCCGGATTGTTGCTGATCACCACCGCGATCTCAGCGCCCGTGATCTTCCCGCTGTCCACCGCGTCCAGAATCGCCTGCAAATTGGTGCCGCCGCCCGACACCATCACGCCGACTCTCAGCATACGTCCACACCTTTCTCGCCTTCCACAATCCGGCCCACCACATAGGGGGATTCCCCGGCCGCCTTCATGGCCTCCATGGTCTTATCCACGTCCGCGGAATCCACCGCCACGATCATACCCAGGCCCATGTTATAGGTGTTGTACATCATTTTCTCCTCAATCTGTCCCTTTTCGGCCAGCAGCCCGAAAATCGGGGGGATGGGATAGCTGTCCTTCTCCACCACCGCGCGCA
>PVMN01003019.1_pt1 | contig 15033 bp, 7 predicted proteins | sample 1853401 | NCBI WGS metagenome assembly PVMN01 (sample SAMN08533510, study PRJNA380276) | Human gut metagenome, whole genome shotgun sequencing project.
GAGCACAAAGGTATTTTAAAATGACACGAACCCTCTGTGCTCCTTCCATATTCGTCCGGCAATGATCCTAAATCTACCGTTTCGGTATATCTACCGATTTTTCACTTTTCCCTTTCAGATGTTCGGAAAAGTAATCAACCAGTTTCCAATAGAAATATTCATTCATATCACCGAATCCATGACGCTGTTGAGGAAGAATCAGCATATCAAAACGCTTCCCGGCACGAATCAAAGCGTCAACTACCCGTAAGGTATTGCCCGGATGCACATTATTATCAATATCACCATGAATCAGTAACAAATTTCCTTTCAATTGCTTCGCTATTTCAGGATTAGTAGCAATCTTATAAACGAAAGTTGTATCCCCTTTCTCACTCACCACCTCTTTTACGCCGTGATGCGTTTCACTCCACCAACGGTTATAGATATTGTTATCATGATTTCCGGCACAAGAAACAGCCACTTTGAAGAAATCCGGGTATTGGCACATAGCCGCCGTACTCATAAATCCACCTCCCGAATGTCCATGAATACCAACCTTATCTATATCTATAAAATGATGACGCTGCGCCAATTGCTCGATAGCATATTTATGATCGGCCAGCGGATAATCACGCATATTTCCATATCCATAATTATGATACCATTTAGAGCGGCTAGGATGCCCGCCGCGTTGTCCCACAGAAATAACAATAAATCCGGCCTGTGCCAAACGGTCGGTACGGGGGCTCATACGGGTAAACGGATAATAAACACCTTCCACCTGTGGCCCAGGATAAACATAATCCACAATAGGATAAACCTTAGTTGAATCAAAATTAAAAGGTTTATACATCACACCATACAGATCTGTCACGCCATCAGCCGCCTTTACCTTAAATATTTCCGGAAATTTATAACCGGCAGCAAAAAGCTGTGAAAAATCACTCTCCTGAATATCCATTACCTTATTGCCATTAGTATCCAGCAGGATGGCGCAGGGCACCGTATTTACACGCGAATAGTTATCCACCACAAAACGAGCATCATCATCCACTTCCACACGATGGAAATAATCCCCTTTGGTCAGTAATTTCAAACCGCTGCCATCCAGATTCACACGATACAAATGTTCATAATAAGGATGTTCTTTCGCATTCATTCCATTGGCAGTAAAATAAATCACACGTGCCTTGTCATCTACTTTCAAGATTTCCTCCACGTGCCAGGGACCTTTTGTGATACGATTTTTCAAATTACCCTGATCATCATATAAATAAAGGTGTGCCCAACCATCACGCTCACTCCATTGAATAATTTCCTTTCCACCATTCAAGACTCTTAAAGGACGAGTTTCCTGATAGGTATTCATCCGTTCCTTTATTACTGGTACAACAGAATCCTGTCCTATCGTATAGGAACAAACATCAATCCGATGTAAATCACGGCTGCTGCGGGTCAGGAAGAAACGGTTGTTATCACCCTGCCAAACGGCAGCCTGATCTTCCATATCACGCTGTTTTTGCATCATTGGTTTGTATTCCAGGCCAATGCTTTGATCTTTATAAGCTGCGACTTTAATTTCCTTACGTTTATTATCAACCAAGTCAAACAAGTACAGGTGTTCTATGGGAGCTTCCTTTTCTCCCGGCATCTGGTATTTATAAGTTTCCAATGTGGGACGTGGACGGGCCATCGAATTTATTACCCATAACTCTTTCACAGCGCGATCGTCAGAAACTGTCATAGCAAAATAACGTGAATCCGGAGACCACACTCCACCTACACGACGACGCTTGCCATTACATAAAGTATCTGTATTCAACATACTATAGGGAATACCATAGCCAAAATCCTTCATGCCATCTGTAGTAAGCTGGATTTCCACGATCGTACTATCCTTTTCATTTTTTTTCGCCTTTTCATAATCTTCACGACTCATGCGATACAAATTCAAATCCTTGGCATAAATCACCGTTTTACCATCAGGAGAAACCGATCCCCAATAGATTTTCTTCAGGTCGTCTTCTTTATCTTTCAGATGGGTCAATTTACGGGTAGGATAGTCATAAGAAAAATAAAAGATTTCCTTCTCATTCTTCTTGTCCTTCTTATCCTTGCCATCTTTCTTTGGTGTCGCATCTTTTGTTGACTTTACTTCAAAAGTAAAGGTACGCCCATCTTCTTCCGCTTTCAGATTTGTGATTGGCAAATGGCGTGCCTCAAAGGGATCTTTTACAATTTCGGTAAGCTGGGAAGCTAATTCATCCCTATCAAACAAAAGCTTCTTTGTCCGGGCAGCCGGATCAACCACATACCAAAAGGTTCCTTCACTTGTTTTGTACTCGAACCAGAAATTATTACCTTTCTGGAACCAATGCGGATCCACCACAGTAGAAAACAACATGGTGTTCAATTTTTCTTGTGTGTATTTCTCTGCCTGCAGATATTCCGGCAAGCGTTCCTGCGCTTTTGCAACAGAAACTGTCGTACACAGACCGCCCATTAAAAGGGTAATGAATAGCATTTTCCTCATAGATTGAACTTTTATCGTGTTTATAAAAAACAAACATACACAAAATTCTTCATTTAACAATCTTAAACAAAGAATTTTGTGTATGTTTGTTTCATTTATCCTTTTCTTATCAGAAACTATACCCTGAAGTAAAGCTAACCATATGATTCCGTATCCTTAAATCATTCTGTTCCTTATTATATTTTCCCCAAGCCAAATCATACCCGATAGTAAATGAAATCCGTTTAACAGCAATCCCGACAGAAGCCGTTCCTCCCCAATCCAAACGAGGGGACGCTTCAAAACCAAATTCCTCATTTACTGTTTTTCCTTTAAATGTGCCAAACCGGTAATAATCATTCCGGTATTCGTACTGTCCAACACCTGTTTCTTCATCTATATTATATTTTGAGGAAGAAACATAAGCATTAGTACGTCCACCAATTCCTACAGCTACATAAGGTCCTACTGCTAATTTAAGACGCACATCATCACAAAGTTTAAAACCCCAATGAGCCATAACAGGCAATTGCAAATAATAACGCGTGGACTCAACATTCGTTTTTTCATAATCCATGCTAAATCCTCCCCCTGTTGATATGTTTCCCCAGCTCATAGGATGATACCCACCTTTCTGCATTAAGATATAAACCCCGGACTTCAAGCCAAAAGAAGGCTTCTTTCCCACCCCTTCCTTTAACTGATACAACACACCGGCACCGGCTTTAAAACCTAATGTAACTGATGTCCCTTCATTTTCCTTATTCACTACCAAGCCGGCTTCCGGCGTAACACTCCAACGAGACTGAGCGTTCAACATCATACTCGCCAAAATACCTGCCATAAATAAAATTACTTTTTTCATCTTTTTCTTCTTTTTAGTTCATTATCTATGTAAAAGACTAAAAATTCAGAAAAACCCCCATTGCATATCCGGAAAAATAATAAAATAACATGAGCAACTCACTCACATAACAAAAGAAACACCCTACATTTAAACATACCGTTCAAGAAATCAAAAAAACAAACGATGCAAAAACGAACCAACAGCAGCAAAAGTTATCGCTTATTTTTCGCATTCTCTTTATATTCGGTAGGTGTCATACCAAAACGTTGTTTAAAACATTTGCTGAAATAACGAGGATCATTAATACCCACCATATAAGCAATCTGCGTCATATTATAATCACCACTCTCTATCAATTGTGCGGCACGTTTCACACGCATCTCTTTAATAAACTCAATGGGGGCAAGTCCTGTCAGGGTCTTCAGTTTCTTGAAAAAGACAGAACGACTCACCGCAAGCTCCTGTACCAAATCATCCACTATCAAATCGCCATTATCCATATTCTTCTCCATTAATTCCGTCAGTTTCTCCATAAACTTACGGTCATGGGAAGACATCTCAGGCTGTGTTTGCTGTTCTTCCTCCGCAACAGGCTGAATATTCATCAGATTCGCACAATACAACTGTTGCAACTTGACACGTTGTGTCAGAATATTCTCCACCCTGGCCTTCAGGTAAGTAGCACTGAACGGTTTCGTTATATAATCCTCAACTCCCAGTTCCATACCTTCCAACTTACTGTCCATATCCGTTTTAGCCGTCAGTAAAACGACCGGAATGTGACTGGTCGCCATATTAGCACGCAAATCTTCTGTCATGGTAATACCATCCTTTTCCGGCATCATGATATCACTAATAATAATATCCGGAACAAACTTCAAAGCCTTATCCAAACCTTCAGCCCCATTGACAGCCTCTATGACGTTGAAATTTGAGATAAAGATACTACGCAAAAAGAAACGAAGTTCCAAATTATCTTCAACCAGCAACATCGTTTTGCTTTCATTCCTCTTCTCTTCATGTCCCTGAACAGATTCTTCCACCTCTTCCGGCCTCATTTCGACAGAATCAGAGAGAATGAACTCTACATTCTCCGTATAGTGCTCCTTGCCTTTCAAAAACTCAACCGTGAAACAACTGCCCTCCCCCTCTTTACTATCCACACGGATAGTCGCTTTGTGCAGTTCCACCAATTCCTTAACCAAAGAAAGACCGATACCAGAACTTTGCTGATTAAACAAATTCTTGTCCAACAGATTTTCAAAACGGACAAAAAGGGAAGCTTTCTTGCTTTCAGAAATTCCTATACCTTGATCCTGCACACCAATCGCCACATTATGTTCATTTTCATGAATGAAAAGCGTAATCATCTTACCCTGTGGAGTATACTTGAAAGCATTGGAAAGCAGATTGAAGACAATCTTTTCCAACTTATCCGCATCTACCCACAGTTTCAAGGAAGGCATTTCACTTTCGAATACAAAATCAATATGATGCTCTTCAGCCAGCGATTCAAAATTATCCATGATATGGTGTACAAAAGGAACAATATCTATCTGCTCTATACGCAACTTCATCTTATTTTTCTGTATTTTGCGGAAATCAAGAATTTGATTCACCAAGCGAAGCATACGGTCGGTATTACGTTCTACTACATGCAATTGCTCACGTACATCATCCGGCAAAGTCTTGTTTTTCAGAACATATTCCACTGGACCTGCAATCAATGTCAGCGGAGTGCGAAGTTCGTGAGAAATATTTGTAAAAAAGCGAAGCTTTATATCAGAAACCTGCTGTTCCACAGACACTTCATGTTTCAGACGATAAATGGTAAACAATATATATACTCCTGAAAACAGAATCAACAGAAAAGCAAGAATATAAATTGCCATAGCCCAAGCCGTTTCCCAAAACGAAGGCTGAATGGTGATTCTCAAACTGCGCTCATTCTCTACCCAAACCCCATCACTATTGGTCGATTTAACCTGAAATACATAATCCCCTTTCGGCAGATTGGTGTATGTAGCGGTACGTTGTTTATCCACATAATTCCATTCCTTATCAAATCCATGCAAACGATAAGCATAACGGATATTTTCAGGATAAATCATATCCAAGGCTGCAAAGGACAAAGTTACAATATTCTCCTTGTGCGAAAGTACCAGGTGTTCTGTATTATCAAGAGACTGTCGCAACAAACTGCCTGATACACCCGGAATCACCTCCTGATTGGATATTTTCAACGTTCCGAAAACAATGGATGGAACATAATTGCTTTTCTTGATATGTTCCGGTTCAAAATAAAGCATACCACGACTGGTGCCAAAGAGTAGGGTACTGGAACTAAGATTCAGCGATGTCCCCTCCTCAAAACGTATTTTGCCCCCAAAATCCCGTTCATTATAATTTTCAAAACGCTGTTCGGACGGAATAAATTTACTCAATCCGTTTTCCGTACTTATCCACAGATTCCCCGTGTCATCCTCTTCTACAGACAACAGGATATCTGAAGGCAGACCATCCTTCACGGTATAGGATTTAAATACCGCCTTCCCTTCCCCGTTCATGGAAACAAGCTGGTTAAGTCCTCCCCCAAATGTAGCCAGATAAACTTCTCCTTGTGAAGTGGTGACAATCCGATATACGTTATTGTTGCTCAGACAATTCATATCATCGGGGATACGTGCATAAAGATGGAATACAATCGACTCCGGATCTTTAAAATCCTCTTTAAAACTAAGCGCGCCATCACTGCTCCCCACCCATATATTCCCTTTCTTGTCAGAAGTGATATGGCGTACACGGTAACAACGGTCATACGGAAAACCTTTCAGGTTATTTCTAGAACTAATAAACACATATTTCCCTTCAGGAGTTTTCTGAATATAATTCAACCCTCCACCGAAAGTTGCCACCCAAATGCGTCCATGCTTGTCTTCATGTAACCAGTAAACACTATTATGACTCAGGCTATAAATATCATCTTCATCATATTTGAATCGAGTAAACTTAAAATGGGTCCCCTCCTTTTCTGCCAGAATAATACCATCCCCTTTGGTCGCAATCCAAATGTTTCCGTGAGAATCTTGCATGATATGATAAGGAACTCCCCGTAACGGTCTGCCAGATTTGGCTATATCCCCCTCTTCAGTCAGAATACCCTGAAAATCTAAATCAGAAGAATAAATTTCAATCTGACCATCCCGTTTTCCCATCCAGATGCGATGTTCGCTATCTTCAAACAACGCACGTACCGTATTGGAATTCAAGTCATAACTGTGACCCATGCGGGGATAAATATGGAACTGGCTTCCTAAAAAAGTAATCTTCTCCAACCCCTTAGAATGAGTACATAACCAAAGATTGCCTTGCTTATCGGATAACATGGAATGTAATTTATTGGAAAAGTGCCAATCGGGTGAATCGGGATCATTATAGAAAGGCAACAGCCGATTTGCCTCTCTGTCATACCAAGAAAGCCCTCCTCCTTGCGGATGTACCCACAAATTACCGTTCAAGTCTTCACAAATATGAAAACTGGGATAGGAACGATCGGCACCACGAGGCTCCACTTGCATCTTTTCTTGCTTAAATACTTCCGTCAAAGGATTGAAATGACAAACTTTTCCCCATTCGGTCATCTCAAACCATGCTTCCTGCTTACTGTCAACATAAACAGAACGGAAAGCGTCTGCCGGGAATTCGGGACAATTGGATTTATTATAGACTTTACACTCTTTTGTATCCGAATGATACAATATCAATCCTTCATGGGCAGTCGTTATCAACAGTCCCGTACCTTTTATTTCATTTATAGCAATCACTTTATCCTTTACCGGCAATTCCCAAAGACGAAAGATTTCATTCTGCAAAGAATAGCACCATATCCGTCCTCTGTCTGATCCAAAATAAAGTTCGTCACCATAACTGCAAAAAGAGTAGAAGGCCTGTACGGGTTCATCTTTGCCTGACTGGATATTCACAAAATAAGAGACAGGCTCTTCTTTATCATTCGTAATCTTCAGCAGACCGTTATCAGTAAGCAACCACTCTTGATTGTAAGCATCGCTAAAAACCTGATTAATATGAACGGCATTTCCTCCACGACTATGAGTAGCATATACTTGGGTAGTTATACTGTAATCTTTAGGGTTTGTTTTCACACGGACAGCCCCCTCATTTTCAGAAAGTAGCCAAATGACACTGTCGGGCAATATTTTAATAGAAGAGAAACGCATACCCTCCTCTTCACCTTCAGCAGGGATTTGTTCGAATTTCTCTGTTCTTTGGTCAAAACGATACACACGGTAATCATACGTTTGCAGCCAAATATAATTATAAGGGTCTACTTCCAATAAGTCTACCCGGTTGTTAGTCATAGTAATTTTATTCCCTTGTCTGGCTTTATAAACTTTGAAGTCATAACCGTTGAACCGGTTGATTCCATCCCAAGTAGAGAACCATAAAACTCCATTATGGTCTTGTACCATGCTCATGATGGAGTTCTGAGATAAACCGTTTTCCGAAGAATAATGAGTAAAGATACAATTAGGCTGACTTTTTGCATAAAAAAAGAGCAGCAAAGTAAGTATAAACAGAATGTGTCTTTTCATTTCGTAGATTTTCATATATAGTATGGCAAAAATACATAAAAAACGAGAGATACTGACATACAAGTTCCTAAAAAAATAAAAGGGGCAAAGTTAAATCCCCCTTTTATCATTCTACTCTTCCCTGACACTTTCCATAGGAGCAAATAGAATTCCTCCCTACAGTGACAAAGTATTATTACTGGTAGAAAGAACAGCTTATCTCTTTAAATTCTGCAACAACACATTTCCATTTTCCACCGGATTCCATCCGTCATCACCTGCCAAAATCTGTGCTTCATTATAATTACTGATATCGTTCAGCTGCTTTCCAAACGAAGCACGCGAAGCGGTAGCCGCCCCTTCTCCCGTATTCCGGTATTCAGCATAGAATACGGTTTCCTCATTTTCTTTTTTGCCCCAGTTGTTCCAACCCACCGGAAGAATATGCTTTCCCAAATCACAATGAATATAAACAGCCTGTGCATAAGGACGCCAAGGACGGGACAAATACACCTTCTGAGCCTCAGCCACACCCGTCAATTTACAGCCTATAAAAACATAGCCATATTTTTTGCCTTGATCTGTAGAAGGAGCGGTAACATACCCATCACCCAAACTATGGATGGTGCAATCCTTAAACAATGCCGTAGACCAGCCAAAAATAAAATCCACTGTACCCTCTATATAACAATGGTCATAAAACTGACGACTGTCTTTGCCATAAGTGTACAAAGTATCCTGATTTCCCAAAAAACGACAGTTTTTGAAATAAGCGCGATCTCCACTAACAAAACAGGCCACTGCCTGCCCCACTCTGCCGGCACTATTCTCGAAAGTGATATTCTCAGCATAGAAATCGGGAGCATAGATATAACAGGTTGATGAACCGGAGGTAGACATTTCTTCTCCGAAATAGTTCTTTTTAGCAGCAAAATCATCATTTGTCAGAATTGCTCCGTCCTCACCTATCAAAGAAACACTAATCTTGCTTTCAGGAATAACCACTTTTTCTTTATATACCCCTTTACGGACTAGAATAGTAGTGCGTCCTGCTTTACGAAAATCGGGGACAGCATGAATCGCTTCCTGAATGGTAAAGAAATCACCACTGCCATCTTTTGCCACTACAAAATCATATTGACGTACAAAAGGCGCCAATGCAGGAACCTCTTTAGCTATAGCATCCACCGTCAAACCAGCAATAGTACGCGCCCCATATACATTCAGGTGCGTATTATCCTCACGCCCTTTCGGACAAGCTGCACACACACCTTCAGGAATCCACATGAACAATTTTTTTGAAGCCTCCGGTCCCATCTCCTGCACCAAATCATGCGTTATCTTGTTCATATCCACAAAAGGCACATCCAACTCTTTTGCCACGTTACGCGGAGACTCCAAATATTTTCCATGAGTATCAATCAACACTTCTCCATCTTGAGAAACACTCCCCTTTGACAAATCCTTGCGCACATCATCTTCGGCTACCGCATTTTTATTATTCCGGAAATTACGACGGACAATGGCATTAAACAACACGGGAATTCCCCCTTTAGCACGTGTTTCTTTTACAAAACGGCGTAGATTGGCATCAAAAGTAGATCCGGGATCAGTATGACGTTTCTCATCGGCCTTCTCATCATTATGCCCAAACTGAATAAAAACATAATCACCCGGCTTTACTTTATTAATTACTACCTCCCACAATCCTTCATCAATAAAACTTTTAGAACTCCGACCATTTCTAGCATGGTTTTCCACACGAATATTCTCACTGAAATATCCTCCCAGCACATGGCCCCATCCACGTTCCTGATTACCTCCCTCTAAGGGTTTGTTAGCCATAGTCGAGTCACCTATCATAAAGATAGTAATTGTGCGGTCTGCCGTAAAAGCAGAAAACAACAAGGCAACAAATGCCATCAACATCTTAATTTTCATCGCTTTCTATTTTAAATTTTGATTAAAGAACTCAAGTATATCATCCTGTATCTCCTTACTGCAAAAATGGGGCAAATCATAGAACTTGGTAGTCAACAGATTTTCTACCGATTGACTCTTCCATACATCCTGCATGGTAGAGAAAGCGCTTTCAACGCCCTTTACAGGAAAAAGTTTGTCCCGCAAGCCATTGATGAACAACATCGGTTTGGGGCAGGCGATAGATGCCACATGAGGATAATCCATCCAATTCCGTATTCCGGGAATAATCATGGAATAAGCAGACCCGCCTTTGTTCTGATTATTGGTAAGTGTCATTAAGCTATCTGTAGTATTCATCCAGCACACAGCAGCGCCTGCCTTCACCACATCTGTAGCGGCACTGACCATCCAGGCACGATGTGCTCCCATAGAAAATCCCATAGTACCTATCTTTTCCTTATGAACCATGGGCAATGAGGCCAGAAATTCCGCGCTACGGATATCATCCCAGGCTATCAAGGCTCCCCAAGACATTCCCATCTGTAACATATTGGCCGCCAACGCTTGCTGTGAGTCATAGCGTACTCCTTCCTTACGTCCCCGTTCCCCCCAAAACAAGGCATCCACAGCAAGCACTACATATCCGTGACTTGCCAGATAATCACCTACATACTGTTTGTCATAACATTTTTCTTTCCAATCTTCCGCATCGGCCAGTACAGATGCTTCCACACCGAACGGACGTACCATTTTCTCTTTCCCTATCGAAAAATGCGCACCGTGATCGTGAAGCAGCAATACTGCCGGGAACGGGCCATTCCCGTCAGGAACCAACAGATAAGCGGGAACACGAGAATATTCCGAAACACTGAACAAAATCTTCTCCGCCCTATATCCATTCCGTTGCTCGGTATCTATCACTTCCTTATCAAAAGCCGTAGCAGGAGGAGCAGGCAACATGCAATCCAATAACGTTTTTCGAGCTTCCTCACGCCACTTTTCGAAATTTCTGATGGAAGAATTTCCCCAAGCCATAGGATAAGTCAGGTTTTCTTTCATCTTCTGATAGAACAGCGGCATATCATTCTGCGTTTCATAACGCATAGAGACTGTTTCCACCTTTTCTTGAGCAGAAGCCGTCAGACTTATCCCAAACAACAATAAACAAATTACAGTATTCTTCATAAACCTATACCTAACAAACTTTACTTTTCAAGGTAACTAATTAATTTTATCATATTATCAATATAATCCCCAACAGAGATGCACAATTCTCCGGTGGTACACGGATAAGGTGATGTATCGTGCTCGTCCCCTACAAAGGTAGCTATATATTTCGTTTCCTCACTAGGTCCTGAAACAGTATATGGCTTATACGGGTTCGAGGTTGACTTTAAAGGAGAGAGCCAGCAACCGTCCTTAGTCAGTGATTTCACCAATTTCCGGGCAACTTCTTCCGTAGCTTTTCCACGTAAACGAGTATAATATTTAGGTAAAGGAACCAAATGATCCTGCAGCAAAGGTGAATTCTTCGCCAATTCGGATACAGGAAGTTTTTTCACTTCCTCATAACGACGACGCAGTTCACCTGGATTCACAAAAGTTGCCGAATTATAATGAGCTATTGTATTTTCTATATTCTGATCTATATAATAAGTACCGTTTTTCACATTACTTCCTTTACGATGGACATACAGTGGTTTACCAGTATCAGGATCTACAAAACGAGGAACCAAAATAGCTTCCGGATTAGTCGACTGACTCTTCCATTTCTTCACATCCGATTCCGGTAATTTCATTGATTCCAAAAAACGAATTGCAGCAGGAATCCCCGACAGGAAACGAGTATCAGCTGTAAGTTTATAGTAATCCATCATTAAATTAACAAGACGGACGGTAGTACCGGTGTTCACACTGCGCGGTTCATAAGAACGGGCATGAGCCGGTTTCAAATCATCTACTGTATATTGGTCTGCCCAGCCTGCATAAGGTTCCCCTTGTTGAAGGGAAATCATCAAGTACATAGCACGCATAATAGGCTCCTTTACCCCTTGCAACCCCATTGCCTGATAGCATTGAATCAAAAACTCGGTCGCATCAGGAATCACATCATCATTCAGAGTAATAAAAGACGAATAATCTTTCTTACCTTGAAAAGGGTGATCATACATCAAAGGATACCGTTGAGGCCATCCGCCCACCGGATATTGACTTTTCAAGACAAAATCAATGGTTTTCTCCAAAGCCGGACGGAAAGCAGGATCATTTTTTTCCACATACATACGAAGTAGAAATTTGGCAGCCTCCATAGTACCCGCATCATCGTAAGTCGCATTTCCATAATAATGTTGAAATTCTTCCAGACGCCAGCCATTTTTACCAACGGTATCATACCAGGACTTTAAGGAGTTCTCTCCTGCAAAATCGAACACATAATTCCATCCGCCACATTCAAGCTGTCCCCAAATCAAGGTGTTAGCCACTTTTTTCGCAGCTTCATAATAATACTCATCTCCTGTAGCATGATAAGCGTCAAGCAACAAATGACCGACAGAAGGAGTTCCCGGCGGCTGAATCCATACCATTGTCCTCTTGGCTTCCATCTCTCCCCATGAACGGGACATATCCGGCAAATAATTCCATACGAAGCCACCATTATAACTCACTTTGTCCATCATAAACCGAGTGGCGGTTTTCATCGTATTTATAACTTGGTCATCTAATTTTTTATTAGTTTGGGCTATACCTATACAAGCAAAATTTGCCATGCACAGGCAAAGGACAATTCTTTCCCAGTTCTTCTTTAATGTGCTTTTCATTGTTGTTTTAGTGTTTTGATTCAAGTTTAAATATCATTATGAAGCAAAATAAGCCATTTTCCGGAGCTTGGATTTGTAATATTTGGTCTTTTCCTCGTATATTTTAATCACGACGAACTACCCTCCCCATATTATAAGTATATTTGAAGAAAAGTTTTAGTTATTCATTTTATATTAAATGCAAGATCATGAATCGTAAAGTAAGAACCGCATTGTATGCTTGCGCCTTGATGGCACCACTACTATTGCAGAGCTGCAATGCACAAAGTGAAAAAAAAGAGAGCAACAAAGAGTGTACTGAAGAAACAAACAAAAACACTGAAAAAAAGGTTATGAAAACAGGTAGTGAAAACTTCATTTTTGCAGAAGGCAAAGAATGGGAACCTGCAGGCGAAGGTGTAGTGCGCCAGATCATGGGTTACAATGATGACATCATGGTTGTTAAAGTAAAATTTGAAAAGGGAGCTGTAGGAGCTGTCCACCATCATATCCATTCACAAGTGACCTATGTGGAAAGTGGAAAATTTGAGTTCACCATCAATGGTGTGAAAAAAATTGTATCGGCCGGCGACTGTCTATATAAGGAACCGGATGCTGTGCATGGTTGTGTATGCCTGGAGCCGGGTATGCTGATAGATTGTTTCAGCCCGATGCGTGCTGATTTCCTGGAAAAGAAATAGACAAGCCATATATTCCATCCACTGCAGGAGCAGATTGCTGTGCCCTCCTTTGGGCATTTAATATGCTCCTACAGTGGAAATGAATTCTATTTTTTAATCTGCAAAACGAATGGGACAATTGCTTAACCTTATCAAATCCGGTAAATCATAATATTTCAAAGCACCATACAACACATTAGAATACATATCCCACTGCATAGGCCTCTCAATGTATTCCTTCCAAGTCTTCACGCTATGTTTTATCTCCACACTGTTGATTCTTTCATCCAAATAAGCAGCATGAATTGCAACCGGACCATAAATACCATTGGCAAATACCTTGACGGGGTGTCCTTTCAGAAATTCGTGTTCTGAACAAAAATCAAGCAAAGTCAAAATATCGACAACACGTTGTCCCATAATAGGACGCCCTATATGCATACTGACCATTGCATTGCGATACTCACGGTTCCAATATTTAGCATCCGTATAGAATGCAGGATCCGTTGTTTCCCCAAATCCGCGCAAATCTGCCAACAACAAGATTTTTCCTTCCGTCAAGGCAGCAGCAAAATTCGCATATTCACTCAAATAAGTTCCTTTTCCCTCTTCCTGTAACCTTAACTCAACAGGAGAATCAGCATTCGCTCTGGACGGCATGATAAGAATACAAGGAACAGGCATCTCCCCTTCCCTTATAAGCTGAAACTTATATTGTTCATATTCACGCATTGAATCATGTCCGGTTGCTTCAATTCTTATTTTATGGTCAGGAAGACCTTTAAGACCTAACAAATCCAGCATCTTTGCTTGGACAGTTTTCTTTCCTTTCGAAAGAAACGCCTCACGCTTGGAAGCCCACTCATCCAGCTGATTCACATTTTCCTGCATAATACTGAGTGCTCCAGGCATAGATACATTCACCTGTCCTTTAGTCGTACAAAGCATATCAGACAACCGGAAACGGTCTTGTGCCGATTTCTTCACCGGAGATTGATCATCTTTCAGCCAACGCTTGAACCAACTGACCAACTTTTGCCTTTTTTCAGTTCCAAGTCCATGCCCTGTTTCTACTGTCAGCATATCCACCTTTTCGGGAACTCCCAATACTTTATAGCACTGTTGTAATTCAGCAAACCCTTGTTGTGCACCCCATAAATCGACAAAATCATATTTACCGCTTAAAATCAATAAAGGCCGTGGAGCCATCATTAAAGCAAAATCAGGTACTTCCAGTTGTTCACGCCCTTCGTATGGTATATGTTGGCAACCATCGGAAGGACCTTGCAACTCCATAGTACGTTCTCGGGTAGAAAAGAAACTACAAATGGCCGCTACCTTTACACGGGGATCCAAACCTATATAATAAGCGGTCTGAGTACCACCACCAGAAGATCCATATACTCCGATACGCTCCGAATCAATATCCTTACGAGTCAATAAATAGTCCAAAGCCCGATGATTATCCCAATATTCCTGTGCCGCCAAACTAGTACCAAGCAAGTTAAAGCCCGCATTCAGTAAGGTATGTTCCGTGGTAGCCCCCCGTGTCAGCGGTTTTCCTTCCCTATCAATAAGTTGCAACCGTTCTCCCTGGCCTATGGGATCTACCACTAGTACAGCAATACCATTGGATGCCATCAGCATAGCGGCATGAGACGAAGAACCTTTACCATTCAATCCATGTCCGCAAAGTTCC